>VFQR01001047.1_pt1 | contig 24637 bp, 29 predicted proteins | sample 3512321 | NCBI WGS metagenome assembly VFQR01 (sample SAMN10412374, study PRJNA504923) | tailings metagenome | isolation source: Relicate 3 Philex TSF1 revegetated site | place: Philippines: Tuba, Benguet | collected 2017-08-29 | reverse complement strand
CGGGGGCGAGGCCGAGCGCGTAGGCCCGGTGCACGAACGTGCCGCCGGCCGCCTCGATCGTCACCACCGTGTCGGGGGCGTCGGCGACCTGGTCGTTGCGGGGGTACTCCGGCGGCGCGGCGAGGAGCCCGGAGCGCTGCGCGAGCTCGAGCACCGCCTGCACCCCCTCGGGCCCGATGGTGCGGACGTTGAACGGAGCGACCAGCGGGCCGGGGAACTGCAGGGTGATGGGCGCCGGCTGGTAGGCCCGGCCGTCGCCGGCCACCACGAGGTTGGCCAGGTGCAGGAAGTCGGTGTCCACCGGGACGAAGCCACCCTCGTAGCCCACCCGCACCACGGCGGCGGTGGGATCCGTGGCGTGGGCGATGCCGCCGCCGGCGCTCGCCGGGGTGGTGGGCGGGGCGTCGGTGGCGGCGGGCGAATCGTCCTCCGAGCCGCAGGCGGCGGCGACGGCGGCGAGCGCCGGCACCACGACGGCGGCCAGGAGGAGGGAGCGGCGGCTGAAGGGAGCGGAGGGAAGCATGTGCGTTCGACGCCCGCCGGGCGGCGCGTGGTTCCGGACGTGCCCGCCGTCACCGCCCCGTCACCGTCGGCGCCCGCCCCTCCCCGTCGAGCACCTGTCGGCCGATCGCCTCCAGCATCGACTCGGCGAGGGCGTCCTGGTCCTCGATCACGTTCTGGAACTGCCCGAACAGCAGGAAGCTGACCGCGCCGAACAGCGCCGTCCACGCCTGCATACCGGCGACGAGCACCTCGTCGTCGACGTCGAGCCCGGCGGTCGCCCGCAGGCCATCCAGCTCGGCCCGCAGCGCCGCCGGCACCTCCGGCACGACGGCCGGGCGCAGGCCGGCGCGCACGCCGTCGGCGAGCAGGCGGAGGAGGAGGTCGGTGAACCGGGAGGCCGGGGCGATCGTGTCGGCGGGTGCGCGGTAGCCCGGCACCGGCGCGCCGAACAGCAGCCCGTACGTCGCCGGGTGCTCGCGAGCCCACCGGTAGGCGGCGAGGGCGATGGCCATCCACCTGCCGCGGACGTCGGCGCGTGGGCACGCGGCGTCGGCTCGCTCGGCCGTCGCGCCCAGGTCGTCGTAGCCCTCCACGATCAGCGTCGTCAGCAGGTGGTCGCGGCTCGGCACGTAGCGGTAGATGGCGGAGCTGACCATGCCCAACTCCCTCGCGATGGCCCGCAGCGAGAGGCCGGCGGCGCCGTGCTCGGCGAGGTGGCGCCGTGCCGTGGCGAGGATGGCGGCCGAGAGCTCCGCTCTCGCTCGCGCCCGCACGCCGCTCATACCGGCCGCACGGTAGCGGACGTCACACGCGACTCGAGAGCACTGCTCTTGCTTTCCACCGGCAGGGGAGTCATGATGTGAGAGCACCGCTCTCGTCTGAGAGCACTGCTCCACCCCAGCGCCGCAGAGATGCCACCATGCACACGTCGTCCGAGCCCCAGCCCACCCCGACGCCGTACCGCCGCGGCCACCACGTCGTCGTCGGCGCCGGCCCTGTCGGCTCCACCCCCGCTCGCCTGCTCGCCGCCGAGGGGCACGAGGTGGTCGTCGTCACCCGCCGCGGCGCCGGCCCGGAGGCTGCCGGCGTCACCCGCACGGCCCTCGACGCCACCGACGTCGACGCCCTGGCGCGGGTGACCGAGGGAGCCGCCGCCATCTACAACTGCGTGAACCCGCCGTACCACCGGTGGGCCGTCGACTGGCCGTCGTTGCACCACGCGTTCCTCGGCGCGGCCGAGCGCGCCGGGGCCGTGCTGGTGATGATGGACAACCTGTACGCCTTCGGCCCGAGCGCGCCGATGCCGCTGCGCGAGGACACCCCCATGGCGGCGCAGGGTCGCAAGGGCGCGACCCGGCGGGCGATGGCCACCGAGCTGCTGGAGGCCCACGCCGCCGGCCGGCTCCGAGCCACACTGGCCAGGGCCTCCGACTTCTACGGGCCGGGGGTCGTCGACGCCATGCTCGGCGAGCGGGTGATGCCGCGCGTGCTCGCCGGCCGCAAGGTGTCGCTGCTCGGGGACCTCGACGCGCCGCACGCCTTCAGCTACATGCCCGACGTGGCCCGCACGCTGGTCGCGCTGGCCACGGACGAGCGGGCCTGGGGCCGGGCCTGGCACGTGCCCAACGCGCCGGCGCTGTCGACGCGCCGGACCGTGGCGGCCCTGGCCGACGCAGCCGGCACCCAGGTCGCGGTGGGCCGGATCCCCTGGACCGCGGTCCGTGCCCTCGGCCTCGCCGTACCGGCGATGCGGGAGCTCCAGGAGACCCGCTACCAGTTCGACCGGCCGTGGCTGGTCGACTCGACGCGCACCGAGCGGACCTTCGGGTTGACGGCCACCCCTCTCGACGACGCGGCGGCCGCCACCGTGGCCTGGTGGCGAGCCCGCTGACGCACGCGGTCGCCACGCACCCGCAGAGGACGCTTCACACAGCGTTCACATCCGGGCAACGGGCGGGCAACGCGCCGCTGCGAGCATGCCGGCGCCTCCATCCGCACCGCGCCCCCGGCGCCCGCCACCCGTGATCGGACTCCTCACATGGCCTACCAAGCTGAATACATCTGGCTCGACGGCACGAAGCCCACGCCGCTGCTGCGCTCGAAGACCAAGATCCTGGCCGATGGCAAGGAGCCGCCGGTGTGGGGCTTCGACGGCTCCTCCACGGAGCAGGCCACCGGCGAGAACAGCGACTGTGAGCTGAAGCCGGTGTTCATCTGCCCCGACCCGCTCCGCGGCGGCGACAACAAGCTCGTGCTCTGCGACGTGCACAACGCCGTCGACGACACCCCGCACGAGACCAACACCCGGGCGCAGCTCGAGGTCGTGGCGAAGCGGTACGCCGAGCACGAGATGATCTTCGGCATCGAGCAGGAGTACACCTTCCTGCGCCTCGACGGCACGCCGCTCGGCTTCCCCACCAACGGCTTCCCGGCGCCGCAGGGCCCCTACTACTGCGGCGTCGGCAGCGGCCGCGTGATGGGCCGGGAGATCATCGAGGAGCACACCCAGGCGTGCATCGACGCCGGCCTGATGATCGAGGGCACCAACGCCGAGGTGATGCCCGGCCAGTGGGAGTTCCAGATCGGGGCGGCCGACGCGCTGACCGTCAGCGACCACATCTACGTGGCCCGCTGGCTCCTGCAGCGCATCGCCGAGGACCACGACGTGATCGTCACCTTCGCGGCCAAGCCGCAGAAGGGCGACTGGAACGGCGCCGGCGCCCACACCAACTTCTCCACGAAGGCGATGCGCGAGAGCTACGACGCCATCGAGCGGGCCTGCAAGGCGATCGGCGAGCGGGTGCAGGAGCACATCGCCGGCTACGGCCACGACATCGAGAGCCGCCTCACCGGCGCCCACGAGACGGCGCCCTACGACCGCTTCAGCTACGGGGTGTCGAACCGCGGTGCCAGCATCCGCATCCCGTGGCAGGTGGCCCGGGCGGGCAAGGGCTACGCCGAGGACCGCCGGCCGAACGCCAACGCCGACCCGTACACGGTCACGCGGCTCCTGCTCGAGACCGTCTGCGGCGCCGCCTGAGCACGTCCGGCCCCGGGGCACCAGCTCCGGGGCCGCCGCAGGCGCCGCGCCAGGCGCCAGACTGAGGGGATGGCCGTGCTCGACCAGCAACGGGACTACGTGCTGCGCACCGTCGAAGAGCGCGGGGTGCGCCTCATCCGGCTGTGGTTCACCGACGTGCTCGGGAACCTGAAGAGCTTCGCCATCAGCCCGGCGGAGCTGGAGAACGCGCTCGAGGACGGCATGACCTTCGACGGGTCGTCCATCGACGGGTTCAGCCGCATCCAGGAGAGCGACGTGCTCGCCATCCCCGACCCGAACACGTTCGAGGTGCTGCCGTGGGGTGACCCGAAGGCCACCGAGGCCCGCGTCTTCTGCGACATCCACCACCTCGACGGCAGCCCGTTCCAGGGCGACCCGCGCCAGGTGCTGCGCCGCCAGCTCGACGCGGCGAGGGCGATGGGGTTCACGTTCTTCGTCGCCCCCGACATCGAGTTCTTCTACTTCGCCCCGCCCGAGCGGGGCGCGCGCCCGGTGCCCCTCGACGAGGGCGGCTTCTTCGACCTCACCACCACCGACGTCTCCGGCTCGCTGCGCAAGCAGACGATCCGCACGCTGGAGACGATGGGCATCCCCGTGGAGTACAGCTTCCACGAGGACGCCCCGAGCCAGCACGAGATCGACCTCCGCCACACGGATGCGCTCACGATGGCCGACAGCATCATGACCTTCCGGCTCGTGGTGAAGGAGGTGGCCGCGGCCAACGGCGTCCACGCCACCTTCATGCCGAAGCCGCTGGAGGGCGTGCAGGGCAGCGGCATGCACACCCACCTGTCGCTGTTCCGCGGCGACGAGAACGCGTTCTACGACGCGGACGACCCGCACAACCTGTCCGACGTGGCCAAGCAGTTCATGGCCGGCCTGCTGCGCCACGCGGCGGAGATCACGGCCGTCACCAACCAGACGGTGAACAGCTACAAGCGCCTCGTGCCCGGCTTCGAGGCGCCCGTGCACGTCAGCTGGGCGCGCAACAACCGCAGCGGCCTCATCCGTGTGCCGATCCCGAAGCGCGGCAACCCGTTGGCCACGCGCCTCGAGTACCGCTCCCCCGATCCGGCGTGCAACCCGTACCTGGCCTTCGCCGTCCTCCTCGCCGCCGGCATGCGCGGCATCGAGGAGGGCTACGAGCTGCCCGCCGAAGCGGACGCGAACCTGTTCGAGATGGGCGACGCGGAGCTGGCCAAGCTCGGGATCGACCAGCTGCCGCCCTCGCTCTCCGACGCGCTGCGGGCCATGGAGGGCTCCACCCTCGTCCAGGAGGCCCTGGGCGAGCACATCTTCGAGTGGTTCCTGCGCAACAAGCGCAGCGAGTGGCGGGCGTACAAGACCCACGTCAGCGTGTTCGAGGTGGACCGCTACCTGAGGGCCCTGTGACGGCGCGGGGCACGAGCGGGTGATGGAGCTGCTGGCCGTCTTCCCGGACCCGCCGCCGCCCGAGCTGGCGCGCACGCTCGACCTCGCCGGGTACCGGTGGAAGGCGGTCGGCGGCGCCGACGCGGCCGCCCAGCACGAGCCCCCCGGCGGCTTCGCAGGCGCCGTGGTGGCCTGCGACACCGACCCCGACGGCGCGTGGGCGCTGTGCCGGGCGCTGCGCAAGCGCGACGTCCCGCTGTCGCCGCTGCTCGTGCTGGTGAGCGGCTCGCAGCTGGCCGATCTGGAGCTGCGCAACGAGCTGTTCGACGACTTCTGCCTCACGCCGTTCCACCCGAGCGAGGTGGAGGCCCGCCTGCGCCACCTGTTCTGGCGCAGCGGCGAGGGGGTGCGGCCCGAGGTGGTGGAGTACAGCAGCTTGGTGCTCAACCTCGAGACCTACCAGGCGTCGATCGAAGGGCGCCCGCTCGACCTCACCTACATGGAGTACGAGCTGCTCAAGTTCCTCGCCCAGCACCCGGGCAAGGTGTTCACCCGCGAGATGCTCCTGTCACGGGTGTGGGGCTACGAGTACTACGGCGGGGCGCGGACGGTCGACGTCCACATCCGCCGCCTGCGCGCCAAGCTCGGCGAGGAGCACGCCGGCCTGATCCAGACGGTGCGCTCGGTCGGCTACCGCTTCGGTCAGAGCCGCTGGGGCGCTCAGCAACCGGGCTGACGCGCCGCCGAGAGCTTCACCCGGCGACGGTGGCGATGCCCTGCGCGACGAGGCGGGCGAAGACGGTCGTGCCGTCGGTGGTGGGATGGACCCGGTCGCCGCGCAGCAGGGACGGGTCGGCGAGCACCTGCTCGTACCACGACACCACGGTGGTGCGGTCGCGGCCGGCGAGCTCGGCGCGCAGCAGGAGGTTGAACTGCGCGGTCACCTCCGGGCGGTCGCCGCGGTACACGTCGACCCACACGAGGGGGCGGTCGTCGGGCAGCTCGGCGAGCACGGCCCGGACGAGGTCGCGGTAGTCCTCGGGCTCGCCGTACTGGCCGATGTCGTTGGTCCCGAGGGCCACCACCCACACGTCGGGATCGGCGCCTGCCTCGATCAGCCTGCGCAGCGCGTCGAGCCCGGGCTCCGGGTCGCGCCCGCCACCGGACTCGATCCGCCGGCTCGTCAGGCCGTCGATGGCGATCTCGCGCACGCCCGCTGCGGTGAGCGTGAACCGCAGCGCCGCCTCCGAGCCCTGCGTGATCGAGTCGCCCACCACCGCCACGCTGCGCACCTCGGCTGCGTCGAGCACCACGGTGTCGGGCGGCACCGCCCTGGCGGCACCGCTCGCCTCGGCGTCGCCACCCGGCAGCGGGCCGGTGCCGAGGTCGGCGACCACGTCGGCGGCGTCGGCCCGCCAGCTGTCCCACGCGAACCACGCGCCGAGGCCGGCGCCGCCGGCCAGCGCCAGCACGGCCAGGCCGACGAGGCCACGCCGTCGGGCCCTGCCGCGGCCGTCGTAGTAGCGCACGGGCGCGGGAGGAGGCGGTGCCGGCGGCGGGAGGTGGGGGGCTGGGGCGGACATCCGGGCCACCAGTCTGGCCGCAGCTGCGGCTCGACCGGTGTCAACCGCCGATGAGCGCGGTGACGATCGCCACGGTGCCGAACGCCAGGAAGAGCACGGCTGCACCGGTGCGCACGGCACGCAGGGGGAGCGTGCGCTCGATCCACCGGCCACCCAGCACCGCCAGCGCCGCCACGGTGGCCAGCGCCGACCACGCCCCCAGGCCGACGGCCACGGGCTCGCCGGTGCGCACCGCCAGCCCGGCCGTGGCCAGCTGCGTGAGGTCGCCGAGCTCGGCGAGGCCGAGGACCATCGCGCTGCGCACGGCCACCCGCGGGAACGGCAGGCGCTCGGGCGCGGTGCCTGCCGCGTCCTCGTGGCCCTCCTCGTGGCCGCGCTCGCGCCACAGCAGCGCCGCGCCGACGACGAACAGCGCGCCGACCGCCAGCTGGAGCGGCGTGCGCGGGAGGCGGGAGAGCAGCGAGCCCACGGCGACGGCGAGCGTGACGTGCACGGCGAACGCCGAGACGGCACCGCACCAGACCGCGAGGGGCCGCCGCCATCGGGTGGTGAGGACGACCGAGGCGAACATCGTCTTGTCCGGGAGCTCCGCGACGAGGACGATGCCGTAGGCCGTGGCGAACGCGCCGAGCACGTCAGCCCAGCCGCTGGATCCGCCGGGCGTGCCGGCGGTGCAGCGCGAGCATCTCCTCGAGCCCAGGATGGGTGGGGCGGCCCTCGGCCACCACCAGGCGGCCGGCGACGACGGTGGCCCACGCCGACGCTGGGCCGCAGCGCAGCCACGCCTCGACCGGATCGGCTTCGGCGCCGCTGAAGGCCGGGCCGTCGAGGCGCCACACGGCCAGGTCACCCACGGCCCCCGGGGCCAGCACGCCCAGCTCGCCGAGGCGCCCGAGGCACCCCGCGCCCCCGCGGGTGGCCATCTCCAGCGCCATCCGCGCCGTGCCCGCCGCGGCCCCGTCGCGCAACTTGGCGAGCAGCATCGCCTGGCGCGCCTCCAGCCACAGCGACGCCGCATCGGCCGACGAGGAGCCGTCGACGCCGAGGCCGACGTGGACGCCCGCAGCGCGCATCGGCACCACCGGCGCGATGCCCGACGACAGGATCAGGTTCGAGCTGGGGCAGTGGGCGACACCGATGCGGGCCGCACCGAGGCGGCGCACCTCGTCCTCGTCGGGCATCACGCAGTGCGCCACCCAGGTCCGCTCGGAGCACCAGCCCGTGCGCTCCAGGTACTCCATCGGCCGGCAGCCGAACGTGGCCAGCGAGAACGCGTCGTCCTCGGCGTTCTCCGCGAAGTGCGTGTGCAGGCGGACGTCCAGGCGCTCGGCGAGCTCGGCGCTGCGGACCATCAGGTCCTCGGTGACGCTGAACGGGCTGCAGGGAGCGAGGGCGATGCGCACCATCGCGCCGTGCGCCCGGTCGTGGTGGCGGGCGACGGCCTCCTCGCTCGCGGCGAGGATCTCGTCGTCGTCCTGCACCACCGAGTCGGGCGGCAGCCCTCCCGCGGACTCGCCGAGGCTCATCGACCCCCGCGTGGGGTGGAACCGCACCCCCAGTTCCCTCGCCGCGGCGATCTCGGAGGCGAGCAGGTCGCCCGCTCCGCGCGGGTGCAGGTAGAGGTGGTCGGTGGAGGTGGTGCACCCGCTGAGGGCCAGCTCCGCCAGCCCCACGAACGCGGAGGCGTGCACGGCCTCCTCGTCGATCGCCGCCCACAGCGGGTACAGCGACTGCAGCCAGCCGAACAGGGGCTTGTCGACCATGTCCGGGTGCGCGCGCGTGAGGTTCTGGTACATGTGGTGGTGCGCGTTCACCAGCCCCGGCGTGACGAGGCAGTCGCTCGCGTCGAGCACGGCATCGGCTGCCGGCGGGGCCGTGGCCGCGTCGCCCACGGCGGCGACGACGCCGTCGGTGATCGCCACCCAGCCGCCGGGCAGCTCGCGGCGCGCGTCGTCCATGGTGGCCACCAGGCGCGCTCCACGCACCAGCAGCTCGCACCGGCCGGGGGTGGCCCCCTCCCGCGCCACCGCGTCAGCCCTCGTCCGCCAGGCTGTCGACGATCAGGGCGATGTCGTCGTCGGTGGTGCGCGGGTTGACGACGCACAGCCGCAGCACCGTCTCGCCGCGCCAGCTCGTCGGGGTGACGAAGGCGAGGCCGTCGCGCAGCATCCGGTCGCTCCAGGCCTGGTAGTCGGTCGCGGACCACCCCACGCGGCGGAACAGGACGACGCTCAACTCCGGCTCGAGCAGCAGCTCGAGGTGCTCGGCCGCCCCGACGAGCCGCGCGGCGGCGCGGGTGACAGCCAGCGTGGCCTCCACGGCGTCGCGGTAGGCGTCGGTGCCGTAGGTGGCCAGGCTGAACCAGAACGGCAGCCCGCGCGCCCGGCGCGACAGGTGGTGCGCGAAGTCGCTGGGGTTCCACGCCACCGCGTCGTCGGTGTGCAACACGTCGAGGTACTCGGCGTGCTGGGTGTGCGCCTGGCGGGCCTCGATCGGGTCGCGGTACACGAGCGCGCAGCAGTCGTAGGGAGCGAACAGCCACTTGTGCGGGTCGACGATGAGGCTGTCGGCGTGCTCGATGCCGGCGTAGCGCTCGCGCACGCTCGGCGCGGCGAGGCCGGCACCGCCGTACGCGCCGTCCACGTGCATCCAGATCCGCCGGGCCCGGCACTCCTCGGCCACGGCGGCGAGCTCGTCGATGACGCCGGCGTTGGTGGTGCCGCTCGTCGCGACGACGGCGAACACCCGCTCGCGGTCGTCGGCGTCGAGGCCGTCGAGGGTGCCCGACAGCGCGGCACCCCGGAGCCTCCCGTGCTCGTCGGCCGGCACCACCACCACGTCGGCGTCCATCGCCCGTGCCGCGGCGGCCACCGAGGAGTGGGCGCCCTCGGAGGCGATGACGAGGCCGCGCACGCGGTCGAACCGGCCCTCGCCCCGCCGGCGCCACCGCCAGCGGGCGACGATGAGCGCCGACAGGTTGCCGGCCGTGCCACCGGTGACGAAGACGCCGCCCGCCGTGTCGGGCAGCCCGGCGAGGTCGCTCACCCATCGCAGCGCCTCGTTCTCGGCGTACACCGCTCCGGCGCCCTCCATCCACGAACCCGCGTAGATGCTGGAGGCGCCGACGACCAGGTCGAACAGGATGGAGGCCTCGGTCGGCGCAGCCGGCACGAACGAGAGGAACCGCGGGTGGTCGACGCTGATGCACGCCGGGGCGAGCACGTCGGCGAACAGCCGCAGGGCCTCGAGGCCGCCGATGCCGCCGGGCGTGACGGTGCGCCCAGCGCGCTCCACGAGGTCCTCGAGGGTGGTGCCGATGTCGAGCGGCGGGGGGTCCATCCGCACACGCTCCACCGCGTAGCGGAGCACCGCGTCCGTGAGCGCCTCGGTGGAGGCGTCGTGGTGGTGCATCGGCCCGAGGCCGTCAGACGTTGAGGTCGAGGAGCTCACTGCCCTCGTGGCGCACCGCGGCGTCGCGGTCGAGCACGGCGCCGAGGAGGATGGCCAGCACCGCCGTGCCCATGAGCGCGACGACCGGGAACAGCAGCAGCGCGACCACGATGGCGATGGCTCCGGGCACGTCGCGAGCCTAGCTCAGGCCGGCTTGTGGGCCCAGGCCTCGATCTCCACGGCACCGCCGCCCGGCAGCGCGGCCACACCGATCGTGCTGCGTGCCGGCCGGTGCGTCCCGAAGCCGTCGACGTAGGCCTCGTTGAAGGTGGCGAAGGTGTCCATGTCGGTGAGGAAGCACAGCGTCTTCGCCACGTCGGTGAGCGAGGCGCCGACCGTGGCGAGCTGGGCGGCGACGTTCTCGATCGCTCGGGCGGTCTGCGCGGCCACCCCGCCCTCCACCAACGCGCCGTCGCGCATGCCGAGCTGACCGCTGACGATGATCCAGTCGCCGGCGCGCACGACCGGGGTGTAGGGGCCGAGGGGTCGAGTCATGGCCGCGCAGCGTACCGCGACCGCTCCTCGCGGGTGGCGCCCGTCACGCCCGGCGCGCGCCACGGCCGCCGCCGGTGCGCTCGACGACCGCACTCGTAGCCTGGCCGGTGATGCGCCGCCTCCGCCGCTCCCCGTCGATGCCCATCTCCGCTGCGCCTCTCGGGCCGCTCACCCGTCGCCGGCTCCTGGCCCTCGGTGGGGGTGTCGGGGCCGCGGTGCTGCTCGGCGCGTGCGGCGACGAGGCCGAGCAGGCCCGCCCCGGGGGCACATCGGACGGCGGCGCCGGCCGGGACGGCACCGCCTCGAGCGACGGCTTCGTCGTCCTGGCGAGGTTCCCCAACAGCAGGGCGATCGTGCCGGGCCCGGCGCGCCTCGCCGTGTCGCTCGCCGCCGCCGACGGCACGCTCCTCACGGATGGCCCGGCCACGCTCACAGGCTCCGTCCGCGACGAGCGCGGCGCCGTGGTGGCCGAGATCGCCACGCCCCGCCGCGGTGCCACGCTCGGCGTGCCCTACTGGAGCGTCACCGCCGACCTGCCGGCGCCGGGGCTCTACGAGATCGCGCTCGACGGCGCCGCCGGCGACCCGCTGCCGATGCTCGTGTTCGATCCCGCCGAGGCCACCGTGCCGGTGCCCGGCGCCCGCCTCCCGGCCTTCGACACGCCGACCGTGGACGACCCTCGTGGGGTGGACCCGATCTGCACCCGCCTCGACGGCGCCTGCCCCTTCCACGACGTGAGCCTCGCCGATGCCCTCGCCGCCGGACGCCCCGTGGTGTACCTGGTGGGCACACCCGCCCACTGCCGCACGGCCACGTGCGGGCCCGGCCTCGAGTTCCTCATGGCCGTCGCCCCGGAGCTGGCCGACAGGGCGAGCTTCGTGCACGCGGAGGTGTACGCCGATCCGGCGGGCACCGAGGTGGCGCCGGCCGTCACGGCGCTCGGGCTCGACTACGAGCCCACGATCTTCGTCACCGACGCGAGCGGGACGGTGGTGCAGCGGATCGACATCGTGTGGGACGAGGCCGAGCTGCGCGAGCTGCTCGCCGCTGCGCTCAGCTGAAGCTGGAGCCGCAGCCGCAGGTGCGCGTGGCGTTGGGGTTGGTGATGCTGAACCCGGCCTGGTTGAGCCCGTCCTTGTAGTCGAGCGTGGCACCCTCGAGCAGCTGCTTCGAGGCGGGGTCGACGACCACCTGCACCTGCCCGCCCTCGGGGCCGAACTGGGCCCTCTCGTCGTCGGGGGTGATGTCGCCGTCGAAGAACATCTCGTAGGAGAACCCGCTGCAGCCGCCGGGGCGGACGGCGACGCGGAGGGCCAGGTCGGTGGCGCCCTCGGCCTCGAGCAGCTCCTTGACCTTCGACGCCGCGGTGTCGGTGAGGGTGATCACGATGTGTCTCCTGTCGGAAAGGTGCGCAGACGGGGAGTGTAACGGCGCCTCCTCGTAGAATCTTCCCGTGGACACCACCCGTGCGGTCGCCGAGCGGCCGACGCCGGAGCAGGTCACCGAGCTCCTGCGGTCCGTCATCGATCCCGAGCTGGGCGCCGACATCGTCTCGCTGGGCATGGTGCCGGGCGTCTCGGTCGCGCCCGACGGCGCCGTCACGGTGGGCGTGAAGCTGACCATCGGCGGCTGCCCCCTGCGCGCGCAGATCAAGCGCGACGTGGAGACCCGCGTGGCCGTCCATCCGGGCGTCACCGCCGTGCACATCGACTGGGGCGAGATGACGAGCGAGGAGCGCTCGGAGGTGATGCTCAAGGCCCGGTGGAACGCCCGCGAGCAGGCGCCCGACACCGAGGTGCCCGCGAGCACCCGCATCCTGGCCGTGGCGAGCGGCAAGGGCGGCGTCGGCAAGAGCTCCGTCACCGTCAACGTGGCCGCGGCGGTGGCCGCCCAGGGCTTCACGGTCGGCGTGCTCGACGCCGACATCTGGGGGTTCTCGGTGCCGCGCCTGCTCGGCATCGACGAGCGGCTCGAGGCTGCCGCCGTCGAGGGCGACGAGAAGCCGAAGATCCTCCCGAACGAGCGGCGCGTCGGCCGGGGCACCTTGAAGGTGGTCAGCACGGGCTTCCTCGTCGGCGAGGACACGGCGCTCATGTGGCGGGGCCTGATGCTGACCAAGGCGGTGGAGCAGTTCCTGCGCGACGTCCGTTGGGGTGAGCTCGACTACCTGTTCATCGACATGCCGCCCGGGACCGGGGACGTGCAGATGGGGTTGGCCCGCCTGCTCCCGCGCACCGACCTCCTCATCGTCACCACCCCGGCGCTGGCGGCCCAGAAGGTGGCCTCGCGCGCCGCCGACATGGCCCGGCGGAGCTTCCTGCGCGTGGCCGGGGTGATCGAGAACATGAGCGCGTTCACGTGCGACCACGGCGACACGTACGCGCTGTTCGGCGAGGGGGGCGGGCAGGCCCTCGCCGACGAGGTGGGGGTGCCCCTGCTCGGACGGATCCCGCTCGAGCCGGCCCTCGCCTCCGGCGGCGACGCCGGCACGCCCATCAGCATCGACGGCGTGGGCGCGGCCGCCGACGAGTTGCGGGCCATCGCCCGGCGGATCGTCGACGAGGTGGCCCCGCCCACCAACATGGCCGGCTGCTCCGCGAGGATGCTCTCCCTGGTGAGCGCGGCGCTCGACGCCCACGACCGCGACGGAGCCGTGTCGCCCGCTCAGGCCAGCGCGTCGTAGTCGTCGTCGCCCGGCAGGGCCACGCCCACCAGGCGGCCCCCCTCGACGCGCAACTTGGGCAGGATGCACGGCGGCGTCCCCACCTCGCGCGCCGCCGCCATCGCCGCGGCCACCGTGCCGTGCGCGGCGAGGAACTGCAGGTTGCTCACGGTGGGAGGCATCATCGTCAGCTCGCCCGCCTCCTGGCGGCGCAGGGCCTCCGCCGGCCCGATCCAGAGGCTGTCGATGGTCTCCCGATCGTCGTGGCGGTGGTCCTGGCCCGGTGGAGCGGGCACCAGGTAGAAGCGGGTGTCGAAGCGGCGCTGCTCGCCGATGGGCGTAATCCAGTGCGCCACCCACACCAGCTCGTCGAGGGCCGGGGCCAACCCGTGGCGGCGGCACAGCTCGAGCAGCTCCGCGGTGCCGTCGTGGATGTCGTGGCGGGCGCCGAGGGCCGGGTGGCCGTCGGCGACGAACGCTCCGCCGGCGTCCCGGGCGAGCAGCACCCCAGCTTCCTCGAAGCACTCGCGCACGGCGGCCAGGCGGTGGGCCCGGTCCACGTCACCGCCGTCGCTGGTCTCCACCCGCCCGCCGGGGAACACGTACATGCCGCTGCCGAACACCGCCGCGAGCGTGCGGCGGAGCATGAACACCTCGAGTCCGCCCGCGTCGGTCGACGAGCCGTCGTCCGCCGATCCGTCGCGCACGAGCATCACCGTGGCCGCCGGGCGCACGGGCACGGTGGCGGGGTCGTACTCGCGGCTCGCGGACATGGTGCCGTAGTCTTGCCGGTCGTGCTCGTGTGGATGGATCTGGAGATGACGGGCCTCGATCCGGCGCAGCACGTGATCGTGGAGATCGCCACGCTCGTCACCGACGACGACCTGCGCGTGGTGGCCGAGGGCCCCGACCTGGTGGTGCACCAGCCCGAGGAGCAGCTGGCCCGCATGGAGCAGGTGGTCGTCGACATGCACACCAAGAGCGGGCTGCTCGACGCGATCCGCGCCTCGACGATCAGCCTCGAGCAGGCGGGGGCCGAGACCCTCGCGTTCATCAAGCAGTGGGTGCCCGAGGCGCGCAAGGTGCCGCTGTGCGGCAACAGCATCGGCATGGACCGGCGCTTCCTCGACGCCCACCTGCCCGACATCGAGCACTGGCTGCACTACCGCAGCATCGACGTGAGCAGCGTGAAGGAGCTGGTGCGACGCTGGTACCCGGGCCTCCACGCGAGCCGGCCGTACAAGGCGGGCTCGCACCGGGCGCTCGACGACATCCGCGAGAGCGTGGCCGAGCTGGCCTTCTACCGCGAGCGGGTGTTCGTGCCGCCGCCTGCGGTGCCGCCGCCGTCCGGAGCGGGGGCCGAACCGCCCGCCGCGGCCGAGCCCGCCGGCGGCGCGCAGCCCGGCACCGTCAGCCCGTCTCCTGATCCGGCACCAGGCGGCGCCCCTTCCAGGTGACGGTGCCGCCGCGCCCGCGGCGCCACAGGCTGCGCACCACCACGGCGACGAAGATCGCCGCCGACACCGGGACGAGCACCACCGCCCACCAGCGGAAGCCGCCGGCGCGGCGGGCCAGCACGGCGAGCTGCGCGAGGGAGGCGGGCACGAACCACGGCGAGGCCGCCCACCCCCCGCAGAGGGACGCCACCCACGCGATCGTGCCGAGGAGGGCCCACCACGGGGTGGCGCTCACGCCGATGCCGATCCCCTTCGTCCACCCCTCCACCACCTGGCGCCACCCGTGCGGGTACATCCGGAACGTGGTCGTCGACCGCGACCCGACGTAGAGGCGCGAGCGCGGGAACCGCCGGGCCAGGGCGATGTCCTCCAGCACCGCGCCGCGCACCTCCGGTGCGGCGTGCCCACCGACCGCCGCGTAGGAATCCCTGGTGCAGGCCATCACCGGCCCGAACGCGACCCGCGTGCGCACCCGTTCGCCGAGGGGCGTGAAAGCGGCGGATCCCATGAGGGCGGCGACGTTGAACAGCACGCTCCACTGCTCGTGCGCCCGCTCGACCGCGTGCCAGGGCTGGACGGAGATCAGCTCGCCGGGGTGGGCGGCCAGGCGCTCCGCGAGCCCGTCGAGCAGCGCCGGCCCGGCTGCCACGTCGGCGTCGACGAACACGAGCAGCTGCCCGCCCGTCCGGTCGGCACCGACGTGGCAGGCGTGCGGCTTGCCCGCCCAGCCCGGGGGGAGGGGAGGGGCGGGCACCACCGCCGCACCCGCGGCGGCGGCCAGCGCCGCGGTGGCGTCCGTGCTGTGGTCGTCGACGACGACGAGCTCGTCACCGGGACGGAGCTGGGCCCGCAGGCGGGCGACGGTGGTGGCGATGTGGGCCGCCTCGTCGCGAGCCGGCACCACCACCGACATCGCCGACCGCGCCGCGGCCGTGCCGTCGCCGGGCAGTGGGCGTGCCCGCCACAGCAGCAGCCACCCGGCGCACCAGCCGACGGCGAACAGCGCGGTGGCCACACCCATCGCCGCCGACCGTACCGGCCCCGCGAGAAATGGGTTGACCCGGATGGGCCAACCGTGGTTGCCTAGCGCACGGCTCCGCCGCCCGGCGGGCCCACGTCCACGAGGAGACCATCCGCATGAACCCGACGACCGCTCGCCAGCAGGGCCACATGGCCGCCTGCGCGCGCTCGCTCGGCGTGCTCGGTGGCCGCGTGTGGAACGTGCCGGTGATGGTGGATGCGTACGCCGCCGGCGCCGCACCCAGCTTCGGCGGGACCACCATCACCAAGCGCCCGGCCCGACCCCTCGGAGACCTGCCGACGTAGGAACCACGTCGCCAGCCACTCGCTCCGAGGCCGTCGGGATCACCAGATCCCGGCGGCCTTTCTGGTTTTCCAGCTCCCTCCCGTCCTCCACCCGAACCTCCCGACACGGCACCCAGCCCCGCGACAGGAACCGACCCACATGCACGCCACGCTCACCCTCGAACCGATCGACCGACACGCCTCGCCGGGCCTGCTCGACTCCGGCGCGCTCGACACCGGCCAGCTGCAGGCCATCGAGCTCCACGCCGGACAGGTCGACGCCGGCCCGGCCGTCCGACCCCGCCTGCGCGCCCGCTGCGCCGACGTGCACGGCACGCTCAGCGCGCTGTTCTTCTCCGACGACGTGGTCGACATCGCCCGCGCCAAGGCCATCTGCGCGAAGTGCGCCCTCGCTCCGAGCTGCCTCGACGGCGCGCTCCGGCGTGCCGAGCCGTGGGGCGTGTGGGGTGGCGAGCTGCTGGAGAACGGGCGGATCGTCGTGCACAAGCGGCCTCGCGGCCGACCACCGAAGCACCCGCGCCCGCAGCTGGTGATCGACGAGGTGCCCCTCCCCCCGCACCGCGTCGCCTGAGCCCAGCCCCGCGGCGACCCGGACCGCTCGGCGGATCGCGGTCGCGGGTGACGCTCGACGAGCCCGCGACCGGCCGTGGCCCGGCCCTCATCCACTCCCCCCGGTGGGTGCGGGCCGGGCCGAGGGCGCCGCGCCTGCGACCGCGGGCGGCCCACGCAGGCCCACCGGTAGCCTGTGCGGGTGGCCGTCGACCGTCGGGTGCTCGTCACCTCCCTGGTCGTCGCCGCAGCGGTCAGCGTGACCGGCGGGTGGGCCCTCAGCAGGGCCGACGGCACCGGTGACGCCGGCGTGGTCGACCTCGGCGCACCCGGCACCACGCAACTGCCCACGATCGGCACCAACGCGCAGAACGCCGGGCGCCTCCTGCCGGACGTGGCCCTCGAGGGCGACGGCGGCGTGGAGATCACCACGGTGCAGCTCCTCGGTCAGCCGCTCGTCCTCAACTACTGGTTCTCCACCTGCGCGCCGTGCGAGCGCGAGCTGCCGGCCTTCGCCGCCGTGCACGCCGACTACGGCGACCGGGTGCGGTTCGTCGGCGTCAACCCGTTCGACACGGCGGAGGTGAACCGCCGCTTCGCCGAGGAGCGGGGGGTGCGCTACGAGCTGCTGCGCGACCGCGCGGACGCCTTCGGGTCGGCGCTCGGGGTGTCGACGGCCCCGTTCACGGTGTTCGTCGCCGCCGACGGCACCATCGTCCGCCAGACCGGTGTGCTCGACGAGGACGACCTGCGGCGGATGGTGGAGGAGCTGCTCGCGTGAACCTGTCGCTCAGCTTCATCCGCGGCATGCTCGCGGCGGTCAACCCGTGCGGGTTCGTGCTGCTGCCCACGTACCTCCTCTACTTCCTCGGCCTGACCAGCACCGACGCCGGCGCCCGCCGGGCGCCGCTCACGCGGGCACTCGTGGTCAGCGCGGCGGTGTCGGCCGGCTTCCTCGGGGTGTTCCTCGCCGTCGGGATCGTGTCCGAGGTGTTCACGGGGTGGATCACCGCCAACGCCCGGTACTTCACCGGCGTGATCGGCGGCGCGCTGGTGGTGCTCGGGACGGCGATGCTGTTCGGGTACCGGCTCCCGATCGCCACGCCGAAGCTCGACGCCGGCGGGCGGGACCGCACGGTCGGCTCGATGTTCGTGTACGGGGTGGCGTACGCCGTGGCCTCCATCGGCTGCACGATCGGGCTGTTCATCGCCACGCTGTTCGGCACGGCCGAGCGGGCCGGGTACGCCGCCGGCGTCGCCAACGTCGTCGCCTACGGCGCGGGGATGTCACTGCTGATCACCGCCCTCACCGTCACCCTCGCCGTGGCCAACGTGGGCATGCTGCGGCTCCTGCGCTCGGGCATGCAGTACGTGGAGATGCTCGCCGGCGCGTTCGTGCTGCTGTCCGGGCTCTACCTGCTGTGGTACTTCTGGCGGGTCGACGTGCGCGGCGAGGGCAGCGCCGTCACCGACGCGGTGGAGCGCTGGCAGCTGCGGATCCAGGACGTCCTCGACGCGAACCTGGGCACGCTCACGGTCGTGATGGTGCTCGTCGTCGGCGCGGCCGTGGCCGTGAGCGCGCGGGCGGTGCTGGCGCGCCGCCGCAGCGGGACCGGCAGGAGCGGAGGCGATGACGTCGCCGAGCCGAGCGAACCACTCGCCCCCGATGCCGCCGCGGCGAGGAGCGGCGAGTGAGCCGGGCCTTCGCCGAGCTCCTGGCCACCCCCGGCGTGGAGGAGCTCTGCGAGCTGCGCAGCGGCTTCGGCTTCATGGCCTACCACGGCGGCGCCCTGGAGGAGATGACCGACGTGATCGCCCGCGCGGCCGCCGAGCGGACGGGTGCCAGCTACTACGGCGTGCACCAACCGAAGGGCCTGGAGCGGCACATCCCCTCCACCCGCTTCGACCCGGAGGTGTCGCCGCGCCTCGCCGCCTTCGTCGGGCACGTGCACACGGTGGTGACCGTGCACGGCTTCGGCCGCCGTGGCTACTTCACCACGCTGCTGCTCGGCGGGCAGAACCGACGCCTCGCCCACCACATCGGCGCTGCGCTGCGCCGCCACCTGCCGGCCTACGAGGTGGCCACCGACCTCGAGCGCATCCCGCAGGAGCTGCGCGGGATGCACCCTCGCAACCCGGTCAACCTGCCGCCCCGGCGCGGCGTCCAGATCGAGCTGCCGCCCCGCGTGCGCGGGACCACGCCGCTGTTCTGGGACTGGGAGGGGCCGGGCCTCGCGCCGCACACGGCCCGGCTCGTCGACGGGCTGGTGGAGGCCGTGTCCACGTGGGACGACGCTCAGGGCGAGAGCCGCTCCACCACCCAGGCCGCGTCGGGGCCCGAGCGCCGGTAGCGCAGGCGGTCGTGGAGCCGGCTGGCCCGGCCCTGCCAGAACTCCCACGTCACCGGACGCGCCAGCCACCCGCCCCAGAACTCGGGCCGGGGGACGGCGTCGAGGTGGGCGAAGGTGCGCTCCATCTCCTCCACCCGGGCGTCGAGCTCCTCGCGTCCACCCAGCACCCGCGACTGGCGCGACGCCCACGCACCGATCTGCGACGGCCGCGGCCGGGTGGCGAAGTACGCGTCGCTCTCGTCGTCGGGCAGCCGCTCCACCAGCACGCTGACGCGCACCTGGCGGTGCAACTGCAGCCACGTGAAGAGCATCGAGGCCTGCGGGTGGGCAGCCAGCTGATGCCCCTTGTCGGACTCGTGGTTGGTGAAGAAGGCGAAGCCCCGCTCGTCGGCGCCCCGGGCGAGCAGGTACCGCGTCTGCGGGAACCCCTCGGCGTCGACGGTGCCGAGGACGAACGCGTTCGGCTCCACGCAGCCGGCGGAAGAGGCCTGCTCGAACCACAGCTCCCACTGCGCGAGCGGGTCGGGCAGCAGGTCGCCCTCGTGCAGGCCGGCGGTCTCGTACTCGAGGCGCCGGGAGGCGAGGCTCATGGGCCGATCGCGGTGGCGCCGCGCATGTACGGCCGCAGCCGCTCCGGCACGCGCACGCTGCCGTCCGGCTGGCGGTGGTGCTCCATGATCGCCGCCCACACCCGCGGCACGGCGAGGGCCGAGCCGTTGAGCGTGTTCGCGATGGTGGTGCCCTTCTCCCCTGCCGTGCGGTAGCGGATGTCGGCGCGCCGGGCCTGGTAGTCGCTGAACCAGCTGACGCTGCTCACCTCCAGCCACGTGTCGACGCCCGGGGCGTACACCTCCACGTCGAAGCTGCGGTGGTGGCTCTGGCCGAGGTCGCCGGTGCAGATCTCGATGATCCGGTACGGCAGCTCGAGGCCGGCGATCAGCGCCTCCGCCCGGCCGAGGATCTCCTGGAGCATGGCCGGGCCCTGGGCAGGTGTGGTGAGGGCGAGCAGCTCCACCTTGTCGAACTCGTGCGCGCGCAGCATGCCCCGGGTGTCGCGGCCCGCCGAGCCCGCCTCGCGTCGGTAGCACGGCGAGTAGGCCATCATCCGCAGCGGCAGGGCGGCCTCGTCCAGGACCTCGCCGCCGTAGAGCGAGGTGAGCGGCACCTCGGCCGTGGGGATGCACCACAGCCCGTCGCGCTCGATGGCGTAGGCGTCGTCGGCGAACTTCGGCAGCTGGCCGGTGGCGGTGAGCGTGGCCGTGCTCACCAACGACGGTGGGCGGATCTCCTCGAAGGCGTCGGCGTTCGCGTCGAGGGCGTACTGGCAGAGCGCCCGGGCGAGGGTGGCGCCGAGGCCGCGCTGCATGGTGAACATCGCGCCGCTGATCTTCGTGGCCCTCTCGTTGTCGAGCACGCCGAGGGCGGTGGCCGTCTCCCAGTGGGGCACGCGCTGGTGATCGGCGAAGGTGTCGGGCATCCCCACCGGGCCGACCACGACGGGGTTGTCGCGATCGGAGGCGCCGTCGGGGGCGTCGGGGTGGGGGATGTTCGGGATCCGCAGCAGGAGGTCGCCCACCGCCACCTGCAGCGAGTCGTAGTCGGCGTCGAGCGCCCGCTCCGACTCGCCGAGCGCCCGCGAGCGCCCCTGCAGCTCGTCGGCCGCGGCCACGTCTCCCGCGCGCCGCAGCGCACCGACCTGCTTCGACAGGTCGCGGATCTCGGCACGCAGCGTGTCGCGGCGGGCGAGCAGCTCCCTGCTCTGCTCGTCGAGGTCGCGCAACCGGTCGAGCTGGTGGAGCAGGTCCGGATCACCGCGACGGGCCAGGGCCGCGCGCGCGACGTCGGCCTGGGTGCGGACCATCCGGATGTCGATCACAGGCCCCGCAGGCTAGGCGCTGGGCGACGCGGAGGGCACGGTCGTTCCGCTCGATCGCGGGGCGCCCTCCGGCAGGTGCAGCGCGCCGAGCAGGTGCCAGTCACCGCGCTGGTCGAACGACGCGCACGGCGTCACCGCCGGGCTGTGGCGCAACGTGACGAACCTCCGCCCGGTCCGCCGGCCGTGCGCGCGCAGCCACCTCGCGAAGTCGGCGGCGGAGTCGGCGGCGTGCTCGTCGAAGCCGCCGACCGCGTCGAAGTCGCTGCGCCGGCACCAGAGGATGCCGCTGCCGATCCCGCTCACCCGCTCCACCAGCCTGATCAGCCCGAGGGTGAGGTCGATCCCCACGGAGTGCCGCTCCGGCACGACGGTCGCCGCGCCGCCCACGCACGTGCCGGTGGCGAGGTGCTGCTCGATCTCCCGGAAGGTGGTGCGGGCCATGCGCGCGCACCCGTCCACGAACACGAGGACCGAGCCGCCGGCCGCCGCGGCCCCGGCGTTGCGCGCCGCAGCGAGGCTGCGCTCCTCGGCGGGGACGACCACCTCCACGGAGCACCGGATCGAGGCCGCCGCCTGCTCGACCGAGGCGCGGCAGGCGGCGAGCGCCGACGCCGTGCCCGTGGCCGGCACGATCACCGAGGCGCGCGGCGCTGCGTGGTGCTGCCACCGCTCGAGGGCCGCCGCCCCGCCGTCCACGCCGGGTTCATCGTCACCCACCGTGCCCGACTTGACCCACTTCCTCCGCTGCTCGGAGGATCCGCGCCACCGGCCGGGCGCGCGCCGCCCGACGGTGGGGTGGTCCCCGAGGAGCGGGCCTACAGTGCCGAGCGGTGGGAGCGACCTCGGACGCGGCCGTGGAGGTGGACGGGCTGACCGTGCGCTACGACGACCTCGTCGCCGTGGACGACGTGTCGCTCACCGCCGTGCGCGGCGAGGTGACGGCGGTGCTCGGTCCGAACGGCGCCGGCAAGACCTCCACCATCGAGGTGTGCGAGGGCTATCGCCGACCCTCCGCCGGACGGGTCCGGGTGCTCGGCCTCGACCCGGCGACGTCGCAGCGACGACTCTCGGAGTTGATGGGGGTGATGCTGCAGGACGGCGGCGTCTACCCCAGCGGTCGCGTGCTCGAGACCGTCCGCCACCACTGCGCCCTGCACGGTCGCGGCGTCGACGCGCGCGAGCTCGTCGCTGCGGTCGGCCTCACCGACCGGAGCAGCGCCACGTGGCGGCGGCTGAGCGGCGGCGAGCGCCAACGGCTGTCGCTCGCGCTCGCGCTCGCCGCCCGTCCCGAGGTCGCCTTCCTCGACGAGCCGACGTCGGGCGTGGACGTCACCGGGCGCGACACCATCCGCGCCATCGTGCGCGACCTCGCCGACCGCGGGTGTGCCGTGGTGCTCGCCACCCACGAGCTCGACGAGGCGGAGCGCGTCGCGGACAGGGTGGTGATCTTCGATCGGGGGCGTGTGGTGGCCGCCGGCACGCTCGACGACCTGCGCCGCGGGCACGACGAGATCCGCTTCCGCAGCCACCCGCGCCTCGATGTCGACGCCATGGCGGCGGCGGTCGGCGCACCGGTGCGCGCGGTCTCCGCCGACGAGTACGTGGTGGCCGCTTCCCCGGATGCCGCCACCGTGGCTCGTCTCGCCGGCTGGCTGGCCGAGCACGGCCATCCGATGCGCGACGTGCGGGGCGGGGCACAGCGGCTCGAGGACGTGTTCCGGCGCCTGACGGGCGGCGACCGGTGAGGCTCCTGCGCGTGCAGGCCGCTGCCGAGCTGCGCCTCGTGCTGCGCAACGGCGAGCAGCTGCTGCTCACCGTCGGCATCCCGGTGCTGCTGCTGGTGTTCTTCAGCCTGGTCGACGTCCTCCCCACCGGCACCGACGAGCCCGTCGACTTCCTGGTGCCGGGCGTCCTCGCGCTCGCGGTGATGAGCACCTCGATGGTCAGCCTCGGCATCGGCACCGGGTTCGAGCGCAGCTACCGCGTGCTGAAGCGCCTCGGTGCCACCCCACTCGGGCGCGGCCGGCTGATCGCCGCCAAGATCGCCGCGGTCGCGGTGGTCGAGCTCCTGCAGCTGGCGGTCCTGCTGCCCGTCGCCCTCCTGCTCGGGTGGCGGCCCGACGCCGTGGACGGGGCGTTGGCGGTGGCCGCGGTGGTGACGGGGACCGTGGCCTTCGCCGGGATCGGGCTCACACTCGCCGGGCGCCTCCGCGGCGAGGTCAACCTGGCGGCGCAGAACGGGCTGTACCTGGTCCTGCTGCTGCTGGGTGGGATCGTGGTCCCCTTCGGCGAGCTGCCGGCGGCCCTCCGGGCGGTGGCGCTGGTGCTGCCCTCCGGGGCCCTCAGCGACGTGCTGCGCGACGCGCTGGCGGGCGCCGCCGAGCGCCCGGGCACGAGCTGGGCGGTGCTGCTCGCGTGGGCGCTCGTGTCACCGGTCGTGGCGCGGCGACTGTTCCGATTCGAGTAGCGGCTCGCTCGAGGCGAACGCCGCCGTGACCTGCTCGTACGTGAGCGGCGCATCGGACGGCCAGGTGGCGCCACCGGACGGCGCAGCCGGGCGGACGTAGGTGTTCTCGAGCTCGTGGCCGGTGTCGAACTTCTTGAAGAACAGGTAGATGCTGATCGCCCACAGGTACGCGGCACCACCGAGCTTCATGATCGCCCCGGCGATCTGCTGGTCGTCGGTGACGCTGATCCCCCACACCCGCACCGGCTGGGCGTAGTGCTGGTACACCGCCCCCTCGGCGAACACCAGCCACCCTGCGGGCACCGTCGGCACGATGCTCATCATGAACAGGTAGATGCACTTGGCCCCGGCGCCGATCTGCAGCTCGCGGAAGGGCCCCACGACGGGCGTCCACATGAGCAGTGCGAGGACCACGATCATCGCGTGGAGCCCGTAGTGCAGCGGGCCGTTCTCGGTGGAGGCGTTCACCACCCCGGGGATGTGCGTGACCATCACGGCCACGTTGAACAGCACGCCGGCCACGACCGGGAAGGCGAACCACCTCAGCACCCGGTAGGCCCGGCCGGAGCCCACGAGGGTGCGGGCCATCCACGTCGGCACCGCCATCAGGGCGAGCGGTGGCACGAAGTAGGTGAAGACCATGTGCTGGAACATGTGCACCGAGTAGAGGTACTGCTCGCCGATGTCGTGCACCGGCCAGTCGGAGCCGAACCACAGCAGGGCGATCGCGCCGGTGAACGCCGCCCACTGGCGGCGGGTGACCGCCTGCTCGCCCGGCCCGACCGCGCTCGGGCCGATCACGCGGGCCATGTACACGTACGCGCCGACGAGCGACGCGACGAGCAACCACACCTCGGGGTGGGCCTGGAAGCGCCACGGGCTCGCCGTGGCCGCTGCGGCGAGGGAAGCGAGCATCGGGGATCCGGCGTCAGCCGGGCGTGAAGAAGTGGAACGAGGCCAGGGCGGCCACGTAGACGCCGATGGCCAGCAGCAGGCCGGAGTAGAACAGGTAGCTGAAGATCGGGTTGTCGAACTTCAGGTGCATGAACACCGACACCACCATGAGGAACTTGATCGCCATCAGGATCAGCAGGGTGGGCAGGAAGAACGGCCCGAAGTCGATCCAGTAGGTGGAGGTCTCGATCGCCGTGATGATCGCGAGGATCACGGCGATGCGGACGTAGTAGGCGTTGGAGTGCGCCTCGTGGTACTCGCCCACCTCCACCACGTCGCGGTCGTCGATGGCGTGCTCCCGGCTCTCCACCAGGTTCGTCGTGTCGGGCGTGGTGCTCATGGGTGCCTCACGAGGGGATCAGGTAGACGAGCGTGAAGATGATGATCCAGACGATGTCGACGAAGTGCCAGTAGAGGCCGACCAGCTCGACCACCTCGGCCTTCTGGCCGACGATGCGGTTGCGGGTGTTCATACCCACGAGGGCGAGGAGCATCACGATGCCGAGGCTGACGTGCACGCCGTGGAAGCCG
>VFQR01001046.1_pt1 | contig 24722 bp, 15 predicted proteins | sample 3512321 | NCBI WGS metagenome assembly VFQR01 (sample SAMN10412374, study PRJNA504923) | tailings metagenome | isolation source: Relicate 3 Philex TSF1 revegetated site | place: Philippines: Tuba, Benguet | collected 2017-08-29 | reverse complement strand
ATTGGACGGCCCATCCGGCTCACCAGCGGCCAGCCACTGGCGGCACTTTTCAAAGCATAAACGATCAGAAATCAGTAAAGCGTGGGACTCACTTTTGAGCGTGAGCAGACTCCGCTACACTTCAGGCTATGAAGAGCGATCTCCCCACTTTATCGACACCTGCCACGCCACTTTTTGACACTCTGGTCGTCTATGGTGTCGGACTTTTGGGTGGTTCGGTCGCTTTGGCAGCAAAATCCCGCCATGTCGCCCGGCACATTGTTGGCATGGGACGTCATGCCGAGCGTCTGGCGACTGCACAGCAAGCTGGCGTGATTGACTCGTATTGCACAGATCCAGCGCAGATTCCTCCCCAGACCGATCTGTTTGTCGCAGCGGCCCCAGTCGATCGAATTGCGGGGGTAATTCGGGAAGTGATTCCAGCACTCCCTGCGAATTGCCTCGTGACCGATGTCGGCAGCACAAAAGTTGAACTTGCTGCCAGTCTGGCCGACCTGACAGGAGAGCAGGGAACGATTCCCTTTGTGGGTTCACATCCTATTGCCGGGGGCGATAAAGCAGGATTCGAGTATGCCTCTGGTGATCTCTTTTTAGGCCGTACCTGCGTGATCTGTCCGGATCATGTCGTTGAATCGGCGGTAATCAAAACCGAACGATTCTGGCGAGCCTTAGGGATGCAGACTGTCCGGATGTCGGCACAAGAACACGATGAAGCCTTGGCCACGACAAGTCATTTACCGCATGTGGCTGCCGCGGCACTGGCGGGAATCTTGCCGGCTGAGTGGCAAATTGTGACAGGGTCTGGTTTTCGCGATACTTCCCGAGTAGCCATGGGCCCCTCGGAACTTTGGGTCTCAATTCTGGAGTCGAACCGCGAACCGGTGGTACAGAGCCTGGAAAGACTCAAAGATCAACTGGGGGCCTTCGTCGAGGCACTGAAGACAAATGATTCAAAAAAGCTGCTTGAACTTCTGCAGGCTGGGGAAATCAGACGCAAGCAGCTCGATATTGATGAAAGCTGAATGAACACAGGCATTTCCCCATCACCAAACGGGAAATGATGGAATAGAAACAATGGTTTTCGCGACGCCAGCCTCTGGCCCGCGAGCGACAACGTTAAAGGTGGCGGAACATGCTTTGGGAAGTTGAGATTCTCTCCCGTCCGGAACAGATTGACCGGGAAGGCCAGCGAATTCTGGGGGAGGTTCGCCTGCTGGGCCTCGACTCCATTCAAACGGTAAGAGCGGGTCGCTCGTTTTTACTGGAGGGTCGCATTGACGAAGCCACGATCCAGAAAGCGATGCAGCTCTTGCTGGTCGATGAAGTTGTGGAAATCGCACGCGTCCGAAAGCCCGCCGAAGTCGATGCCAATGACGATCTAACGGCCACTGGGCAGCTTTTCAACGTGCTCTACAAACCTGGCGTGACTGACAATACCGCACTCAGCACCCGGCGGGCACTTCAGCAGGCCGGGATTGCGATCGAGGAAGTGGCCACCTGCCGCAAATACTGGTTTGATCATCAAGCCCAGTTGAAAGAAATCCAGGTTCTGGCACAAAGAGTATTAGGGAATGACGCCATCGAGCGGATTGTGCAGGGCCCGCTGCAGATGGCAACATTAAGCTTCGGGCACACCTATCAACTCGAACTCAAACATGTGCCTATTCGCGAACTGGATGATCAGGCACTGATGAAGCTCAGCAAGGAAGGCCAGCTTTATCTGAGTCTTGCCGAGATGCAGACGATCCAGAAGCACTTTCGGGATCTGCAGCGCGACCCGACCGATATCGAGTTGGAAACCGTCGCTCAGACATGGAGCGAACACTGTTCTCATAAGACGCTCGGCGGACGGATTCGTTACACCGATGACCACGGCACACGTCAATTTGGCAACATGCTGAAGGAAACGATTTTTGCTGCCACCCAGCAACTGCGCAAAGAATGGGGCAAAGATGACTGGTGCGTGAGTGTCTTCAAGGACAACGCGGGAATCGTCACCTTCGAAGAGGGTGAAAACGTCTGTATCAAAGTGGAAACGCATAACCATCCCTCGGCCATCGAGCCTTACGGCGGTGCCAATACCGGCATTGGTGGTGTGGTGCGTGATCCGCTGGGGACAGGCCTGGGTGCTAAGCCCGTGTGCAACACAAACGTCTTCTGCTTTGCGCCGCCGGATACTCCACACGAAACGCTCCCTCCCGGCGTGCTCCACCCGCGACAAGTCGCGTTGGGTGTTGTGGCTGGAGTGCGCGATTACGGCAACCGCATGGGGATTCCGACGGTCAACGGAGCCGTCTTTTTTGATGAACGGTATCTGGGCAACCCGCTGGTTTATTGCGGGACGGTCGCCATGATTCCCGCCAATCGCTGTGAAAAGAAAGTTTCCCCCGGCGAACTGATTGTTGCCCTGGGAGGTCGTACTGGCCGCGATGGGATCCACGGAGCGACGTTCTCTTCTGCCGAGTTAACGCAGGAGAGCGAAACGATCTCGGGCGGTGCGGTGCAGATTGGGAATGCTGTCACAGAGAAAATGTTGATGGATGTACTGCTGGTGGCTCGCGATCGCGGGCTGTACTCAGCCGTTACCGATTGCGGGGCTGGCGGATTCAGCAGTGCAGTCGGCGAAATGGGCGAAGAGACCGGCGCTGTGGTGTGGTTGGAAAAAGCACCGCTGAAGTACGCTGGTCTTACTTACACAGAGATCTGGATTTCGGAAGCTCAGGAACGCATGGTGCTGGCTGTACCTCCGGAGAACTGGGATGAATTCCACGCTTTGTGTGCTTCAGAAGGTGTGGAAGCGACGGCGATTGGGCAATTCACGAATGACCACAAACTGACGCTGACTTACGATGGGAAGCCTGTGGGAGAGCTTTCGATGGAGTTCCTCCACGATGGCCGCCCGCCTGTCGTTCGTGAAGCGACCTATTCGCCCAGGACAGACGGCTCGAAGGCCACGTTTGCTCCTAAGACAGACTACACCGACGATGTTCATAAGATTCTCTCTTCGCTGAATGTTTGCAGCAAGGAATGGATCATCCGGCAATACGACCATGAAGTGCAGGCGGGGAGTGTCGTGAAGCCTTTGGTCGGTGTGATGTGCGATGGACCTTCGGACGCCGCCGTGATCAGACCCAATCTGTCTTCAAAGCGCGGGCTGGTGGTCTCCAACGGCATGAATCCGCATTACGGCGACCATGATCCCTACTGGATGGCCTACGCCGCGATTGATGAAGCGCTGCGAAACTGCGTCGCTTGCGGTGCTGATCCGTCGAAGATTGCCATTCTCGACAACTTCTGCTGGGGAAATACCGAACGGCCAGAAACGCTCGGTTCTCTCGTGCGGGCAGCTCTGGGTTGCCACGATGCGGCTCTGGTTTACAAGACGCCGTTCATCAGCGGTAAGGACAGTCTCAACAACGAATTCAGCTTTATCGACGACAGCGGCGAGAAGCAGACTGTAGCGATTCCTTCATCGCTCCTGATCAGCGCTCTGGGACAGATTGCCGATGTCCAGAACGCAGTGACAATGGATTTGAAAGCCGCTGGGAACGTGCTGTATCTGATTGGCGAAACCAAAGCGGAGTTTGGCGGCAGTCATTATGCTTTGGTCAACAGCAGCCATTCAGGAAGCGTTCCACGCGTGAATCCGGAACTTGCTCCGACAGTGCTGGCCAAGACACACGCGTTGATTTCCGCCGGCCTCGTCAAGAGCTGCCATGATCTGAGTGAAGGGGGGTTGGCGATCGCCGTCGCTGAGATGGCCTTCGCCGGTGAACTGGGCGTTGATCTCGACCTGGGCCATGCCGATCCCCTCGTCGCGCTCTTCTCAGAGTCAACAACTCGCTTTGTGATTGAAGTCTCGCCAGAGAATCAGTCAAAGGTCGAAAGTGTACTGGCAGGGATTCCCTATCAGAAGCTGGGTGTGGTGACAGAAACTGGCCGAGTGGAGATCACAGGGCAGGGGAAAAAGGTCGTCAGTGCCGCAAACGAAGACTTCAAACGAAGCTGGCAATCACCGTTAGCCTGGAGCTGATGGCCAAGGTGCCTGCTAAAATGCCAGTTGAATCCGTAGGGCAGGCTCCCGCCTGCCGATTCCGCAGCAATCGTTATTCAGGGTTATCCAGAAAAACACACAACAGACAGGCCGGAGCCTGCCCTGCCAGCTGACTCAATTCCGGTCGCGGGAGGTAATCCTGATGACATCATCGATCAAATTGAAATTAATGATCATTGCCGGTGGGATTGGTTTGATTGGTTTGGTTACAGGTGTTCTTCAGGAACCGCCTTACCAGCGTGTTCTCTCTCTGCCCACGACAAATGACGTGACATGCCAGGTGACTGTGGTTCCGCCGTGGGAAGATCGCCATGAAAGCGATCTTCGCGTGGGGCAGCGTCTTGCCGTAATGCAGTCGTTTCAATCTCAATTACCGAACGAGGTGGTCGTTGCTTCAGGGCCTCTCTGGATCTCAAATGTGGTCGAGTTACAGATTCAGGCGGGTGAACTGTGGGTCGATGTCCCCCACTCGGCTACCGCTTTTGATGGCGTGAAAGTATTCAGGAAGCGTGGGGGCTCCCAGTCTCGAACACGCATAGATCCTAAGGGAAAGGGAGAATACGGATTTGGGTTCAGCGGTAATTTTGTAATTGACAAACCCGGCAAGTATCGTGTGCGGACCTTAACTGAGGTTTTCCTTGGACCGGAGATTTCCGACACTCGTAAAGTCGTGTCCCCTTACTACGAATTTGAATTGCATCCGGCGAAGCCGTAGTGGCAAATTCGAGCCTGCCCTTCCAGCTTGGTGCATTCCACTTCGCTGCATGTCACCCTACGGCAGGGGTAATCGCAGACCCACACGCAGATCCATAACGTTCGTGTGCGTGGGGCCGGTCGTCAAGAGGCCGCCGGTTGCTTCGAAGAACGGCCATGCATTCTGAACTTCGAGGAATTCGCAAGGATCCAGCCCAAGTTCCTGCGCTTTGCGCAAGACGGCACCACTCGCGATAGCCCCGGCACAGGTGGTGGGACCGTCTTCGCCATCGGTGCCGCCGCTGAGCAGAATCATGCGATCCGCCTGATCAGCATCCCAGTGCTGCCATTCACACAGAGCGGCCAAGGCCACCTGCTGATTGCGGCCTCCTTTGCGTGGGCCATCGTAAGGAACAAGCTTTACTGTGGGTTCACCGCCAGAAATCCAGCAAAGTGGTTCACGGCAAGGTTCATCGGCGATGGCATGAGCGAGGTCTGTCCCCACCTCATCGGCTGTCCGACCCACATCACTCACGGCAATGCGAATGGTATAGCCTTTTGATTGGGCGACTTTGACAGCCGCCTGAACCGCCTGATGATTGCTGGCCAACAGATGGTGCGAGATCTCGGCACGAATTGGCGGCAGCGTTTCCTGAGCAGTTCCCGCAAGCACATTCCAGACTTCGGGAGCCACTTCATGATGTTCAGCAAATGCCGCCAAAGTCTCGAGGGCAGCCTGTTGTTGAATCGACACAAATTCATCGGGTGTCGGCAGGAGCGGGCCAGAAGCAATGAGATCCAGTGGATTGCCGATGACATCGGAAATAACGAGCACATGAGTGCGCGAGGGGCCCAGCGCGCGGGCCAGGCCACCACCTTTGACACTCGATATGTTTCTTCGGACCAGATTGAGCTGTTCAATCGATGCACCGCGAGTCGACAACAGACGGATCACGTGCTGCTTTTGCTCTAAGGTGATCGGTGGCCTGGGCAAGGGGAGTAGCGCACTGCCACCGCCGGAAAGGAGCACCAGCACCAGATCATCAGCGGTCGTTGTCGCAGCCAGTTCAAGGATTTCTCGCGTCGAAGCGACGCCTGTTTCTGTCGGTTCGTTGACACCAGCGGGGCGGGCTCCCACGAGCTGAATACGACGTGTGGGCACGACGCAATCTTCAGGCACATTCACCTGACCAACCACCAGTCGATCTGTGATTTCATCCCCTAGTGCAGCCTCCAGGGCCAACACCATTGCAGCGCCCGCTTTGCCAGCCCCCAGCACCACAATGCGTCGCAGGCTTGCCAGTGGTCGAACTTCGCCACCAACGATGATGCTCTCATTCTCAAGGCGGACGAAACGAGGCAGAAGTTCGCCGGGCATGGCTGCCTGCACACCAGCCCACCAGATGGCCTGCGCATCCTCGGTGAGTCTGTGAATCGCGGCTTCGTCCATGGATCACCTGAAAGGAATAAGTTGATGCGGGAGAAAAGGTGTCAGCTTCTCAAATTGGACGAGGTCTGACAACTTGGGGCTGATACGCAAACCGGAAATCAAAAGCGGATTGAACGTCTGCAAGGCATGCTTGCTACGAGCCGCAAGCATGGCACACAACGGTACGCTGAATGTGAAGTTAACAGGCGAAAAGACCAGGCCCTTACTCAAATCCTTCAGGGTCGTGCCACCCAAATTTTGTGCCACCCAATAGCGATCTGAGACCAATCAGAATGTTCAGCAAACGAACTTAACAGACAAACTCGGAAAGAGCGTTATTGAGCCGATGAGCGAGTGCCGTGGGGAGAGCCGGCAATGGGGACGCCCTTGGGAAGCGGGCGGGCTGCGACAAGAAATCCCTGCTCATGGACGAACTTTCGAATCCTTTGAAATTCGCTGAAACTGTCGGGATACACCCAGAACGTGAGAGTGGCATCTTCGGGAGTCGTCAGTAAAGAACGGTAGAACCGGGAACCGGTCTGCATGGCTTCTTCGACCGATTCTGTCTGCAGATCGCGCGCAGGTTGAATCAGCCATTGCGTGACACTGATGCTCACCAGACCTGGCCCCATCTCCAGTTCACTGAGAACTCCACCATTCTCACGCTGCACGGTGTAACGCATGAGAAAACCACCGACAGGCCCCACTTCTCCTTGAGCCTTTGGCGTTTTGATCAACCAGTCTTTCCGACTTTCAATCTGCCGTTTGACCTGTTCGACAAGGGCGTCAATTGGAACCTCGGCGACTCTTCCTCGTTCAAATCGAAAATGTCGCTCGCTCCCTTTCACCACACGCCCGACAGGTGTCACGCGATGCTCAATCTTCTCGACATTTGGAGGAGCGAAATCGGTCTCAATCACCCTGGCCCTCAAAGTGGCCAGCTTCTGACGTGCTGCCAGAAGCTGTTCATGTGCCTGAGTCAGTCGATCCTGTTTGGCGCGGAGTAGTTCGCGTCCCGCCTGGAGTTCCGAAGCCATCACTCTGGCCAGTGATTGAGCACGTAGCAGCGACTGTTCCTGCTCGGCAACCTGCGCGCTCAGGTTCTCAATTTCCGTTTCCAGCCGGGATGTACTGAGAGCCGCCTGCTCGGCTTCTTCGCGCAAAGCCTGATTGGGACTGAGTGAGATAATTTTGACGGGGCGAGCTGCTTCGACAACGAGCTTTTCCGCAGGAATTTCTTGAGGAGGTAATTCGACAGTTGGAGGGACTGGTTGTAAGTCAGCGGGTAATGGTTCTTGAGTGGGAAGTTCCGCCGCTGGCTGAAGGGGTTCACTGACAATGAGTTCTGTGGCTTTGAGATCGGTGACAGTGGCCACCGCGGGATTTTCAGAAGATCTGGTAACGACAGGCATGCGGGAGACTTTGAGTCCCGCCAGGACGATCAGAATCACGAGAATCCCGACGATGTTGGCAATCACATCGAGAAATGAGTCGGAACCAAATTCAGATTCTTTGGGAGAGGGACGTTGGCTCATGGAGTCCCTTTGGTTGATGGAGGCGTACTGAGAATGAACTCACGACTGGTCTTCAGACCGGCGCGATTGATGGAGGGATTAAGTCGTTCGTAATGCTGGATGCCGCCCGGGCCTACCTGAAACTGAATTTTGGGAACCCAGTAAAAACCCTTGGGTGGACGCCCCCAGTCGCGAGCCAGTTCATCGACGGCGAGCAGCAGCATTCGCAACGTATCGGTCTTGCTTTCACCTGCACCGACACGAATTAGAAACTTGTCATCCACGACGAGACGATCAGCAGACACGACGACGTTCAGAGGACGCTCCATGCCAATCGTGGCAGAAAGATCTGACACTCCCCAGCGGCGACGCTGCAGATTTTCAACAGGCATACCCCGTGCCCGTCGCCTGTTATCTTCTGATTCTCCAAACTGCTGGAGTGGCGAGCTGACATCTTCAGGTCGGATTTCCTGCGGGCCATCTTTCTTTTTGGCCCCCTCAGTACTGTTCAACAGTCTGGCAAAATCTTCATCAGCCTCTTCGATCGCCTTTTCCCGTTGGGTGATTTCTTCGTCAAGACTGGCAACTGATGAACCACCCTGTTTCTGTGTGCGGAATTGTTGCCCGCCAAACTTCTCCACTTTCTGCCAGCTCTCTTCACCAACAGGGACATCGGTAAAGCCTTCAGACCTTTTGGCTGTGCTCGACTGAGCCCCTGGCTTTGCAGGGATGGCACGACTGTCATGACCTGGTTTTGCTGGCGTATTTGCGGGGTCCTGCGCTGCTGCCGATGAAGAGGTTTCCGTGAGTTTTTCGGCCTCGGCAAATTCTCCGGGCGTTGTACCGTTCATCGGTTCACCCGGACGACCTGGAGAACCTGCGGGAACATTCGTGGTAACCGCGTTGTTACCAGAGTTTGGCCCTCGTGAGAATTGATGAGAACCCGTCGTTCCCAGTGATGGATCGAGGTGCTCGCCCGAGCCACCACGTCCCGGGCGTGGATCAATGCTGCCAATGGCACGACCAGTCGCTGCGGCTGAATGCTGACGCGATGCACCTGCGGGGACGTCTCGACCACTCCCGGCGAACTCATCATCGGGAGCCACTGCAAACTCTCCACCGCTTTTTCCCACCGCCAATCCACCCGCGGCAGCCACCGCCTCTCGCTCCTTAATGAGCCCACGCACAGCCGCTTCACAGAGACGCTTGGCTTCTTCATCGACAGTCGGCATGTGAAGTTCGGTTTCTTCACCAATCAGTTCGTAACCAAACGGTTGCCTCATTGTTGAAAGCATTTGCGATGCAGCGTAGTAAGCGACGGTTCCACTGGGCCGAATCAGGAGTAAGACATAAGGCTCGCCCAGGGGCTCATTCGGGAGACGTTGCCGGTGTGGACTGGCCCAATAGCGAGTCAGAGCGGTTGCCCCAGCGAGAAGAGGATTGAACTTTTCATTGAAGCCCACCAAGTCTCCTGCGGTAATCGTGACATCTTCGGGAACAAAACGCAGGCCTTGTGCATGACATTCAATAATGATCGGGCGTCTCGTCGTGCCTGTCTGGGCATCGAAGGGGACAATCATAAACTTGCTGCCGCCGGTCCCTGGTTGTGTGCTGAGACCTGCCAGACGATTCTCAAGAGTTCGAATCTGTTTGTTGACCAGTTCGATTTCGGCTTCGTCCGGCGTCTGTTGAAGGAGTTTCGCCTGTGAGAAAAGGTCGTTCTGTTCTGCTTTCAGCCGAGCCAGTTCTGCTTCTGTTCGCTGACGGGCATTGAGAAGGTGCTCCAGTTGTTCCTGCCGGTTGGTTGCAGTTCTGGAAAGCTGCTGCTCCTGAGACCGCAGCTCTTGAATTCGGCTCTGAAGCTGGTCGATGCGTGTGCGATCAATCACCACTTCCGGCTCAGGGGGAACAGGATCGACGGGTTTCAGCTCAATGGATTGACTTGCCAACAGGGGAACAGGAGCAGTGGCTGGTTCCGTTGAAACAGGAGGTGACACTTGCGGCTGTGGTGGCGCTATCGATTCCGCTGGAAGACTCAAGACTGGCTTATGTTCGGGAGGAAGGACTTGCTCGATGGCTGCAGCCGCGGCAATTGTTTTCTGGCGAATCATCCGCGTGGTCACGAGCAGCAGGAAAATGAGTGCGCCCATGGCGCAGACAAGAACCGCAAGGAACGGAAAGAGCTGTACTCCTTCGCCGGTTCTGGTTTGCCTTTTTGCCATGCCTCACCTCATGAATCCACGGAATCAGTACTCTCTCGATACCAGCAATCTCCCTTGCTTTACGCAGCGCGGTGATGTGCTCGGGCTGAGAGGAGATGAACTGCCGCATTCAGATTGAGTAATGTCTCTTCGAGAGTTTGTGTCTGCTTGAGCGTGGCCAGATTTTCAGCGAGCAGGCTTTCTGCCTGAATCAATTGCTGGCTGCTGCCGACAAGACTGCTGATCTGAATTGTCTGTCGCTCGAGAGCTTCAGCCTGTGCTAATGAGTGAGTGCTGACATCCTGAAGTGATCCAGCCAATATACTGACATTCTGCTGGACGGCATCGATCGCTCCGGCCAGCGCGGAGGTAAATTGATGTTGAATGCTCGATTGAGCCTCACTGGCCGACTTCCAGGACTGATGCATCAACTCCAATTGGCTGCGGACCGATTCTGCCAGTTGCTGCTGCATCAGGCACAGGTTTTCTGCAAATGAAGCCTGCAGGGCCTCGACTTCACGCCGGGATTCGGCCTGAGTCTGCTGCAGGAGTTGCTGCTGAGTCGAAAGAGCTTCATTCATGGCCGCACTTAAAGCACCAGCCAGACTTCGCCCCTGCTCGGCAGCCAGCGATGCCCACTGCTCGCGACATGTCGAAACAGAATTGTTCCAGGCCTCAAGATGCTGACGAGTTACAACATCGGCCTGATCAAGGAAGCGGCGGGCCACGTCGTGTTCAGCAGCTAACAGAGGTGAGACTTCTGAAGACTTTTCGACTGGGAAGAATCCGAGAAGGCGATGAACAGTAAAGTCCTCAATCTGGTCAAGAACGTTCGACTCACCCCGCTCGATCGCAAACGTGGCAAAGACCAGAATCATCGAAAGCGCCAGAGAGAGAGCCGTCGTATCAAAAGCCACAGCCAGACCTGACGTGACTTCGTTGAGAGAACTCTCCAGTTGCTCGGGAGTCACGTTGGCAATCGCCATCGTGATTCCAATCACTGTCCCCAGAAAGCCGAGAATAGGAATTGCCCAGGTAATTGTGCGTAATGCGGCGTAACTGCTGTGCAGTCGAGCCATGGCCGTATCTGCCAGATAGCTCAAATGCGATTCGAGATCAGCGGAAGTGTGCCGGGAAATCACATAGCCGCAGACGGTCTCAATGCGGCGGAAAAGCTCTGTCGACTGATATCGCCGGCCGGTCAGTTGGATGTGTTCTCGCAGGAGCTGAGCGACCACAGATGAATCTGACTGAGGGTCAAATTTGATCCCATCCAGAATACTTTCCGACAAGACGCCCCGTTCAGAGGGCCAGTTGAGCAGTTTTCGACCGAGAATCGCGAGGCCAATGAAAAAGAGCGTTACCGTACAATGTTCAATCCAGTGAGAATTGAAGTAACGGTACTTAAAATTCTCATCGAGGGGGATCGATGGCAAAACGAGGTAAAAGGCAGCAGCGGCCAAACCACCGATCACCCAGGAAAAATCGAGCTTTGTTTTGTGCGCAACTATCTTCGCAGACTGATTTTGCATCTGATTTTTCATCCTGCAGTTTTGACCGGGAGTGACGTGAGCAAAATTGACTTACTCATCAAGTTGCATTTGATTGAGAATCAAATTTTCTATCGTGAGGTGCTGACGCAACGTCCGCGCAGTGCATTCACTCCTCGTGACAATCGTTAAAATCGTCAAACTCGGCCAGACAAGTTGAATCGAAGAGACGGGGATGATTGAAGATTCCGACTTCCGTTCAATTGCCTCGACCGAGTGGAATTGTCTATTCTCTCAAATAGAAGTCGTGAACAGGCATGACCTTGCATTCACAGATGGCAGTGGACTGACGCACTCCGCCCGTCAGGGATCGACGCATTGAAATCATCTCCGGACAATCGATCTTTGGAAGTTTCTGCACTGACCCGCGAGATCGCAGGCTATCTCAACTTGTCGGGAGGTCGCCGTGATACGCAGTTCCTGATGAGATTGAATCAGTTGGCACGACTGGCTCCTCAGTGGAAACTCCAGCAGAAACTGCTCAACGAGACTCTTGAAACCTGCCATCGGGAAAATGTCACTGGCTTTGAGAATATTGAACAAGGCCAGAGTGCCATCAGTCTGGCATTCGACCACGTCTTCCCAGCTTATGTGAATCACCACCAGGATTTGCTGGGACATTTAGAGCCTGAAACGCTCCAACTGCCATTTTTTCTTGGCAGAATCTTCGAATCGATTCTGGAGCAGGGGGGACCCTGGAATGAAGAACCAAGGATTGTCGATGGCTCACTGCGCATTCTGAATGACTTCCTTGGCTATCGGCCCATTGCCTTACTCGAAAATCAGCGCAAGCTCGAACCCTATGCCAACGAGCGATTCTGTCCACTGCCACTTTACATCAAAGGGGCAGGTGTCGGTGAATCTCCGTATCGAGAGATCATCGAGAAATCGCTCGAACTTCTTTCGAATACGACGCCCGAAATTCTGACAGACGCCTGGTTTTATCTCACGAATCTCGATGAACTCTCTCTCGATCCTCGGGCACACGATCATCTTCATCCAGCCAACAAGCGAACGAATTACCTGTTCGGCGAGTGGGATCCCCATCTGATTGACCTTCACGGCATGTACCGCCGGTTTGTCGTGAGAAAAGTCATTCTGGACGCTCTTCTAAAATGGATGAGCGAGCAGAAAAAAGTGCCTCATGATGAACTTGTGTATGATGCAGCCGCCGTCCTTGCAGGAACCATTCTTATGGCTTCGGCCATCAGTGGCGCAGGGCCGGAAACACATGATTCGACCATTACGTTGACATCGCTATTGCCACGTGTGGCCAGACAGCGAGACCGCTTCTATGCCACGCTTCTAGAAAACGCTGAAGGCGCCAGAGCCAAGCGGCTTCAAAAGCAGGCCAAGGTTACGCAACAGCCCTTTGGACACGTGCGACAGCATCTCAATATGTATTTGGCCGAATATGGAGCCCAGCAGGTTCAAAGAAGGCATCTGGCCTATCTGTTTGCACGCATGGGCTACGCAGATGAAGCCCGGCGACAGGCAGGTATCATCCCTGCGGCTGCAGCGAGGTTCGATTGTGAAATCCAGTGGCGGTTTACGTTTTTTCGTAAAGAAATCGAAAAGGGCGACCTCGATCAGGCTTGCCGATTGATCGACGAGATCGAAGGTTTCCTGCATCGGGGAATCCGCTGCGGAGCCATTGTCGATCCCTGGAATATCCTGGGATTTCAGGGGCACTTTCCGCTGTTTTCTTCCCGAGAAGACAGTGTGCCAGATCAACGCGTTGAACAACTGTTGAATCTCGTCGAATTGATTTTAGAAGCTTATGCCATTGCCCTGCAGGATGCAGCAGTTCGCGGCAGGACAGATCGCTATCACGAACTGAAACGGAAATTCTCTCGCTTTGCTGAATGGTGGGATCGTTTCGGGACGCCCACTGTCGCAGACCTTCCTCTGGTTCAAGGGCAGGAATCTTACGATTCGGCACTGCATGTAGCGGAAACACTTTCCGAGTGGCGATCTGCCGGTGAAGCTGCGGGCGATGTGCAGTTCTGGCGGCAGCATGTCGATCGATTTGAATCATCCAAAGCGTATGCCCAGGTCGTTGAATCTCTCCTGGATCGTAAAGATACAGTCGCTTCGCTGGGCCTGCTGATTCAATGGCTGAGCCAGGTAGAAGAAGTGGGACTCGAGTCGGGTCCGCATTCACTGTTCGGATTGATGGTCGACTGGCTCGAATTAGCACTCGACTCCAATTCACAGCCTCCACAACCACAGTGGAAGAACATTTTGCGCATGTTCGATTCTGTGGAAGCGAATGCCGGTGAATTATGGACGATTCCCCGACTCTCGACAGTGCTTCAAGGTGGGATTCAGCAGGAACATGAAACCACCTCTGGCGAAGACGACACGAATGATGCAGACAGCACATTGTTTGGTGCCGCATATGATGGCATGGTCTTTCGCGATACCGCGAACGACGGCCTCGAAAGCGACACGGCGGACAGTGGTGGCGGTGCCGAACCGGGTGAATTCGAAGTTATCGAGACCTTGCTGGAACCGAGGCTCAAATTTGCCCGCATGATGACGCAGATGTGGCAGATCGCGGCCAGCGAATGCACCATGGCTGAGGCCACGCAGAAGGCCACTTCGTCAGAAGAAACCAGTCGTCCCGCAGCATTTTTCCCGGCAGATCATGTGGAAGAATGGCTCAAGCAATGTGTCGAACTCCAGCAGCAATTGAAGCTGCTGATGGAAGATCTCGAAAAGCATGGCGTGATCGAATCAAGCGGCGATCATGAAGCGAACATCGAGTTCGACATGCAGATCCAGACCAAGTTCTATCTGCTGCAATCGATTATTTATATCCAGATCAGCGCTCAGGTCGCGCGGTGGTGTCTCGAAGCCTTGCTGGCCGAAACCACAGGAAAAATCGTCGCCAGCGACCACGAAGAACAAATGATCGTGGAGTCGATTTTAGGGATATTGAGACGTGATCCTGCGGAAGTTCGCAAGCTTTTGCCTGCACTGTTAAAGGAGTTGCAGAAGCGACCACTGCTGTATATCCCTCTGGAGCACGATGGCGATCCGGGCGAGATGCTCAATGCACGAATCGCGCAGGCGATTATCCGCTTCATGCTCTGCCATTTGCCAAGGCTCGGCCTGCTCAAGGAAACCTGGCATCTGCTACAGGCTGCCCATGAAATGGAACGCTCATCCCGGCCTGCCGGTATGGCTGTGACAGAGTTCGACCGATTGTTCCGCATCGCCCTCAGGAATTCCCTGGAAAGTATTATCCATGCCTCCCGTCAGTGGCAGAGAGGCAAGTTCGCGGATGAAGATCTCATCGAAATTGTGGGCTCGACGGTCGAGCATTATCTGGATCAATGGCTCGATCACAGTTCAACGATGCGGCTCTCGACGGTTGAATCGTTGAAGATGGATGGCGTGTGGGATCAGACTCGAGAGTTCATCAAGAAGTATGGCAATGAGTTTTTGAATGCTCGTGTGCTGACACTTGGGAACCTCCGCACAATTCTGCACCAGGGGATCGAGAAATATCTCGCTTATCTGGAGGAATCTGAAGACCCACTCCATCCCATTCCGCTTTTGGAAGATATCCGCGGAGGAAAGATCAGCACGCGAGAAGCTTCGGAGACATTGCGGCTGATCTATCAGGTGATTGTTGATCGCTTTGATCGATTTCTGGAATACAACTCGACCACCACGCAATCCGACTATGGGCAACTCTTTTTCTCGCTGCTCGACTTCTTAAGATTGGAAACTTCTTACGAACGAGATGCCTGGAATCTGCTCCCTGTCGCAATTGCTCATGAAGTCTTGACCAGGCAAGGCAGGGAGGAAGCTGCTGAGATCTGGGAAGAGGTGTTTACAGTCAAAACCGAAGATATGTCTGAGCGGCATCTGGCGGAACTGAAAAAACTCGAACGGCAATATGGTATGCGTTTGCCATCTGTTACGAGTCATCTTCAGGAGCGATTTGTTAAACCACTGGCTGTGAATAACATGCTGGCATTGATCCCTCGGGCTGTCGAAGAGGCCAAAAAGACACCGATGGAAACCATCGCCATCAGGTCGCTGGTGGCACAGATCGAAGAGTATCTCAAGAGTTCACTCGGCTCAGGACTCGACGTGCCCCATTGGCTCAGAGCTCTGGAAGAAGAACTCAATGAGGGTATCAGTCATTCAGGATGGACAGGTGCCGATGCAGAGCCCGAACTCAACCTTTTGGGCCTGAATTTTACTCTCCGAGAAATGCGTCAGCAGCTCAAGACTTGGAAAGCACCGCCGGGTGGCCGCAAGAAGAACGATTCAGGAAATGCCTGATTGATGAATGCGCCAAATAAAGTCGCTCAGCATCATTTCTGCGTGCGTGAATTCATAGAAATTCTACGCCTCCGAACTGCAATTCCTGGCCTTACCACTCTTCGCTCTTCTGCACGTCACTCCATTGAGGAAGCAGACCATCGAGGCTGCTGACAATTCGCAGGTGTGAGACTCGAGCCAGATTGATCGATTCCCCCGGAATGAAAGTCGAAACTCCAGGAGTTTCTATCCGCACAGTCGGTTCAGCAAATCGTTCACGATTGGACAACACGACTTTTGCGATGCGCCCGTCGTTGAGCTTTACATAACTCCCGACAGGAAAGAGGGAAATCAGGTGCAATAAAGCCCTGACAGATAAAGAGTCGAAATGGCCGGCTCGAGTCCCTTCCAGCAGATGTTCAATCGCTGCATAGGGGGAAATTCCCGGGCGATGTGGTCGCGGTGAGATCAACGCCAGATAGGTATCTGCCACAGCCGCAATGCGCGAAAGTGGATGAATCTGATTGCCACTGCGCTGCCGGGGATAACCTGAGCCATCCATTCGTTCGTGCATCTGGTAAGCCACCAGTTTGGCACCATGTGTCACGGTGGGCTCTTTACTGAGCAGATCGCAGATGTAGATCGGATGCTTCATGATCTCGAGCTGGCTGCCGGCATTCAGTCTGCGATCCGCTTTCAGCTTCTGGGCAACTTTCAACATCCCCGAATCATGGATCAGACAACCAAAGCTCAAATCGAGAATTTCGTCCTTTCGAAAGCCCATCAAAGTGGCCATCGCCGATGCCAGCATCGATGTCTTCAAACCATGCTGCATCGGATAACGATCAAGGACTGGCTGCGAACCATTCTCAGCAAAAAGATCAATATCGCGGCTCATCAGAATCAGATTCTGTCGAGCCACACCAGTGACAGCGTTTGTGTTGACTTTGCCTTTCGTACCAATATCAAGAAAGACATCTTTCAACTGAGTGAGTGATCTTTCCACTCCTTGCTGAATCTCTCGAACCAGCGCCGGAGAAGGGTCAATGTTACTTCTCTGAGAGACATCATGAATGAAGGAATCCGGTCGGATATTCCATTTCGGAGTTGGCGGAGTTGCAGGCGTTGCCGATGTTTCTTGAGCGGGTGCCGTCTTGGCACCTGCCCGATACGTACCACCAATGCGCCCCGGGCCGGAAACATTATTCAGTTCATTTTTATGAACATGCACGAACTTGACGCCGCGGCGGGCCATCAGTTCAAGCAGGTGAGACGTAATGCGAGTTCCTGCAGCCAGCAATAGGGGAAAGGTCGGCTTATCCGCATCGTAAAGCGGAGTCCGCAAATTGGCCCCGGGCCGCAGACGATCGATCGAAATGATCTGATAGTCAGCCCTGAGAATGGCTGGTGAAGGACTTGTCGCTGGACCCATATGAAGAAAACTTGGCTTCAGTGGGAGGAGATTTTGTGGGCTCGATTCCGGTGAAAGACTGCTGACAGAGACTCTCACTGACCAAGGGTAGCTCATAGATTTCGCCGAACATGAAAAACTTTTGCGGGATCGATGCTGGCACAGGTTCTGTGAAAGTCAAAACCGGTTACACTGCAGAGTTTGTGCGTCATGGTCGCTGGCTGTGAGGCGGAGTTTCAACAGGGATGATTCCGCCAGGAAACAGAGAGCGAAAAGGGCAACCAAGAGATCGCTATGGGTCGGATACAACAACTCTCCAACAGTGTAGTGAACAAAATAGCAGCAGGCGAAGTGATCGAGCGCCCTGCCAGCGTGGTGAAAGAACTAATCGAAAATAGCATCGATTCCGGCGCACTTCGGGTCGAAGTCGATATTGGCGCAGGTGGCAGCGAATACATTCGTGTGACCGATGATGGAGGCGGCATTCACGCGGATGACATTCTCCTCGCTGTGACCACACATGCGACCAGCAAGATCCGCACGGCTGACGATCTGTTTCAGATTTCCACACTCGGTTTTCGTGGCGAGGCTTTGGCGTCGATTGCCGAAGTGAGCCAACTGAAAATCCGGTCGCGAATGCCTGATAGCGATGTGGGGTCAGAACTGGTCGTCAACCTGGGTGAGCGGGGAGAAGTCGTTCCTTGCGGCTGTGCTGCCGGGACCTGCATCGAGATTCGTCAGTTATTTGCCAACACGCCTGTCCGCAGAAAGTTTCTCAAGAGCGATGCCACCGAATTCGGACACATCAGTGAGCAATTTACCCGGATTGCACTGGCTCGCTCCCATGTTCACATGGTGCTCCGTCACAACGATAAAATTGTCTACGAACTCCCTGCCACAGACCGCCTGATTGACCGTCTCGAAATGTTCTACGGTTCGGCCATTTCCGAGCAGTTGATCTCGATTGATCATCAACTCGGAGAAATGCGACTCTGGGGTTATGTTGGCCATCCGGCTGTCAATAAGGCCACGCGGAAATGGCAGCATCTTTTCTTGAACGGACGCTGGTTCCAGGATCGATCGATTCAACATGCTCTGTCGGAAGCTTATCGCGGCCTGATCATGGTGCAGCGTCATCCGATCTGTTTTCTCTTTCTCGAACTCAACCCGGCTGATGTCGATGTCAATGTGCACCCGACCAAGGTGGAAGTGCGCTTTCAAGATCCGCAGTCGATCTATCGTCTCATGCTCTCATCACTGCGCAATCGATTTCTTGGTATGGATCTCGACAGCAAGCTTAAGGTGCCTGTTGAAGCCAGTACAGTCGATCCTCAAGAACAGAACGAAATCCAGAAAGAGTTCTCCCAATGGGCAAAGGCCGAACTTTTCAAAACGGCTGAGATCGCCGGGTCTCCTCTCATGGTTGGATCAACGGTCAGTGGCACTATCGCCAACAGTCCACTTTCATTGCTTTCATCGACCACGGTGGATCGTGCAACTTCCGACTGGAGCCCGGAAATCGCTCCCGGGTTGAATCGCTTCGAGACTGAGAATCTGGAATGGTCGGCCGCGACTCACCGGATCGTCAACAGAGTCAATTCACCATCGCATTTTGATCAGCCAGGCCATTCCGAATCGACGGGTGGCATGGAGAGGTCAGAGATCGACGAGGCGACATGCGAAGTTCAGCCCGAGAAATCTGATTATGAACATGACTCTTCTCAGGCTGGAGAAACCTCGGAAGTTTCTCATGCCTCTGCCAGCCAGAACCATCATTTCTCGACGGAATTCCTCGAAGGTGTGCGAGCTCTGCAGATTCATGATTGCTATCTGGTTGTTGAAACTCCGGAAGGGATGACGGTCATCGATCAGCATGCCTTGCATGAACGAATTCTTTACGAAGAATTCCGCCGTCGAGTGCATAGCAAGGCCATGGAATCGCAGCGACTGCTCATCCCGGTACCGATTTCCCTGGGCTTTCGGGGATCCAGCCTGCTCCTCGATTGCCGGGAAGCGTTAGATCAACTGGGATTCGAGATTTGCGAATTCGGGCAGGGAACCATTCTTCTTTCGGCCTACCCGGCAATGCTCGGAAAACTGAATCAGGAGCAATTGCTTCGTGATCTGGCGGAACAATTGGAGTCTTCATCACTGGAAAGTGCTCATCGCGATATTCTGGATGAGCTACTGAATATGATGGCTTGTAAGGCGGCTGTAAAATCGGGGCAGAAGTTGAGCCAGGAGGAAATCGAAGAGCTGTTGCGACAACGACATCTTGTCGCTGATGCTCATCATTGTCCTCATGGCCGGCCTACGGCACTCAATCTGTCAAGAACCGAACTTGATCGGCAATTTGGACGTCTGGGTTCCTGATGGCTGTTTGAATGACGATTTCTATCCACGCATCAATTGATAGGGCATATCGTGGCGTCGCAGATTTGTGTTGGAATAGGCCGCACCCGGCACCAGATGATGATTGCGGAACATCAGGCACTGGCGCAAAAAGGTGCCGAGCTGGTGGAACTCCGGGTGGATTATCTGTCGCGAACACCCGATATGAAGCGATTACTCGCTGATCGGCCGACACCCACGATTGTCACTTGTCGCCGTTTGACAGATCGCGGTCGCTTTCGAGGTACAGAAGAAGAGCGGCAGACAATCCTGCGTACCGCCATTCTTTCCGGGGCTGATTATGTCGATATCGAAGCCGATATTGCCCCGCAGATCCGCAGATATGGCAAGACCAAACGGATTATCAGCCATCACGATTTCGACCAGACTCCTGATGACCTGGAAGAAAAGTATGCACAGATGTGCAAACTTGATGCGGATCTTGTCAAGATCGTGACCATGGCGAACAGGGCTGAGGATTGTGTCCGCATGCTCAAGCTCGTCGAAGGTGCACAAGTCCCCACAGTCGGCTTCTGCATGGGCGAGAAGGGGATGCTCACCCGTGTCCTGTGTGGTGCCTTTGGTTCGCCATTCACTTACGCGACTTTCAATAAAGAACGCGAACTGGCTCCTGGTCAGTTTTCATTCGACGAAATGCGGAAAATGTTCCGCTACGAACAGATTACCCGCAAGACGATTCTGCTGGGTGTTCTGGGAGACCCGGTGGCCCACAGCTTGAGTCCACTCCTGCACAATACGCTCATGCGAAAGGCTGGTTTCGATGGTGTTTACCTGCCACTGCGAGTTTCGGCCTCAGAGCTGAGTGAAACACTCGACGCCTACGAAAAACTCGGTTTTACTGGCTACAGTGCCACGATCCCTCACAAGGAATCTGTGCTTCAGAAATACCCGATGTGTGATGACTTCGTCCGGGCGATAGGCGCTGCAAATACGGTCTATCGCGATCAGGCGGGGCATTGGGCCTGTTCGAATACCGATTACCAGGCGGCACTCGATGCCGTTCTCAGCGGCCTTAAACCTGGAGAAAGCCTGGCTGGCAAGCGTGTCTTACTGCTGGGTGCCGGTGGTGCTGCCAAAGCGATTGGCATGGCCATGCAGAAGAGTGAAGCCATTACCGTGGTGGCAAGCCGCACGTTGAAAAGATCTCAAGCTTTGGCTGATCAAATCGGCGGGCGGGCCATTACCTGGGAAAACCGCGGGTCTGAATTTGCCGATATTCTGATCAATTGCACGCCCGTGGGTATGCACCCGAACTTGAATGAATCCCCCTTTCCCATTCACTGGCTGCGCGAGGGGATGCTGGTATTCGACACGATTTACACACCCGAGCGAACTTTGCTGATCAAAGATGCGCGTGATCGCGGCTGCACGACAGTCACGGGCGTCGAGATGTTTATCCGCCAGGCGACTGCACAGTTCCGATTGTTTACCGGGCTCAAGCTCTCGCTCGATGATGTCCGCACGATTTTCCGTCGATTGATTTCGCCTGTTCGACATGACGATCTGCTCGCCGATCCTGCGGCTGCCGACGGAAATGCGGCTAACGGACAAGTGAGCGACTCATGAAGATCTCCTTGATTGGTTATCGTGGCACTGGCAAAACAACCATCGGAGCGAAGCTCGCGGAACATCTGCAGTTGAAATTTATCGACGCCGACCAATTGCTGCAGGAACGGGCAGGTCGCAAGATCAGCGAGATCTTCGCGACCGACGGGGAGGCCGTTTTTCGGCAGCTCGAAGCTGATCTGATTCATGAGTTGGCCAACTCGACAGAATCCTTCGTACTTTCAACGGGTGGAGGAGTCATCCTGCGGCCTGAGAATCGAACAGCGCTGCAATCGGCTGGCCCGGTGGTCTGGTTGAAGGCGACACCACGAACCATCTGCACAAGGCTGAGACTCGACTCGGCCACGGCTCATCAACGTCCCGCGTTACTGGCTGCCACTCAAGCTGATCTCACACCAGAAGAACAAATGCTCTACGAAGTGACCACCCTCCTCGCCAGGCGAGAACCTTTCTATCAAGAGACGGCTTCGTTTGATGTCACGACCGATGAACGGGATGAGGCACAAATCGTGAGAGAAACCCTGGAAAAACTGTCCGACTTAAAAATCTAATCACGCAACTGAGATTGTCGGAATCTGATCGACAACACGGACGGTGATTGACCTGATCACGACGACTTCAAGAATTGGATTTACAAACTGCACAATTGCATAAGCATGCAACTTTCGGCAGATTGTTGACAATCATCAAGACTTCAAAGTCCTCCCCTATTCAAAACGACATCCCGAAGGGAATGCATGCTCGATCTCCCTGCGTGGTTCATCCTTTCGACGCTCTTTATTCTGGGTTCGATGGTCGGGAGTTTTCTGAATGTTGCTGTCTGGCGTATTCCACGCCATGACGACTGGATTCAATCACTCAAGGGGGTCGTTTATCCTCCTTCAGCCTGCCCGGGTTGTCGGACGCCGATTCTTTCGAGAGATAATGTCCCGATTCTGGGTTGGTTGTTACTTCGGGGCCGCTGTCGGGCTTGTGGAATTCGGATTTCGTGGCGGTACCCGGCAATCGAAGCCCTCAATGGCATTTTGTGGGTCGTGCTCTATCTTGCCATCGTGCCTCAAGGCTACTTTCACGAAGCCTCAGCGAGTTGTGTCTGGACTGAACTGCTCCCGGGAGATGCAACGGTCGTCAGCCGTGACGGAATCTTCACTCGTGCGTTATGGCATTACGTTTATTTTCTAGTACTGATCGAAGGGCTGCTTGTTGCCACCTTGATCGATTTTGATCTACAGATCATTCCCGATGGAGTGACTGTCCCCATGGCGATTTTTGGTCTCGCCATGCCCTTAGTTACAGGGATGACAGCGCTTTGGCCGGTCTGGTTTCACGATCCGGAACTGATCCGCACATTGGGCCTGTTCTTCCCGGAAGGAATGTTGAGCTGGTGGGAGACATGGAGCATCCCGAGTTGGATTTCTGTATGGCCTCGATGGCATGCCATCATCTTCAGCCTGACAGGCCTTGTGGTTGGCGCTGGTATGATCTGGCTGGTCAGAATTCTGGGACATTGGGTATTCGGTCAAGAGGCCATGGGGTTTGGCGATGTCATTCTGGGAGGGGTGATCGGCATTTACGTTGGTTGGCAAGCCTCAATTGTGGTGTTCTTTCTGGCGCCAGTCGTGGCTCTTCTCTCCCTGGGGGTCACCTTCCCATGGATCAAAAATCGGGCAATGCCCTATGGACCGTACCTGAGTATCGCCACACTCGTCGTGATTCTTGGCTGGCAACCGATCATGACGCGAGCCGAGAAATTCTTTGCGATGGGGCCGTTACTTTTCATCATTGGTGCAGTGATGCTGGTACTGCTGATCGCTTCGCTCTGGCTGGTGCAGGGGATGAAGCGTTTATTGGGGATTCGCGATGAATGGCCCATCGAGGACGAATGGACCAGTGCCGACCAGTTGATCTTCTTTGCCAACCGTCAACCGGAAGCTACGATGAGTCAACCAGGATCCAATTCTACATGGAATGGTGAGTTAGCCAGCCAGGGACGCATCCACAGTGCGAAGTGGCGAGGCCATACGCTTCCATGGAAAAACTGAAGGACAGCCCATGACGGGCTGTCCTTGCTGAGTCATGCTCAAGATACGCCTGATCGCTCGAACCATCAGATCATGTTCAGGCGGCGGGCCGCTCGATAGTACTGGTACTTGCCCCAATCGAGGAGTCGATGCTTACCAACAGGGGCGGGCTTCCAGCCACGCTGACGGAGCTTCCAGTTGATCGAGTGAATACCCAGACGGCGATCCAGGTCGGGTGTCCGGAAGGTGATGCTCAGCGATACCGAGACCTCTTCACAGTTTTGCACGAAATGTGGATAGGTCACTGGGAAGTGAAGTCCATAACCGGGCTGCAGATCAAAGACCCACGACTTTGAGCGATTCTCATCAGCCAGAGTCATATTGCGAACCCGTCCACCATAAAAACGCTCGAAGTCTTCTTGAGAAACAATCGACGGATCATTTCCATCGAATAGATGAACGATTTTGCTGCCATGAATCTGGAGCAGGAAATTATGTTCCGGATCCATATGGTAGGGCGTGATGGAACCTGGAGAAGTGAGAAAAATGTAGGCATGAGCTGACATCATGCCCGGGACAATGGCTTCTGATTGGGTACGAACTTCAGCGAGGCAGTCATCCAGCACTTTGCCGTAGGCGGGATCGTTTTCCACATGCTTGAGAACCATCCACGACTTGCATTCCTTAATGCGCCGAACAGTATCGGCTACACTGAGACCATTGCGAGGCGTGAGGTCGGGATCCTGATTGATCGGTAAGTTACCGGCATTGTATTCAATATCGTTTTCAGGAAGTTCCTGAGCCAGCTTGAGCAGGCGTTCTACGGAAAACAGCGGGTTTTCGCAGAGACGATGCCGAATGAGAAATGGCTGCTTGTTGAAGCAGCGATCAAACTCGGCAGTATCCCACTCGAGCAGAGTCGAATTCTCTCCGGCAATTGCTGATGTTCGCACAGAGTTCGGAGAAGTCATAGTCAACATGATCACGCCTTTAGGATGAGAGCATTTCAAGCATTCAACATGGAATTCGCACAAGGTTGATTCGGTCGCCAGTCGCAATGTGGCTTTATCGCTGCAAGTAAAACTCAGTGAGGTCTGATCTGCCGGGTTTCGAGAAACTAATTTTCGGCCATTGCGGTTTGTTGTGGGGGCTTAATGACCCTTCGCAAGGCACGCAATCCAAAGCGAGCGGCCATGGAAAGGTCACCCCAGCGGCCCGTCGAGACGAGGAGTCGCTGAATCGTTCTTCGCTCTGGCCAGAGCCGCGAGATCATGAAGTGGCCAGGAGCAGCACACGAATCGAGCCAATTCAAATCGGGCTTCTGATGAGCAAAGCCAATGTTCTCAATTTCGAGTTGGACCCCAGGTGAGAATTTGGCATAGGCTTCGTCAAATCCAATCTTGAATGTAAAGCCACCATCTCCCGCCAGAAAATTGCATTTGACAGCGATTGCCTGACCATTGAGAAACAGCCCCAGCATCATCAATTGTCCGCGTTCCTGAGCTGCCCGGCAGACATCACGAAACCACTGTGCGTGGTGAGAGAGCGATGCCAGCGCCGTCTGTTGCTGACCTTTCCATCCTCCACCTT
>VFQR01001045.1_pt1 | contig 24723 bp, 18 predicted proteins | sample 3512321 | NCBI WGS metagenome assembly VFQR01 (sample SAMN10412374, study PRJNA504923) | tailings metagenome | isolation source: Relicate 3 Philex TSF1 revegetated site | place: Philippines: Tuba, Benguet | collected 2017-08-29 | reverse complement strand
TTGCGTTCGGACACGGTCTCTCGGTGACGCCGCTGCAGGCGGTCAAGGCGACGGCGGCGCTCGTCAACGGCGGCTACCTGATCGAGCCGACGTTCATGCGCCGTACCGAAACGGAAGCCAAGAAAGACGCGCCGCGCGTGATCAAGAAGTCGACCTCCGACCAGATGCGCTACCTGATGCGGCTCAACGTCGAAGTCGGCAGCGCAAAGCGCGCGGAAGCCGAGGGCTATTTCGTAGGCGGCAAGACCGGCACTTCCGAGAAGGTCGAACGCGGGCGCTATTCCAAAAACAAACTGCTCACCGCGTTCATGGGCATCTTTCCGTCCGACAAGCCGCGGTATCTCGTGCTTGTGATGCTGGACGAGCCGCAGAAGGAGCAGGGCGCGGCTGCGGCGACAGCGGGTTTGAATGCGGCTCCGGTAGCGGGCAAGATCATCGCGCGGATCGCGCCGTTGCTCGGTGTCGAGCCGCGCGCAAACCTGCCGACTGCGCAAAGCATGCTTCAGTTGCGGAACGCTGCAAACTAGCGCATCCGCGTCTGCCAGGATGGACGATGGCGCAAAGCTTTGAACTTCGCGAACTGATCGGGGCGGATGCGCCGGAAAGCGTGCGCGTAAGCGGCATTACGGCGGACAGCAGGCTTGCGAAGCCGGGCTGCGTTTTCTTCGCGGTCGCCGGTGCGAAAGCCGACGGCGCAACGTTTGCCAACGATGCGGCGGCGCGCGGCGCGCGGGTCGTCGTGGGCGAAGGCGAGCGGCCCGAAGGCCTCGATCCGAAAGTCGACTATCTCCGCGTCGCGGACGTTCGTCGTGTGCTTGCGCTTGCCGCTGCGAAGATTTTTCCGCGGCAGCCGCGTGTGATGGTTGCGGTCACCGGCACGAACGGCAAAACCTCGGTGGCTTCTTTCGTGCGCCAGATCTGGGCGGCGCGTGGCGAACAAGCCGCGAGCATCGGGACCATCGGACTCGTCGCGCCCTCGGGTGAAGTTACCGGCAGCCTCACCACGCCCGATCCCGTTTCCCTGCACGAAGTGCTCGATCGCCTTGCCGGTCAGGGTGTCACGCATATGGCCATGGAAGCGTCGTCGCACGGGCTCGACCAGCGGCGCCTCGACGGTGTCCGGCTTGCTGCCGGCGCGTTCACAAACCTCACGCGCGATCATCTCGATTATCACAAGACCTTCGAAGATTATCGTGCGGCCAAGATGCGGTTGTTCGACACGCTGCTTCCGGAAGGCGCGGCGGCGATCGCCGATGCCGACGAGGAAGATGCTGGCCAAGTCGAAGAAATCGCGAAAGAGCGCGGGCTTCGCTATTTCGGTATCGGCCGGAACGGAAAAGACCTTCAGCTTGTGGGTACGAAGATCGATGGCTTCGCGCAGCATCTCGAAATTCTTGCGCAAGGAAAACGCCACTCCGTGAAGCTGCCGCTCGTGGGCGGATTCCAGGTTTCGAATGCGCTCGTCGCTGCAGGCCTCGCGATTTCGACCGGAAGCGATACGGCATCGGTGCTCGCCGCGCTGGAAGCGCTCAAAGGCGCATCCGGCCGTCTCGAACTGGCCGGCGAGCAAGACGGTGCGCCGATCTTCATCGATTACGCGCACACGCCCGATGCGCTGGAAAACGCGCTCACCGCATTGCGGCCTTATGTAAAAGGAAAACTCGCGGTTGTGTTCGGCGCGGGTGGTGATCGCGATCCCGGCAAGCGCCCGCTGATGGGTGCGGCAGCGGCCAAGCACGCCGATCAGGTTTATGTCACGGACGACAATCCGCGCAGCGAGGATCCGGCCTCGATCCGTCGTGCGATCCTGCGGGAAATTCCGGAGGCTTCGGAAATCGCGGATCGCCGTGAGGCGGTGCGCAAGGCGGTGCAGGGTCTGCGGCGTGGCGACGTGCTTCTGATCGCAGGCAAGGGTCATGAAAGCGGCCAGATCCTGCGCGACCGGACCATTCCCTACACGGATCATGAAGCGGTCGGCGCCGCGTTGAAGGACAGCGTATGAGCGTGACGAAACCGCTGTGGACTGCGCAGGAGCTTGCGAAAGCCGCGCGCGGCAAACTGCAGGGCGCGGTGCAAGAGAACGTCACCGGCATTTCCATCGATACGCGCACGCTTGCGCCGGGCGAGGCTTTCGTCGCGATCAAAGGCGACCGGCTCGACGGGCACGATTTCGTGGAGATGGCACTCGGCAAAGGGGCATCGCTCGCGATCGTGGACGAGGCGTCCGCGAGCCGGTTTTCCAATGATGCCGCGCTTCTCGTAGTGCCCGAAACCTTGCAGGCCTTGCGCGACATCGCCGCGAGTGCGCGTGCGCGATCGAATGCCAAGATCGTCGCCGTCACCGGTTCTGCAGGCAAAACCGGCACGAAAGAAGCGCTGCGTCTTGCGCTCAGCCCGAGCGGAGAGACGCATGCGTCGAGTGCATCGTTCAACAATCACTGGGGCGTGCCGCTTTCGTTGGCACGGCTCTCGCGCGAAGCCAAGTTCGGCGTGTTCGAAATCGGCATGAATCACGCAGGCGAAATTACGCCGCTCGTGAAGCTGGTTCGTCCGCATGTCGCGATCATCACCACGATCGAACCGGTGCACCTCGAGTATTTTTCCGGCATTGAGGCGATTGCCGATGCGAAAGCGGAAATCTTTCTCGGGCTCGAACCGGGCGGTGCCGCAGTGCTCAACCGAGAGAACGGCCAGTACGAACGCCTTGCAGGCGCTGCGAAAGCTGCGCGCGTCGCGCGGATCGTGGGCTTCGGCCCGGATGCGCAATCCGACGCACGGCTGCTCGACATCGCCTTGCAGGAAGATTCCTCCACCGTTCACGCCGAGATTTTTGGCGAGACGGTAATGTTCAAGCTCGGCGCACCCGGCAGGCATCTCGTGATGAACGCGCTTGCGGTGCTGGCAGCGTCAAAACTCGCGGGCGCCGATCTTGCGAAGGCCGCGCTTGCACTCGGTCAGCTTGTGCCGCCGCCCGGCCGCGGCCGCAGGATACCGCTGCGCCTTCCGGGTGGAGAAGGACTACTGATCGACGAAAGTTACAACGCGAACCCCGCTTCCATGGCTGCTGCAATCGACGTGTTGTCCCGCGCGCCGGTCGGCAAGCCGGGCCGGCGTATCGCGGTGCTCGGTGACATGCTCGAACTCGGGCCTGAAGCGCCGCTTCGGCACGCAGAACTTGCACAAAGTCTGACCTCCGGAAAAATTGATCTTGTGCTTTGTTCCGGTTCTTTGATGCAATCGCTATGGGAAGCGCTTCCTTCGGGGATGCGGGGAGGCTATGCGGAGAATGCCGAAGCGCTGGAGCCGCAGGTTACCGCAGCCTTGCAGGGAGGCGACGCGGTGATGGTCAAAGGATCGAACGCAAGCGGCATGGGCAGGATCGTGAAGTCGCTTGTGCAGAAATTCGGCGTGCCCGCGCCGGCCGGGCATACGCTCTAAGGAGACGCTTTTGTTTTATTGGCTGTCACAGTTCAACGACGTCGTCCCGGGCCTCAACGTCTTCCGTTACATTACCTTTCGTACCGGCGGCGCGGTGATCACCGCGCTTTTGTTCGTGTTTCTGTTCGGCCCGAAGATCATCGCGCTTCTGCGCGTAAAGCAGGGCAAGGGTCAGCCGATCCGCGCGGACGGCCCGGCGTCGCACCTCATCAACAAGAAGGGCACGCCGACGATGGGCGGCCTCATGATTCTTTCGGGCCTCGTCGTTTCGGTGCTGCTGTGGTCGAATCTCGGAAACCCGTATGTCTGGGTCGTGCTCGGAGTCACGCTCTCGTTCGGCCTGATCGGTCTCTACGACGACTACCTGAAAGTGACGCGGCAGACGCATGCGGGGTTTTCCGCGCGGTCGCGGCTCGTCATCGAGTTGATCATCGCCTTGATCGCGCTTTACGCGATTACCCGCATTTCGAATCCCGCGATCAAGTATTCGCTGGCCGTTCCGTTCCTGAAGGATATCTACATCTATCTCGGCTGGGGCATCGTTGCTTTCGGCGCGTTCGTGATCGTGGGCGCGGGCAATGCGGTCAACCTGACCGACGGGCTCGATGGTCTCGCCATCGTGCCGGTCATGATCGCCGCGGCGAGCTTCGCGCTGATCGCCTATCTCGTCGGCAACGCGAGCTTCGCCGGCTATCTCGGCATCCCGCACGTGCCGCGCTCGGGCGAACTCGCGATCGTTTGCGGCGCCGTGATCGGCGCGGGCCTCGGCTTCCTGTGGTTCAACGCGCCGCCCGCACAGATTTTCATGGGCGATACCGGATCGCTTGCGCTCGGCGCGCTGCTTGCGACGGTCGCGGTCGCGACCAAACATGAGATCGTGCTCGCGGTCGTCGGCGGTCTGTTCGTGCTCGAGGCCGTTTCCGTGATCGTGCAGGTGGCGTCCTTCAAGCTGACGGGCAAGCGCATCTTCAAGATGGCGCCGATCCATCATCACTTCGAACAGCTCGGCTGGACCGAGGCGCAGGTCGTGATCCGCTTCTGGGTGATCTCGGTCGTGCTCGCGCTTGCAGGTCTTTCGACGCTCAAGCTTCGCTGAGAGAGTTCTGGATGACGCCGGTCACGACATTCCGCGGCAGAACGGTCGCGGTGTTCGGTCTTGGAGCGAGCGGGATCGCGACGGCAGAAGCGCTGGTTGCCGGCGGCGCGAACGTCATCGCATGGGACGATACCGCGTCGAGCGTCGAGAAAGCGCGGGCCAAGAACATTCAGGTTCAGGATCTGCGCGACGCCGACTGGAGCCGGCTTGCGGCGCTGGTGCTCGCGCCCGGCGTGCCGCTGACGCATCCGGTTCCGCACTGGAGCGTGGGGCTCGCGCACAACGCAGCCGTCGAAGTCATCGGGGACATCGAACTCTTCTGCCGCGAGCGCAAGGCGGCCGCGCCCGATGCGCCATTCGTCGCAATCACGGGCACCAACGGCAAATCGACGACGACTTCGCTGATCGCGCATATCCTGACGCGTGCAGGGCGCGACGTGGGACTCGGCGGGAACCTCGGCACGCCCATTCTCGCGCTGGCGCCGCCATCGATGTCACGTGTGCATGTGATCGAGTGCTCCTCGTTCCAGATCGACCTTTCGCCTTCGATCGATCCGTCGGTCGCTGTGTTGCTCAACCTTTCGCCCGATCACATCGACCGGCACGGCACGTTCGAGAATTACGCCGCGGTGAAGGCGCGCCTGATCGCCGGCGTGCAGCCGCAGGGTACGGCGGTCGTCGGCGTCGACGACAATTCTTCCGCGGCGATTGCCGATCGCGCGGAGCGGGCGGGCACACGTGTCGTTCGCATTTCCATGCGCAGGCCGCTTTCGGACGGAATTTTTCTGGATGGCGAACGCATCACGTATGCGCAGGGCGGCGCCAATGTGTTCTCGGCGGTGCTGACCGGAATCGGCAGCCTGCGGGGAACGCACAACGCGCAGAATGCAGCCTGTGCCTTCGCAGCGGCCCATGCACTCGGAATTCCGTTCGAGACGATCGCCGCGGCACTGAAAAGTTTTCCAGGCCTCGCGCATCGCATGGAAGAAGTCGGCCGCAAGGGCGCCGTGCTTTTCATCAACGACTCGAAGGCGACCAATGCCGATGCCGCGGCCCGCGCGCTCGCGAGCTTTACGGAAATTTTCTGGATCGCCGGCGGTAAGCCGAAGGAAGGCGGGCTCGCCGGTCTCGAAGGTTATTTCCCGCGGATCAGGAAGGCGTACCTGATCGGCGAATCCGCCGAGGCCTTCTCGCGGCAACTGGGGACGGTTCCCCATGCAATTTCCGGAACGCTCGACAAGGCCGTCGCGGAGGCTTTCCGTGACGCCGAGGCCGCCAATCTGCGGCATCCGGTGGTGCTGCTTTCGCCGGCCTGCGCCTCCTACGACCAGTTCCCGAACTTCGAAGTCCGGGGAGATACGTTCCGTTCACTGGTTCGTTCTATGGTCCGTTAAGGACTGTTAAGGGGACGAACGAGAGTGGTTTCGCGCGCACAAAGAACGCTGTTCGGCGAATGGTGGTGGACGGTCGATCGCCTGTTGCTCGGCGCGCTGTTTTCGATCGTGCTTCTTGGAATCATTCTTCTGCTGGCGGCGAGCCCGCCGCTTGCGACCCGTCTCGGCGTCGATCCATTCTACTTCGTGCATCGGCAGGCACTTTACTTGTTGCCCGCGACGCTCGTGCTGATCGCAACGTCGATGTTGAACCAGCGCCAGATCCGGCGCGTGGCGCTGATCGTATTTGCCGTCAGCGTCGTGCTAGTCGCGCTCACGCCTTTCTTCGGAGCGGAAATCAAGGGTGCGCGGCGCTGGCTTTCCATTCTGGGCTTCAGCCTGCAGCCCTCCGAATTCCTCAAACCCGCATTCATCGTGCTGACGGCGTGGGTCTTTTCTGAAGCGAAGCGCAATCCGCAGATGCCTTCGACCGCGATTGCGGTCGCCTCGCTGGCGGCAGTTGTCTTTCTGCTGGTGCGGCAACCGGACTTCGGCCAGACCGTGCTGGTCGCGCTGGTCTGGTGCGCGCTGTTCTTCATTTCGGGTCTGCGTTGGGTATGGGTCGCGGGCATCGGCGGCGCGGCGCTCTCCGCGCTCGCGATTGCCTATCATTCGATCCATCACGTCCGTTCGCGCATCGACCGCTTCATCAATCCCGAGTCCGGCGATACGTTTCAGATCGATACGGCGATCGAGTCCTTCATGCGCGGCGGCTGGCTCGGCAAGGGCCCGGGCGAGGGTACCGTGAAGCGCATTCTCCCGGACGGTCACGCAGACTTCATCTTCGCGGTCGCGGCGGAAGAGTTCGGCATCATTCTGTGCCTGATCCTGGTCGCGCTCTTTTCGTTCGTCGTGCTGCGCGGCCTGTGGCACGCCTCGCGCGAAGAGGATCCGTTCGTGCGGCTCGCGATCGCCGGAATCACACTGCTGTTCGGACTGCAATCCTCGATCGCGATGGCCGTGAACCTGCATCTCGTGCCCGCGAAGGGCATGACGCTGCCGTTCGTCTCCTATGGCGGTTCGTCGCTGATCTCGCTCGCCTTCGGCATGGGCATGCTGATCGCGCTGACGCGCAAGCATCCACGCCTGCGTGATATCGAAGAGGATTACGTGCCGCGAGGCGCGCACGCATGAGCGGCGGCGCGAAAGCGCCGCTGATCCTGCTCGCAGCGGGTGGCACCGGCGGACATCTCTTTCCCGCCGAAGCGCTGGCAAGCGAACTGGTTGCGCGCGGATTTCGCGTGGACCTCGTTACCGATCATCGCGTGTCGAACTATCTGGGCCGGTTTCCGGCCGGCGAAGTGCATGTCGTGCCTGCCGACACGTTGCGGGGTGGCAATCCTTTTCGTCTGGCCTTGACGCTGTGCAGGCTCGGTGTCGGCACGCTGCGTTCGCTGTTTCTGCTTTTGAAGTTGCGGCCGAAAGCCGTCGTCGGGTTCGGCGGCTATCCGACCCTGCCGCCGCTGTTCGCGGCGAAGCTTCTTTTCATTCCTACCGTCATCCACGATGCGAATGCCGTGATGGGCCGTGCGAACCGTCTGATCGCCAAATTCGCGAGTGCGATTGCGACAGGCTATCCGGATACGGCTGAAGCCTCGCTTCGATACAAGGCAACCCGCACCGGCAATCCCGTTCGCCCCGCAGTCGCGGACGCAGCCCGCAAGGACTATCCCGCGCTTTCGGATTCGTCGCCGCTGAACGTCGTAATCTTCGGCGGCAGCCAGGGTGCGCGCGTGATGACGGAGATCGTTCCGGGCGCACTCGGCCAGCTCGATGAGAAGCTCCGCTTGCGGCTCGCGGTCGTGCAGCAGAGCCGCGAGGAAGATCTTGCAGAGGCGCGAACGATCTATGCGCGTCATGGCATCAGGGCGGAGCTTGCGCCTTTCTTTTCCGATCTGCCGGCACGGATCGCGGCCGCGCATCTCGTGATCGGGCGTTCCGGCGCATCCACGGTTTCCGAGCTTGCTGCCATCGGCCGGCCCTCGATTCTGGTGCCGCTGCCGGGCGCGATCGATCAGGACCAACTCGCGAACGCGAATTCGCTCGCCCGCGTCGGCGGCGCGCTGCTGATCCGGCAAGCAGACTTCACATCCGGGCGATTGGCCTCGGAATTGACCACTTTGTTCCGTGATCCTCTGCGGCTGCCTGCGATGGCGAAGGCGGCGCGGGCAGAAGGCCGGCTGGATGCCGCCGAGCGGCTTGCCGATCTGGTCATGAAGGTGGCAGGAGTAGCGCCGAAATAACCGGCGCAGGTTGAATGAAGCTTCCTCTTAAACTCGGCACGATCCATTTCATCGGCATCGGCGGCATCGGTATGTCCGGCATCGCCGAAGTGCTCGCGAATCTCGGCTACGCGGTGCGCGGCTCCGACGTTTCCGACAGCGCGAACGTGAAGCGCCTGCGCGAGCACGGCATCGGCGTCGTCGTCGGCCACAAGGCCGAGAACGTCGAAGGCGCGGAAGTGATCGTGGTGTCGTCCGCGATCAAGGCCGACAACCCGGAACTGATGGCCGCGCGGGCGAAGCGGCTGCCGGTCGTCCGCCGCGCGGAAATGCTCGCCGAACTGATGCGGTTGAAATCCTGCATCGCGATCGCGGGCACGCATGGCAAGACCACGACCACTTCGATGGTTGCGGCACTGCTGGATGGCGGCGGGTTCGACCCGACCGTGATCAACGGCGGCATCATCAATGCCTACGGCACCAATGCGCGCCTCGGCACCGGCGACTGGATGGTGGTCGAGGCCGACGAGTCGGACGGCACGTTCCTGAAACTTCCCGCGAACGTCGCGATCGTGACGAATGTCGATCCCGAGCATCTCGATCACTTCGGGACCTTCGACGCCGTGAAGAAGGCATTCCGTTCGTTCGTGGAGAACGTTCCGTTCTACGGCTTCGCCGTCATGTGCATCGATCACCCGGTGGTGCAGGATCTCGTCGGCACCATCGCCGACCGCCGCGTCATCACCTATGGCGAGAACCCGCAAGCCGATGCGCGGCTGGTCGATGTGAAACTCGAAGGCGGCATCGCGCAATTCGGCGTGCTGTTTCAGGCGCGCGAAGGGCGCGCCGAGCACCACATCAGGAATCTCAAGTTGCCGATGCCGGGGCATCACAACGCGCTGAACGCGACCGCCGCGATCGCCGTCGCGCATGAGCTCGGCATTAACGACGACAAGATCCGCGCCGCACTCGCGGGCTTCGGCGGCGTGAAACGGCGCTTCACGCGCACCGGCGAGTGGAACGGCGCGGTGATTTTCGACGACTACGGGCATCACCCGGTGGAAATCGCGGCCGTGCTGAAGGCGGCGCGTGCCTCCACGCAAGGCAAGGTGATCGCCATCGTGCAGCCGCATCGCTACACGCGGCTGCAGGCGCTGTTCGATCAGTTCTGCACCTGCTTCAACGATGCCGATCATGTCATTGTCGCGCCGGTTTATCCGGCGGGCGAACAGCCGATCCCGGGCGTCGATCGCGACGCGCTCGTTTCCGGTATGCGCTCGCGCGGACATCGCGACGTGCAGCCGCTCGGCGGCCCGGAAGAACTGGCCGGCAAGATCGCAGCCCTCGCAAAGAAGGGCGATTACGTGATCTGCCTCGGCGCGGGCAACATCACGCAATGGGCCTACGCCTTGCCCGGCGAACTGGCGGCGAAGAAGTAATGGCGTTTCCCGACCTGCTTCCTGAACTGCAGGCCGCCGCGCCGAAACTGCGCGGGCGTCTGCTTGCGAACCAGTCGCTTGCCGAGATCACGTGGTTTCGCGTTGGCGGTCCGGCGCAGGTTTTATTCACGCCAGCCGACGAAGAAGACCTCGCTTACTTTCTCGCGAGCGTGCCGAGCCATCCTGTTACGGTCATCGGCCTTGGTTCGAACCTGATCGTGCGCGATGGCGGCGTTCCGGGGATCGTGATCCGCATGGCGCGCGGTTTCGCCGATGTCGTCATCGAAGACGAGACGAAAATCCGCGCAGGGGTCGCGGTGCCGGATGTGAAAGTCGCGCGGGCGGCGGCGGATGCTTCGCTTGCGGGACTCGCGTTCTATCGCGGCGTGCCCGGCGCGATCGGCGGAGCGTTGCGCATGAATGCCGGCGCCTATGGCGGCGAAACGAAAGACGTACTCATTCGCGCGAAGGCCGTTTCCCGCTCCGGCGAGAAGGTAACGTTCTCGAACGCCGATATGGGCTATTCGTATCGGCACTGCTCCGTGCCGGACGAGTACATCTTCACGGAAGCGCTCTATCAGGCGCGGCCTGGCAACAAGGACGAAATTGCCGCCGAGATGGAAAGCATCACCGAACGGCGCGAAGCGACGCAGCCGATCAAGAGCCGCACCGGCGGCTCGACCTTCAAGAATCCTCCGGGACACAAATCGTGGCAGTTGATCGACGCCGCAGGTTGCCGCGGGCTCGTGATGGGTGACGCGCAGGTGTCCGAGCTTCACTGCAACTTCCTGATCAATCGCGGCAACGCCACCGCGGCGGATGTCGAGGGACTCGGCGAAGAGGTCCGCCGCCGCGTGAAGGAGAATTCGGGCGTTCAGCTGGAGTGGGAAATCAAGCGAATCGGCGTGACACCCGATAAGGTTCCCGCATGACGAAGCATGTCGCAGTCCTGATGGGCGGCTGGTCGGCCGAGCGCGAAGTCAGCTTGCGCTCCGGCAAGGCTTGCGCGGACGCGCTCGAAGGCGAGGGCTATCGCGTTACCCGCGTCGACGTTCAGCGCAACATCGCGCAGGCGCTCGCCGACCTGAAGCCCGATGTAGCCTTCAATGTGCTGCACGGCGTTCCCGGCGAGGACGGCACCATTCAGGGTGTGCTGGAGGTGCTGGGCATCCCCTACACGCATTCCGGGGTGCTTTCGTCGGCACTCGCGATGGACAAGGCGCAGGCGCGGATCGTGATGGCGAACGCCGGCGTCCCGGTCGCCGAGGGCAAAGTGGTTCATCGGCTGGAAGCCGCAAAAGACCATGTGTTGCCGCGCCCCTATGTGCTGAAACCGGTGGCCGAAGGTTCCTCCGTGGGGGTCTTCATCGTCACCGCGGAACACCAGCACCCCCCGCAGGAACTCACCCGGCCGGACTGGAAGCATGGGGAACTTCTGCTGGCGGAGCGCTATATCCCGGGGCTGGAACTCACCTGTGCCGTCATGGGCGACGAGGCCCTGGACGTGATCGAGATCGAGGCGGCCACGCAGTTCTACGATTACGAGGCCAAATACGCCCCCGGGGGGTCCCGCCACATTCTTCCGGCGCGGATTAAACCGAATATTTACCAGAAAGCGCAGATTCTGGCCCTTAAGGCGCACCGCGCCCTCGGCTGCCGGGGAATTAGCCGGGCGGATTTCCGCTTTGATAACCGTGAAGACGGTTCGGGCGAGCTTTTCTGCTTGGAAGTGAACACCCAACCCGGAATGACCGAGACCTCGCTGGTGCCCGAGCTTGCCGCCTACCGCGGCATGTCGTTCGGCGGACTGGTGAAATGGATCGTGGAGGACGCTTCTTTGAATCGATGAGCCGCCGGGCTTCCCCGGCTGGCGTGCTTATCGCTGCGTCCGCTCCGAGCAAATTCTCGCTTCTCTTCCGTCGCGTACTCGTCAATCTCTCGCACAAGAAATCCGTTCGCGCGGCTGAAAGCCTGCTCGTGATCGCGATTTTCGGCGGTGCGCTCGCGCTCGGCACCGTGCGCGGCGGACACATGCCGGTGGTCAACGAAGCGCTGACGGAAGTCGGCGACAGGATCGCGTATTTCGCCGGTTTCGAAATCGCCGACGCCGAGGTGCGCGGACACAATCGCTTGCGCCGCGAGCAGATCCTCGACGCCGCCGGCATCACGCCGCGCACGTCGCTGGTGCTGCTGAACGCGGATACCGCCCGCGACAAACTGAAATCCAATCCGTGGATCGCCGACGCGGTCGTGCGGAAATTCTATCCGAACCGCATCGAGATCGAAGTCACCGAGCGCGAAGCCTTTGCGTTGTGGCAGCGCAACGGCAAGCTCGCGATCGTTGCGCGCGACGGTACGGTGCTCGAGGAAGTCACCGAGCGCCCGGAAAAACTTCCGCTTGTGGTCGGCACAGGTGCGGCAAAGGCTGCGCACGATTTTCTCTCGGTGCTGGATCGTTTCCCCGCGATCAAGGCCGAAGTCTACGGCGCCGTGTATGTCGCCGAGCGGCGCTGGAACCTGCGCATGACGAACGGCATCGACGTTCGTCTGCCCGAGAGCAATCTGATTGCCGCCTTCGAGTCGCTGATCAAACTCGCGGGCGACCAGAAAATTCTCTCGCGTGACATCGACATCATCGACCTGCGCATCCCCGGCCAGGTCATCGTTCGCATGTCCGATGCCGCCGCCGGCGCTTATGACGCGCAACGCACTCCTGCCAAGAAGAAGGGGGCGTCATGATCGCGCCCCGCATGAAACCGCTGGGCACCAAACGCTCCAGCATTGTTGCCGCACTCGATGTCGGCACCAGCAAGATCGCCTGCGTGATCGCAAAGCTGAAGGCCGAACGCGGCCGCGAGATGCCGCGCAACCGGACGCATTCGGTCGAGGTGATCGGTTTCGGTCACACCCGTGCCTTCGGTATCAAGGCGGGTACGGTCGTCGATATCGAGGCGGCCGAAGAATCGATCCGCCGCGCCGTCGATCAGGCCGAGCGTTCGGCGAAGGTCGAGATCGCTTCGGTCATTCTTTCCGTTACCGGCGGGCGTCTCGGCAGCGAATCCTTCGCGGCGTCGGTTCGCGTGCCCGGCAGTTCGGTCGAGGGCGGCGACATCGCCCGCGTGCTCGATGCCGCGAGCCGGCATTCGGTTCGCGAAGGGCGCGCGGTGCTGCATTCGATTCCGATCGCCTATCATCTCGACGACGTTTCCAACATTCAGGATCCGCGCGGCATGCTCGGGCGCACGCTCGCCGTGGACCTGCACGTCGCGACCGCGGACTACCCGGCGCTGCAGAACCTCATTCTTTGCGTCGAGCGCTGCCATCTCACCGTCGAAGGCATGGTTGCGGCTCCTTATGCCGCCGGCATTGCGGCGCTCTCCGACGACGAAGCCGAACTCGGCGCGACCGTGATCGATCTTGGCGCGGGCACCACCACGCTCGCCGCTTTCGTGAACGATACCTGCGTGCACATGGACGGCATCGCCGTCGGCAGTTTCAACGTAACCCAGGATCTGGCGCGCGGCCTCTCGACGAAGCTCGCGGAAGCCGAGCGCATCAAAACGCTTTACGGCGACGTGATCGAGGGCGGTTCGGACCACACCGATCTCATCATGGTTCCTTCGATCGACGGCAGCGCACGCGACCTCGGCAACTCGACGACCCGGGCGCATGTGATCCGTATCGCGCGGGCGCGTATCGATGAAATCTTCGAGATGCTGCACGAGCGGTTGTCCGCGGCAGGCATTCTGAATTTGACCGGCCGCCGCATCGTGCTCACCGGCGGCGGCGCGCAACTCGGCGGCATCGGCGAACTCGCGAGCCGCATGTTCGGCGCGAGCGTACGCATCGGCGCGCCGCGTGCGGTCGCAGGCCTCAATCGTGTTGCGCAAGGACCCGCATTCGCGGTGGCCGCAGGGCTCGCGGCCTATCCGCAATTTGCCGGGCGCGAACATTTCGAACCGCGGCGCCGGCTCGCGCCGCACGAAGGCAACTATCTCCGGCGCGTCGGTCGCTGGTTCAAGGAAAGTTTCTAATGATCGAAGAAGGCGTGCCGGCGTACCCCGGCAGTGAGAGTTCAGTAAGCACGGCAAATGCCGCCGTAAAGGGTGATTCAATGACGATCAATCTGCAGATGCCGGACATCCAGGAATTGAAACCGAACATTACCGTGTTCGGGGTTGGCGGTGCCGGCGGTAACGCCGTCAACAACATGATCGCAGCTGGATTGCAGGGTTGCGATTTCGTCGTCGCAAACACGGACGCGCAGGCGCTGAAATCGTCCAAGTGCAAGCGCGTGATCCAGATGGGTCACGACGGCCTCGGTGCCGGTTCGCATCCGGAGGTCGGCAAGTGCGGCGCTGAAGAAGCCATCGCGGAACTGCGCGACATGCTGCAGGGCGTGCACATGGTGTTCGTGACTGCAGGCATGGGCGGCGGCACCGGTACGGGTGCAGCGCCCGTGATCGCGCGTGTCGCGAAAGAACTCGGTATTCTCACGGTCGGCGTCGTCACGAAGCCCTTCGACTTCGAAGGTTCGCGCCGCATGGCGCTCGCGAACGCAGGCGTCGAGGAACTCGCGAAGCACGTAGACACCCTGATCGTGATCCCGAACCAGAACCTGTTCCGGGTCGCGAACAAGGAGACGACGTTCGCGGACGCTTTCGCGATGGCCGACCAGGTCCTTTATTCTGGCGTTGCCTGCATTACCGACCTGATGGTCAAAGAAGGCCTCATCAACCTCGACTTCGCCGACGTCCGCACCGTCATGCGCGAGATGGGCAAGGCGATGATGGGCACCGGCGAGGCTTCGGGCGACGACCGTGCGCTGCGCGCGGCCGAGAACGCGATCAACAATCCGTTGCTCGATGAAACCTCCATGCGCGGTGCGAAGGGCCTCCTGATCTCGATCACCGGCGGTCGCGACCTCAAGCTGCATGAAGTCGATGAAGCTGCGACCCGCATCCGCGACGAAGTGGACGAGAATGCGAACATCATTCTCGGCGCAACCTTCGACGAAAGCCTCGAAGGCATCGTCCGCGTGTCCGTGGTTGCCACCGGCATCGACGGCACGGCCATCGGTACCGCGGCTCCGGAAATCCGCCAGGGATTCTCGAACCACAATCGTCCGGCGCCGTCGCCTTCGACGCGTTCGACCAGCTTCACGGCCGAAGTGCCGCACATTCCGCTGACCATGCAGCCGGAATTGCCGCATGAAGAGCACTACGACGAGTACGCGGAAGATTATGCGGAGCCTGCGGCCGAGATCGATGAGGTGACCATCCGTCCGCTCGATCGCAAGCCGACGTTCTTCCAGCCGCTGCTCGATGAAATGGAGCGTCTCGCGCCTAAGAACGAGGAGCCCGAAGACCTCGAACCGTACGTGCCGGAGCAGGCGGAGCGCCCGCCGTTCCGTCCCCGCATGCCGCGGATCGATGAATTCCCGGTACCGGTGCAGAACCAGATGCGGGCCCGGGGTGGCGAAGTGGTGGAGGATCATGAGAAGCGGCAGATGACGCTTCTCGAGAAGCTCGCTTCGAGCCTCGGCGGGAAACCGCGCCGTGCGGCAAGCGACGATGAAGCCGCCGCGCCGCGGATGCTGCCGCGCCGCAGGCCGGAAGTGGCGGAGGAAGTCTCTCCCTCCCGCCGTCCGGAAGGCCGCGATCTTCTCGATCCGGGCAGCCGTCCCGCGCGTCATGCCGAGACGCAGGACGACCTCGAAATTCCCGCCTTCCTGCGCCGTCAGGCCTAATACGAAAGGCGAACGATTCTGAGCGCCCCGGCGAAAGCCGGGGCGTTATTTTTTGGGCGTGCTCACGAAATGCACGGCTGTGGAAAACATCGCCCCGGGCCGGGTTCCCAGGCCTTTGAAATCATGGCCAAAAATGGCCGCGAAGCCGGCAAGATTTCGTAACAAAGCGTAAGAAAGCGTGACTTGTGGCAGGGGGATGAGCGGCTATCGTCCCCAAACCCGAGCCGCCACGGGGAAATTGTGGCCTCGGGCAGTGGGAATTAACTGGGGCAGAAGCCGGTCAATCGTTCGAACGGCTTTCGTACGGCGGGATGCAAGTTCAGTTTCAAGCGACCGTAGCCGACCGCGTAGACCTCACGGGTCGCGGCCTGCATTCCGGTACGCCTACGCGCATCAGCCTGCTGCCGGCAGAGTCGAACACCGGCATCGTCTTCAAACTTCATGGCAAAAAAATCGCAGTGGGCCCTGAAGCCGTCCGTAACACCGATTTCGCGACCGTAATCGGCGATACCGACGGCTCCAAATGCTCCACGGTCGAACACCTGATGGCCGCTTTTGCCGGTCTCGGCATCGACAACGTGATCGTCGATGTCGAAGGCGAGGAAATTCCGGCGTTCGACGGCAGCTCCGCCACGTTCGTCGAGGCGATCGACGCCGTCGGCATCGAGACGCTGGAAGCGCCGCGCCGCTACATCAAGATTTTGAAGCCCATCAAGGTCGAGCACGGCCGTGCTTCGGCGGAATTGATGCCCTATGACGCGGGTTTCCGCGTCGAAGTCGAAATCGAGTTCGAGCACGCCGCCATCGGCCGCCAACGCTATGCCGGGATGATCACGCCGGAAGTCTTCCGCGAGGATCTTTCCCGCGCCCGTACCTTCGGTTTCATGCGCGACGTTTCGAAGCTCTGGGCTGCCGGCCTCGCGCTCGGTGCCTCGCTCGACAACACGATCTGCCTTGCCGACGATCGCGTGCTCAATCCGGAAGGCCTGCGCTACGCCGACGAGTTCGTGCGCCATAAGGCGCTCGACGCGGTCGGCGATCTCGCCGTGGCCGGCCTGCCGATCCTCGGCCGTTATCGTTCGGTCTGCGGCGGCCACAAGCTGAATGCCGCGGTGGTTGCTGCCCTCATGGCCGACCGCTCCGCCTGGGCCGTCGTGGAGGCCGAGCCGGCCGCCAAGCCCCGCCGCGGGCATGCCGAAATCGGGGCCCAGGTCGCTCCGGCTTATCGCGCTGACCTTTCTTAACTTTTTCAGCCATAATCGCGGCGGATTCCGCCTTTAGCGCGGTAGCGGGGAAGCGCAGGGTTCGCTATTCCCATGCCGCCAGAGGGACGGGTCCGAAGGGGCCCTCAAGCGCAGGTTCGAGTATCGATGGTTCTCGCGAAAATACGCCGCACGGGTCTGGGAGCAGCGCTTCGCCTGCTCGTCGTCCTGCCGCTCGGCGTTTCGCTTGCCGGGTGCGCGAGCCTTGGAAGCCTCTGGGGCGATAAAAAAGAGGACGAGCTTCTGGCGGATCAGCCGGCGGATCTCCTCTACAACGAGGCGCTCACCCTTCTGAACAAGAAGGAGTTCGAGAAAGCTGCAAAGAAATTCGAGGAAGTCGATCGCCAGCACCCCTATTCGGAATGGGGCCGCAAATCGCTGCTGATGTCGGCCTATGCCTATTACGAAGGCCAGCGTCATCCGGAGACCGTGATCGCCGCGAAGCGCTATCTCGCGCTTCACCCCGGCAGTTCGGATGCGGCGTATGCGCAGTTCCTCGCCGCGTCGGCCCTGTTCGACGAGATCCCGAACATCGAGCATGACCAGCGCCGCACCGAGACCGCGATGGAAGCGCTGACCGAGGTCATCCGCAAATACCCTGACACCGAGTACGCGATCAGCGCGCGGCGCAAGATCGATGTCGCCCGCGATCAACTCGCGGCCAAGGAAATGGTCACCGGTCGCTATTACCTGAAGAACCGCAATTTCTCGGGCGCGATCAATCGTTTCAAGGTGGTCGTGACCAAGTATCAGAACACGCGCCACGTCGAAGAAGCCCTCGCACGCCTGACGGAAGCCTATATGGCGCTCGGCATCGTCAATGAGGCGCAGACCGCGGCCGTGGTGCTCGGTCACAACTTCCCGGATAGCCCCTGGTACAAGGACGCCTATGCGCTCGTGACCAACGGCGGCAACGTTCCGCGCGAGGACAAGGGCTCCTGGATCAGCCGCGCCTGGGGCAGCATTCGCGGCTGAGCCGTATGCGCCAATCGAATTGACGCGTTCGTCCGGCTAATCTTCAATCACGTTTCGTTCTCACTGGGCCGAATCGGTACGCCGAGGCGGTGCGTTCTCATGCTGGCTCACCTTTCGATCCGCGACATCGTTCTGATCGACCGCCTGGATGTGGATTTCTCGGGCCGTCTCTCGGTGCTTACCGGCGAGACCGGAGCCGGGAAATCCGTCGTGATGGACAGCTTTGCGCTGGCGCTCGGTGCGCGCGGCGATGCCGGCCTCGTGCGCGACGGCGCAGAGCAGGGGCAGGTTGCGGCCGCGTTCGATCTTCCGGGAAATCATCCGGCCCGGGAATTCCTGCGCGCGAACGATCTTGCGACAGAAGCCGACGACAATCTGATCCTGCGCCGCGTCCAGCTTGCCGATGGACGGACCCGCGCCTTCATCAACGACCGTCCGGTGAGCGTGCAGATCCTTCGGGAACTGGGCTCCAGGCTCGTCGAAATTCATGGCCAGCATGACGAACGCGCGCTGATCGATCCCTCGGCACATCGCGATCTGCTCGACGCCTTCGGCGGCAGCATGGAAGCGGCTGCGAACGTCCGGCTGCTCTGGAATGCCTGGCGCGCAACCGAAACACAGGTTGCGGAGGAGCGGGCGCGGCAGGAACGCGCACGCCGCGAAGAAGATTACGTCCGCAATGCCGTCGACGAACTGACCAAGCTTGCGCCGCAGCCGGGCGAGGAAACCGCGCTCGCGGAGCGCCGCGCCTCGCTGATGCGCGCGGAGAAAGTCGCGGGCGATCTGAAAGACGCGCACGATGCGATTGCCGGAAGCGATTCCGCTGTGCCGCAGCTCGCCAGCGCCTTGCGCCGTCTCGAACGCCGCCAGCAGGAAGCGGGCGACATCGTCGGTGGGCCCGCAAAGGCGCTCGAAGCTGCGCTGAATGCGATCGAAGATGCGCGGGGTGGTCTCGAAGCCGCGTTGCGGCTCGCGGACTACGACCCGCAGGAACTGGAGCGCAATGAAGAACGTCTGTTCGCGCTTCGCGCTGCCGGCCGTAAATACAATTCGCCGGTCGATCGTTTGCCCGAAGTGGCCGAACGTTTTGCCGCCGACCTTACTTCGATCGACAAGGGCGAAGAGAAGCTGAAGGCGCTCGAAGCTGCGGCGCGAAAAGCCGAAGCCGATTTTCGTGCGGCGTCGCAGGCCTTGTCCGATGCGCGCAAGGCCGCCGCGAAGACGCTCGACAAGGCCGTCAACGCCGAACTGCCGCCGCTGAAGCTCGAGCGCGCGGAATTCATCACGGAAATCGAAAGCAATCCTTCCTCGCCGGGTCCGGACGGTTTCGACCGCGTGGAATTCTGGGTGCAGACCAATCCCGGTTCGCGGCCCGGACCGATGATGAAGGTCGCGTCCGGCGGCGAACTTGCGCGGTTCCTGCTCGCGTTGAAGGTCGTGCTGGCCGACCGCGGGTCGGCGCCGACGCTGGTCTTCGACGAAATCGACACCGGCGTCGGTGGCGCCGTGTCCGACGCCATCGGCGCGCGTCTCGCGCGGCTTGCGGAGAAGGTGCAGGTGCTCACCGTCACGCACGCGCCGCAGGTCGCCGCACGCGCGGCCAATCACTTCATGGTTGCCAAGGAAGCCGCCAATGGCGGCAAGCGCGTGAGCACGAAGATCATTCCGCTGGACGAGCCGCGGCGGCGCGAGGAAGTCGCCCGCATGCTTTCCGGCGCCGACGTCACCGACGAGGCGCGCAAGGCTGCCGACCGCCTGATCGCCGGCGCTGCGGCGTAACGCATTCATGGCCAAGAAAACGAAAACCGGCGGGCCAAAACCCGTCGACGAACTCACCGCCAAAGAAGCGAAAGCCGAACATGTGCGTCTCGAACTTGAAATCGAGCAGCACGACCGGCGCTATTATCAGCAGGACACACCCGTTATTTCCGATGCGGAGTACGACGCGCTGCGGCAACGCTATGAGGCGATCGAGCGGCAGTTTCCCGATCTCCATTCGCTGACGAGCCTCACGCGAAAAGTCGGCGCGGCGCCGTCCGGGAAATTCAAGAAGGTGCGCCACGCGGTGCCGATGCTTTCGCTCGGCAATGCCTTCAGCGAAGAAGATGTCGAGGATTTCGTCGACCGGATCCGGCGCTTTCTCAAGCTTTCCGAGAAAGACGAGTTGATCATCACGGCGGAGCCGAAGATCGACGGACTTTCCTGCTCGCTGCGCTATGAAAAAGGAAAACTCGTCGTGGCGGCGACCCGCGGCGATGGCACGGAAGGCGAGGACGTAACCGCGAACATCCGGACAATCAAAGACGTGCCCGACGCATTGAAGGGCAAGGATGTGCCCGACATCTTCGAGGCCCGCGGCGAAGTCTACATGACGAAGGATGATTTTCTTGCGCTGAACAGGCGGCAGGAAAAAGAAGGCAAGCCGCTTTACGTGAACCCGCGCAACACGGCGGCCGGTTCGCTCCGGCAGATCGATCCGAAGATGACGGCGGCGCGCCCGTTGAAGTTCTTCGCTTACACCTGGGGCGAAGCGGCCACGCTCCCGGCGAAGACACAGTTCGATGCGGTGCAGGCAATGCAGCGCTGGGGCTTCCCGGTGAACAAACTGATGAAGCGCTGCGCGAGCGTGGCCGAGCTTCTCAAGCACTATCGCAAGATCGAGGAAGAGCGCGCCGAGTTGCCTTACGACATCGACGGCGTCGTCTATAAGGTCGACCGACTCGATTGGCAGGAGCGGCTCGGTTTCGTGTCGCGCAGCCCGCGCTGGGCGATCGCGCACAAGTTCGCGGCCGAAAAGGCGACGACGGTCGTGAAGGACATCGACATTCAGGTCGGCCGCACCGGCAAGCTGACGCCGGTTGCGAAACTCGAGCCCGTTACGGTCGGCGGCGTCGTGGTGCAGAACGCGACGCTGCACAACGAAGATGAAATCGAGCGGCTCGGTGTGCGGGTCGGCGACACCGTCACGATTCAGCGCGCGGGCGATGTGATCCCGCAGGTGCTGGGGGTTCTGCTCGACAAGCGGCCCAAGAGTTCGAAGCCTTACAAATTCCCGGACGTTTGCCCGATCTGCAAGAGCCATGCGGTGCGCGAGGAAGGCGAAGTGGATCGCCGCTGCACCGGTGGCCTCGTTTGTCCGGCGCAGGCGGTGCAGACGCTCATTCACTTCGTCTCGCGCAACGCCTTCGATATCGACGGCCTCGGCGAGAAGCAGATCGAATTCTTCTTCGAGAAGGGGTGGGTGAAGGAGCCCGCCGACATCTTTACGCTTGAGAAGCGTAACGCGAAGATCAAACTCGAAAAAGAAGAAGGCTTCGGCGCGACTTCGGTGCGCAATCTTTTCGAGGCCATCAATACACGGCGCTCGATCGCGCTGAATCGCGTGCTGTTCGCGCTCGGCATCCGGCATATCGGCGAAACGAATGCGACCCGGCTTGCGCGCCACTACGGCACCATGGAAGCGCTCCGCGAAGCCGCTGCTGCCGCAGCGAAAGGCGACGAAGAAGCCTTTGCCGAAATGAACAACGTGAACGGCATCGGCAAGATCGTCGCCGAAGCGATCGTCGAGTTCTTCAAAGAGAAGAAAAACATGAAGGCGCTCGACGCGCTGCTCGACGAGATCGAAATCGAAGCCATGGCGGCGGTCGCGAAGGATAGTGCCGTCTCCGGAAAAACTGTCGTCTTCACCGGCGCGCTCGAACAGATGACGCGCGACGAGGCGAAAGCCATGGCCGAACGCCTCGGTGCGAAAGTCGCAGGCTCGGTGTCGAAGAAAACCGATTACGTCGTTGCAGGTCCCGGCGCCGGCTCCAAGCTGAAGGAAGCCCAGAAGCACGGCGTCCAGGTGTTGAGCGAAGACGATTGGTTCAAGCTGATCGGGAAGAAGTAATTCTCATGGTGAGCAGCGCTTGCTCGTCTTTCTTTTCGTCATGCCCGGGCTTGTCCCGGGCATCCACGTCTTTAGGGCGGTCAAGCAGTTAAGGCGTGGATGGCCGGGACAAGCCCGGCCATGACGATTTTTATCTGGAAGACTAAATCCTTCCCGCGAGCGCAAGCACGAGCACGACAATCAGGATCACACCGACCAGTCCGCCGGGTCCATAGCCCCAGTTCGCGCTGTAGCCCCAGCGCGGCAGCGCGCCGATCAGAATCAGAATCAAAAGAACGATCAGGATGGTGGAAAGCATGGCGAGGCCTCACGTCATTGTTCATTGGCGTGAGTGTTAAACGCGGGAAGTTCCGTGCGGTTCCCTGCTTATGCGTGCAGCGGCGCGGCCGCGGCTTCGAGCCACGTGCGGTCATCGGCTCCGAGTTGCGGGCCGATCTTCGCGCGCACCGCGGCGTGATAGGCGTCGAGCCAGGCAATTTCTTCGGCGGTCAAGCGCTTCGCATCAACCAGGCGCCGGTCGATCGGTGCGAAGGTGAGCGTTTCGAAACCGAGAAGTTGCTTCTCGATGCCGCCCTCGCGTTTTTCGACGAGCAAAAGATTTTCGATGCGGATGCCATAGGCGCCGGCTTTGTAATAGCCGGGCTCGTTCGAGAGAATCATCCCCGGCAGGAGTGCCGCGCTGCCGAGTTTCGAGATACGCGCGGGGCCTTCATGCACGGAGAGATAGCTGCCGACGCCGTGACCGGTGCCGTGATCGAAGTCGAGGCCTGCTTCCCATAGCGCGCGGCGCGCGAAGGGATCGAGTTGCGCGCCGTTCGTGCCTTCCGGGAACACGGCGCGTGCGACGGCGATATGGCCCTTGAGCACGAGCGTGAAACGCTCGCGCATCTCTTGTGATGGCGTGCCGATGGCGACGGTGCGGGTGACGTCGGTGGTGCCGTCTTCGTACTGCGCACCGCTGTCGACCAGAAACAACTCGCCCGATCTCAGCTTGCGGTTACTCGCTTCCGTGACGCGGTAATGCACGATCGCGCCGTTCGGGCCGGCACCGGAAATCGTAGGGAAGGAAATTTCCTTGAGCTTGCCGGTTTCGCGGCGGAAGGTTTCGAGCGCTGCGACCGCCTCGATCTCCGAGATCGTCCCGCCCGGTGCTTCGCGATCGAGCCATGCGAGGTAGCGTGTAAGCGCTGCACCGTCGCGCAGATGCGCTGCGCGCATGCCGGCAATTTCGGCCTCGTTCTTGATCGCCTTGAGGTTCGTAACCGGATCCGCGCCCTTCGAAAGGCTGCCGCCTGCGGCCTGCACGACCCCGGCAAGCTTCGCGGGCGCGGTGGCCTGATCGAGGCGCACGCTTTTGCCACGTGCGGCTTCGTGCAGTTCGACTTCCAGTTCGCGCGGTTCGCGGATGTCGGCGAGTTTCGCGAGCGCGTCGCGCACTTCGTTCGAGAGCTTACGGCCGTCCACGAAAAGCTGCGGCTCGCCTTCGCGCGGCACGATCGCCCAGGACAGCGGCAGCGGCGTATGCGCGACATCGTTGCCGCGGATGTTGAACGTCCAGGCGACCGATGCCGGGTCTGAAAGCACGGCGACGCCGATTTTTTCTTTTGCGAGCACTTCGCGGATGCGCGCGATCTTTTTACTCGCGTCCTCTCCGGCGTATTGCAGGCCGTGCAGGACCACGGGCGTCAAGGGCGGCGCGGGGCGCTCGGTCCAGATGGCATCGATCGGATTATCTTTCACCGCGACGAGCCGCGCGCCCGCCTCCTTGGCGGCTTTCTCCAGCCGCTCGACGCCGTCCGCAGTGGTGCGCCAAGGGTCGTAGCCGAGTGTCGCGCCGGTCGCGAGGTTATCCGCGAGCCACTTCGTGACCGGCTGCTCGATCATGTGTTCGATCGAAAACAGCGTGCCGTCGATCTGCTCTTTGGCCTGTAAGGTGTAGCGGCCGTCGGTGAAGAGCGCGGCTTTGCCGGGGAGCACCGCGACGATTGCCGCCGAGCCGGTGAAGCCCGTGAGCCATGCAACACGCTCCTCGGAGGGCGGCACGTATTCGTTCTGGTGTTCGTCGGCGCGCGAAAAGACGAAGCCGTCGAGTCCTTGCTGCTTCAACGCGGCGCGCAGCGCTGCGAGGCGCGCGGCGGACCGGGCTTTGTTGGCCTCGTCCTTGAAGGTCTGAAACTTTGCTTCGAACATTCGCGCAATCCGGGTCCTTGGTTCCGTTGAGATAGCATCTGGCGCGTTGGGAGCCTATTTCAGCCTTATTGTTCGCGGCATCTGCCTCCGAACCCTCGCCAAATGGCACGTGCGGTGCCATTTTGTTCTCAGAATCACGATAGCTCGAAAATCCCGTGGCCGATCCGCAATTGAAACCTTTTCCTTTCGACGACGAGGCGCCCCAGCCGAAGCCCGGCGGCATCGCCGCGCGTGCGCGTGCGGCGACCATGTCGCCCTATCTCGACGGCTTGAACCGCGAGCAGCTCGAAGCGGTGGAGAGTCTCGACGGTCCCGTGCTCGTGCTGGCCGGCGCCGGCACTGGCAAGACGCGCGTGCTGACCACGCGGATCGCTCATCTTCTGGCGACCGGAAAAGCGCGGCCATCGGGCATTCTCGCGGTGACGTTCACGAACAAGGCCGCCCGCGAGATGAAGGAGCGCGTCTCCGCGATGGTCGGCGATGTCGTCGAGGGCATGCCGTGGATGGGCACATTCCATTCGATCGGTGCGAAGATTCTCCGGCGTCATGCCGAACTCGTCGGACTCAATCCGAATTTCACCATTCTCGACACCGACGACCAGATCCGGCTCATCAAGCAACTTCTGCAAGCGGATAACATCGACGAGAAGCGCTGGCCGGCGCGGCTCTTCGCCGGCTATCTCGACGGCTGGAAGAATCGCGGGCTCGGACCCGATCAGGTGCCGGCAGGCGAGGCGATGTCCTTCGCCAACGGCAAGGGCAAAGAGCTTTATTCCGCGTATCAGGCGCGCCTCAAAGTATTGAACGCGGTCGACTTCGGCGATCTGCTGCTTGAGAACCTGCGGTTGTTCCAGAATAACGCGGAAGTGCTCGCGCAGTATCAAGAGCGCTTCCGTTACATGCTCGTGGACGAGTATCAGGACACGAACGTCGCACAGTATCTCTGGCTGCGGTTGCTCGCGCAGGGTTCGCGCAACATCTGCTGCGTCGGCGACGACGACCAGTCGATCTATGGCTGGCGCGGCGCGGA
>VFQR01001043.1_pt1 | contig 24783 bp, 18 predicted proteins | sample 3512321 | NCBI WGS metagenome assembly VFQR01 (sample SAMN10412374, study PRJNA504923) | tailings metagenome | isolation source: Relicate 3 Philex TSF1 revegetated site | place: Philippines: Tuba, Benguet | collected 2017-08-29 | reverse complement strand
TACCCGGTGATCCGCTCACGGCCGCTGAACCTGACGCTTACCGGCGGGCTCGATGCCTTCGAGAGTGTCGTGGAAGCCAGCACCGCCCCCGGCGTGCCGCGCGAGCGCCAGAGCCGCGACGCGGTGCGCGCGCTGCGGCTGGGGCTCGAGGGCGCGATGCTCGATGCGTGGATCGGGATGGCGCCGGCGGCGGCGACCAGCACGGGGCTGCTGCGGTTCAGCCAGGGGATCGAGGCGTTCGGCGCGACGCGGGAGGGCGGAGCACGGGCCGGCAGCGATTTCGGCTTCACGAAGCTGGTCGCGGAGGCGACACGGCTGCAGCCGCTGTTCGAGCCCGTGGAGGGCTGGCTGGTCTCGGTGCTGGGCCAGGCGGCGGCGCAATGGAGCGACGACATGCTCCCGCCAGCGGAGCGCTACTACCTCGGCGGGAATCGGCTGGGCCGGGGGTTCTACGCCGGCCAGGTCGCCGGCGACCGGGCGTTGGCGGGGTCGGCGGAGTTGCAGGCGGGGCGGGTGTTCGACCTGCCGGGCCTCAGGCTCGGAACGCAATTCTACGCCTTCCGCGACGAGGCACGCGGCTGGGACAACGGCCCGGGCAGCGTGCGCCGCTCGCTCGCCTCCTGGGGCGGGGGCGTGCGGCTGCAATTCGATGAGCGGGTGCAGCTCGACCTGGAAGGCGTTCGGCGGCTCACGCGCCAGCCGGAGGGGGGGAATGTCACGCCGCTGCGGGAGACGGCGGTGTTCGCGAGGGTATTGGTGCGCTTCTGAGGCCCGGCCCCCAGAGGCTCTCTCAGTGGCTCCAGTTCTCCGCGCGGCCGAACCGGAAATTGTCGGCGTAGCTCTTGGGCTTGATCTCGACGCGGATCGGTGGAGCGGGCTCGATCTCGTAGGCGAGGCCCTTCGCTTCGCACCAGGCGGCGGCGGCCTCGGCGGTAGGGAAGCCGAGCTTCACCTGCGCGCGCGTATCGCCCGAACCCGGCCAGCCCATCAGCGGATCGAGGCGCTGGGCTTCCAGCGGCTCGAACTGCAAGGTCCAGCCGCCGGCCTTGGCGCGGCCGGACTGCATGGCGGATTTGGGCTGCTGGAAGATGCGGGCCTTCTGCATGGGGCCGTTCCTATCACCGGGCCCGGCGTTACAGAACCCCCGCGCGCAGCAGGTCGTGCACATGGAGGATGCCGACGGGGCGCCCGCCCTCCACCACGAAGAGGCTGGTGATCCGGCTTTCGTTCATCAGCGCGAGCAGATCGGCGGCCAGGGTATCGGGTGCCGCGGTGCGCGGGGTGGCCGTCATCGCCTGGGCGACCGGCGCCGACATCGGGACGCCGCGCTGGAAGGCTCGGCGGAGGTCGCCATCGGTCAGCACGCCGACGAGTTTTCCGTCTGTCACCACGCCGGTCACGCCGAAGCGGCGGGAGGTCATCTCCATGATCGCCTGCTCCAGCGAGGCGTCGGCGCCCACCAGCGGCAGCTCGGCCGCGCCATGCATCAGGTCGCGGGCGCGCTTGAGCCTGGCGCCGAGCTTGCCGCCGGGGTGGAAGGCCCGAAAATCCTCGGGGGAGAAGCCGCGGGCTTCCAGCAGGCACATCGCCAGCGCGTCGCCGAGGGCGAGCTGCATCGTGGTGGAGGTGGTGGGCGCGAGCCCGTTCGGGCAGGCTTCCGGCATGCGCGGCAGCGCCAGGCAGGGATCGGCGGCGCTGCCGAGCGCGCTGTCGGGCCGGGAGGTGATGGCGATCAGCCGCACCCCGAAGCGATGGGCATAGGCGATGATGTCGGCGAGTTCCGGCGCCTCCCCCGACCAGGAGAGGGCGAGGACCACGTCGTCCCGGCCGATCATGCCGAGATCGCCATGGCTCGCCTCGGCCGGGTGGACGAACTGCGCCGGCGTGCCGGTGGAGGCCAGCGTCGCCGCGATCTTGCGGGCGACATGGCCGGACTTGCCCATGCCGGTGACGGCGACGCGGCCGGGACTGGCTTCGATCAGGCGCACGGCTTCGAGTACGCGCTCGCCGAGCGGGCCGGCCAGCGCGGCGTGCAGCGCGGTGAGGCCCTCGGCTTCGAGGGCGATGGTGCGGAGAAGCGTCGCGCGGCGCTGGGCTTCGCTCACGCCAAGATCTCCCGCGCCCGGTCCAGGTCCTCCGGCGTGTCCACGCCGAGCGGAACCGCGCGCACCGCCATCGCCTCGATCCGCATCCCGGCTTCCAGCGCGCGCAGCTGTTCGAGCTTCTCGCGCTGTTCCAGTCCCGAAGGCGGCAGGGCGACGAAGCGCGCCAGGGCGGCGCGGCGCCAGGCGTAGAGGCCGATATGGTGCCAGAGCGGCCCCTCGCCCCAGGGCGCCGTCGCGCGGGTGAAGTAGAGGCAGCGGAACCGGCCGGGGGCGAGGGTGGAGCCCACCATCTTCACCACCTGCGGCGCGGTGCGCTCCTCCTCCCGCGTGATCTCGGCGACCAGGGTGGCCATATCCACGGCGGGGTCCATCAGCGGCACCAGCGCGGCGCGGATCGTCGCGGGCTCGATCGTCGGCAGGTCGCCCTGCACGTTCACCACGGCATCATGCGTGCCGGTGGGATCGAGCACCGAGACCGCCTCATGCACGCGGTCGGTGCCGGAGGGATGGTCGGCGCGCGTCATCTGCACGCGGCCGCCGGCCTTGGTCACCGCCTCGGCGATCACCGGGCTGTCGGTGGCGACGACGACCTCGCCGATATCGGCCTCCATCGCGCGGCGCCAGACATGCACGATCATCGGGTCGCCATGGATGTCCGCCATCGGCTTGTTCGGCAGCCGCGTCGCCGCCATGCGCGCGGGGATGGCGACGATGGGGTTCATGTCAGTGGGCCGGCCGATTCAGACCTTCGCGCCTGTCGGCGCTCCGGTCATCGGACCGCTCGAACGACTTGACCAGCCCATCAATCGCCTGGAGCCGCGCGACCAGCGCCTCGAAGTCCCGCAGTGGCACCATGTTCGGCCCGTCGGACGGCGCCTTGTCGGGATCGGGATGCGTCTCGATGAAGAGCCCCGCGACGCCCACCGCGACCGCGGCGCGGGCGAGCGTTTCCACGAACTCGCGCTGGCCGCCGGAGGAGCCGCCCTGCCCGCCCGGCTGCTGCACCGAATGCGTCGCGTCGAACACCACGGGGAAGCCGGTGCGCGCCATGATCGGCAGCGCGCGCATGTCGCTCACCAGCGTGTTGTAGCCGAAGCTCGCGCCACGTTCCGTCAGGATCACGCGATGGTTGCCGGCGCCGGTGAGCTTGGCGGCGACATGCACCATGTCCCACGGAGCCAGGAACTGGCCCTTCTTCACGTTCACCGCGCGCCCCGTCGCGGCGGCCGCGAGCAGCAGGTCGGTCTGGCGGCAGAGAAAGGCGGGGATCTGGAGCACATCCACCACCGCCGCCACCGGCGCGCATTGCTGGCTTTCATGCACATCGGTCAGCACCGGCAGGCCGAGGCTTTCGCGGATCTCGGCGAAGACCGGCAGCGCCGCCTCCATCCCCAAGCCGCGCGCGGCATTGCCGGAGGTGCGGTTCGCCTTGTCGAAGCTGGTCTTGTAGATCAGCCCGATGCCGCGCCGCGCCGCGATCTCCTTCAGCGCCTGCGCGGTTTCGAGGGCATGCGCCCGGCTTTCCATCTGGCAGGGGCCGGCGATCAGCGCGATGGGCAGGTGGTTGGCCAGGCGAACCCGGCCGATCTCGACGATGGCGTTCATGGCGCCGAGTTAGGCCGAGCCAAGGGCGCGATCAACACTGCCGCAGCCAGTCCAGGACCGGCTGCGCCATCCGTGCCGGCGTGAAGGAGGCTGCCTGGGCGAGCGCCTTCGGAGCCAGTTCCGCGAGCTTCGCCGGATCGCTGATCTCGGCGAGCCCGGCCAGGAACTCGTCCACCGAGAAGGGATCGAAATAGACCCCGGCCTCGCCGATCACCTCGGGGAAGCTCGACGTGATCGCCGCCAGCACCGGCTTGCCGAGGCTCATCGCCTCCACAGCGGGGATCCCGAAGCCCTCATAGACGCTCGGGAAGACCATGAAGTCGGCGTGCTTCAGCAGCCGGTACTTCACGAATTCCGAGACGAAGCCGGTGAAGCTCACCCGCTCCCGCGCCGCCGGCGCGAGCTGCGCCAGCGCCTGCTCCGCGCCCCAGCCGCGCCGGCCGATCACCACGAAATGCAGCCCGGTCTGCACTAGGCGATGGTCGCTCAGCGTGCGCAGCAGCAGGCCCAGATTCTTGCGCGGCTCGATCGTGCCGACCACCACGGCGTAGCGCGGCAGGGCGACATCCGGCAGGTTGCGCTCATGGCTCGCGAAGGTCTCGGGCCAGTCCACATATTGCAGCAGCAGCCGGGCCCTGGGCGCGACCCAGGGGAAGGTCGCGGTCAGCGCGGCGCGCGTCGCCTCGGAACAGCAGAAGGTCGCCTCGTCGGTGGCGAGCTGCTCGCGCAGCGGATCGAGGTGGAAGTTGACGTTGGCGGCCGTGTGGGTCTCCGGCATCACCAGGGTGGAGATGTCGTGGATGGTGCTCGCCTCGCGCGCGGCGGCCCCGAAGGCCTGCTTCACCGAGGGATGCAGAAGCGGCACGGCAGGGTCGAGCGGCCGCGCCTCGCCGGGCTTCGTCGCCTCCACCGCGCCGCGCAGCATGCTGCCGGTGGCGGCGCGGATGGCGTGCCAGACCGGCTCCTCCGGCACCTGCTCCATCCGCACCGTGAAGTCGAGCATCACACCCTGCCCCGCCAGCGCCTGCACCAGGCGCCGGGTGAAGACGGGAATGCCCGTCCATTGCGTCTCCAGCAGCGGCGTGACGTCGAGCGCGAGGCGCGTCATGGCACGCCGAAGGCCGAGACGGGCCGATGCGCCGCGCCGGGCGCGGTGCGCCGCAGCCTCACGGCGCGGCCAGCCCAGGCGCCGAGCAGATCGCGCGTTGGGGCGAGCGTGCCAGAGCCGGCAAGCTCGACCTCGGCCTGCTCGGTGAGCCGGGTGCCGAGCCGCCAGAAGGGCACTGACGGGTGGAGCGTGATCAACCCGCCCGCCATCGCCTCGGGTGGCGGCGGCTCGGTGCCGAGGCGGACGGACCAGGTGAGTGTGCGCGGGAATTGCGCGGCCGCGGCATGCAGCGCGCGCAGCACCGGCGTGATCTGATCGGCGAGTTCGGCCTCCGCGCGATCGAGCCAGGGCAGCAGCAGAAGCGGCATCCGGTCCGCAGTGCCGAGCGTCGCGGCGCGCAGCTCCCGCGCGAGCCAGGCGACGAAGGGCGCATCGGCCAGCGCGCCCTCGCTGAGCGGGATCAGGTGCGGCGGGCGGTCGGCTTGCGGCGTTTCGTCGGGCGGCAGCGCGGCCTCGGCCAGCGACTGCGCGGTCTTCTCGATCGCGGGGTGCAGCAGGAAAGGCGCGACCAGCAGCCGCCCCAGCGGCGGGCTTGCGGCGGCGCCGATCAGCCGCGTCGGCGGGCGGATGCGCGTGGCGCCGATGCGCAGCGCGAGCGCCCCGTTCACCTGGCTCGCGAGGCCGGCGAAGAGCTCGGGCGCGACGCCGGCAAGACGGCGCAGCGCATGCTCGGCCGCCGGCCGGCCGCGCGCGAAGAAGAAGAGATGGTTGCCGAGCCCCGCCACCGGCCGCAGCGCCTGGCCGTCGCTGAGGATCAGGTGGTCCGTCGAGCCCGCGATCCGCGCGTCGAGCCAGGCGCGCGAGGCGCCATGGGTGAAGATCTCGGGGCGCGCCAGGAAGCGCACGCGGAGCCTGGCCGTCGCAGCATGATCCATGACGAGCCGCAGCGCGAGCCGGAGGTCGGGCGGCAGGACCGCATCGCGCAGCTCGCGCCAGCCGAACAGCGATCCGGGCAGGCGCAGATCGGCCAGCGCGCTGCCGGGGATCGAGACGAGCAGCGGGCTCGCGAAGGGCTCGGGCAGACTCATGCCGCCCCCGATCGGCGGAGCGTGCGCAGCGCGCGAAGCCGTGAATCGGCGGCGCTCATGCCGCCCCCGATCGGCGGAGCGTGCGCAGCGCGCGAAGTCGTGAATCGGTGGCGCTCATGCCGCAAACACGAAGCCGGGCTCGGCCGGGGTGGCGAGCAGGCGCGGTTCGCGGCGGAACTCCTCGCTTTCGGCCAGCAGCACCAGCAGGCCGAAGGGCGTCACCGCGCCGAGCCGCAGCAGGCGTTCATAGCTCGCGAGCCCCGCCGCGTCGGCAGGACGCCCCAGCACATAGCCATAGGCCGCGCGCAGAAAGCCCTGCATGCCGTGCCGTGCGATGAAGGCCTCGAGCAGCGGCCCGCAGCCCGAGAGCTGATGCACCGCGCGCAGCGTCGTGGGATCGGCGGCCGTCACGGCCTCGATGGTCGTGAGCGGGCCGTCCGGCGCGTCGCGCAGGCGCCAGGCCTCGGTCGCGGCGATCTCGGCGCCGGTCTCGGCCGCGCGGAGCGTGAGCCGCGCGCCGGCGAGCGTCTCGGCGCCGCGCGAAAGTCGCAGGCGGAAGGCGCACCAGCCGAGCCTGAAGCCGACCTCGGCGAGGTCGCCGCGATGGAGGTTGGCGAGGCCCTCGCCGAGAAGCTCCTCCTCCGGCCCGAACAGCCGCACGGTGAGGCTGCCGACCGGCGCGGCATCGTCGAAGGCCCAGCCTTCGGCGAAGCCGTTGCGGGTCAGGGCATCGAGATGGCCGCGCAGCATCTCAGGTCACCTCGAAGAGGCGGCCGAGCAGCCCGGCAAGGTTGGCGGCCGGCGAGACGCGCTGGCGGGGGCTCAGCACGCAGAGCGTGCCGGCCTGCTCCTCCAGGTGGAAGGCGTCGAAGACGCGGCGATAGGCGGGGCGCACATCCTGCACGTCATGCAGCAGCACGAGCGGCGCCTGCCGCGTGGCGGCGGCAAGCAGCGCGACCGAGAGGCAGCAGGCGACGCGGAAGCGGCCATCCACCAGCACGAGGTCGGGGAACAGCGCGCGCCGGTCCCACTCCGTCCACATCGTCGCGAGATAGCGCGGCCAGCGTTCGGCCATGGCGCGGCCGACCGGCGAGCCCCAGGCGCCGACCGGGCCGATATCGGCGTGCAGGATGCTGGCGCTCCCCCGCGCGACGAGCGGGGCGATCGCGGGGTCCTCGCGCACCTTCCGCGCCCACTCGGCATCGGATTCGACGCCGACGAGCGTCTCGAAGCCGGCGCGCGAGGCGAGCAGGGTGGAGCCGCCGGTGCCGAATTCCGCGTAGTGGCGCCGGCCGGAGGCCAGCACGCGCTCGAACAGCGCGATCTCCTCCGGGTCCATGCGCGGCTTGCCGAGCTTCGTCGCCGGGGCAGGCGCGGCGGCCTCAGCGGGTGCGGGCGCGGCCGGCGGCTTGCTGGCGGCGATCTCGGCGGCCTTGGCGGCGATCCGGCGGCGGCGCTCCTCGACCTCGCGCTCGCGCATCGCGGCGATGCCGGCGGCATCGGGCAGGTCGAACTCGACCCGGGGAAGGTCCGGGATCACCGTCTCGGCATAGCGGCCTGCCGCGTAGCGCTGCGCGTTGGAATGCAGCCCCGTCTCGCCGATGTAGCGGGCGCTGACCAGGTTCGTGTTCAACGCAACGCGGCCGAGATGGTAGGTGATGGCCTTCTTCACGTCGTCCTGCGAGGACGCCGCGGCGAGGATGCCGTTCGCGCGGTAGCGCGCCAGGATCTCCGGCGTCCGCCGCGCGCGCGGATGGTAGTCGCGGCCCACCACCAGCTCGTAGTAGTCGGCCAGCAGCGGCTGCATCGCCCGCCAGTGGCGGCGATGGAGCCCGAAGCCCCAGAGATGCTCGAGCCGGCGCATCTGCCGTGGCTTCGCGAGCTGGTCGGCCAGGCTCGCCTGGAGGTTGCCGTAGCAGGCGAAGTAGCCGACCTCCTCCATCCCCGCCGTCGCCGCGCGCAGCGCATCCAGGGTCGCGAGGTAGCGCGGCGCGAGCACCAGGTCGTCCTCGAAGAAATACCCGCACTCCGCATCGAGCGTTTCGAAGAGGTGTTCCTCCGCACGGCGAAAATTCTCGGCGACGCCGAGATTGTTCGGCGCCGCCATGACCTCGCCGCGAGGGATCAGCTCGCGGAAGGCGGCCATGCAGGCCTCGACATCCTCGAAGCGGGCGGCGCCGCGGTTGCTGTAGGCGTTGTGCCAGCCATCCTGGAACAGGATGATCCTTCGTTCGTCGAGCGCCGCGCCCTGCTGCGCGGCGAGCGAGACGAGGACCTGGCGCAGGTAGTCCGGCCGGTTGAAGGACAGGATCGCGATCGGGGCGCGCGCCTCAGCCAAGATAGAAGCCCTTCGCCTGGGCCTCGCGCGAGCGCAGCAGGGAACGGCGGATCTGCCGCAGCGTGCGCTTGCCGACATTCTTCTCGTAATAGGCGTCGTCGGGCGGGATGCGGTCCATCACCACGCGCCAGAGCCACTCCACCTCCTCGCGGGTGGCGGGCTTGTCGGGGTTGAACATCGTCCGCCGCATCGCCGCGAGTTCGGTCTCGTAGGCGTTCTGGCGATGCGCCGCGCAGGTGGCGCGCTTCTCCTCGATGATCGTCGCGAGGATCGCGGGATCGGCCTCCGGCAGTCGCGCGGGTACGGCTTGCGTCACCTGCACCATGTCGAAGCCGCCGGCGGCGAACCGATCGGCCCGGAAGCTCTCGCCCTGCGCGCCGATGTAGCGGGCGAAGGCGACATCCGTGTTCACGCGGGCCCAGCCGAGATCGGCGCAGGCCATCGTCTTGGCCACGTCCTGCGACGACGCCATCGAGGAGACCGGCTTGTCCTGGTAGAGTTCCACGATGCGCAGATGCGGCCGTGCCTGGTAGTCCACCTCCGCATAGGCCTGGTGGAAGGGCCGCAGCCAGGGCTGGATCGCCTGCCAGCAGCGCCGCGTCAGCCCGAAACCCCAATGATGCTCCATCGGGACGAGCGCCGGCGCGGCCGGGTCGGACGGCCGGCGGTGGTCGCCATAGGCGGCGAAATAGCCGAGCCGCGGGTGCCTGCCGATGAGGCCCGCCAGCATCTCCAGCATCGCGAGATAGGCCGGGCCGAGTTCCAGATCCTCCTCGAAGAAATAGGCGATGTCGGCGCCGAGTTCCCGGAAGGCCAGCTTCTCGCCGCGCCAGATGTTCATCGCGACGCCGAGATTGTCGCGGCTCTCATGCACCTGGCCGCGCGGAAAAACCTCGCGGAAGGCGGCGATCGAGGCGGCGATCGCGGCGGGCTCGGCGTAGCTCACGCCGGAGCGCGGGGATCGCGCGCCATCCTGCATCAGATGGATGTTGGCCTCGTCCAGCGCGACACCCTGCTGCGCCTTCAGCGACAGGCAGAGCCGGCGGAGGTAGTCCGGCCGCGCGAAGGCGAAGAGGATGATCGGGCGAAGAACCGCACTCACCCGAAATAGCCCCGCCACCAGGCGACGAATCGCTCCAGCCCCGCTTCCAGGCTCGTGGTCGGCGCCCAGCCGAAATCGCGCTGCATCGCAGAGACGTCCGCGAAGGTCGCGGGCACGTCGCCGGGCTGCATCGGCAGCATCTCCTTCACCGCCGTCACGCCGAGCAGGCGTTCGAGCGTGGCGACCATGTGCATCAGCTCCTCGGGGTGGCTGTTGCCGATGTTGTAGAGGCGATGCGCGGGCTCCGCCGGCGGATGGTCCAGCGCGGCGATGATGCCGGCGACGATGTCGTCCACGAAGGTGAAGTCGCGCCGCATGCGGCCGTGGTTGAACAGCCGGATCGGGCGGCCCTTCAGCATCGCGTCGGTGAACAGCCAATAGGCCATGTCCGGCCGGCCCCAGGGGCCATAGACCGTGAAGAATCGGAGACCGGTGAGTTTCAGTCCGTAGAGGTCCACATAGGTCGTCGCCATCAACTCGCCGGCGGCCTTGGTCGCGGCGTAAAGCGAGGCCGGGTGATCCACGCGGTCCGATTCGCGGAAGACGTCGCCGGCGGGGCGCGAGCCATAGACCGAGCTGGTCGAGGCATAGACGGTGTGGCGGATGCGGCCCTCGGCGCGGCGGATCCCTTCCAGGATGGCAAGCTGGCCGGTGACGTTGGCGGCGGTGTAGGCGAAGGGCTGTTCCAGCGACCAGCGCACGCCGGCTTGCGCGCCGAGATGCGCGATGCGGTCAATGCCGGGATTCGCCCGCAACAGCGCCAGCACCGCCTCGTGGTCGGCGAGGTCGAGCTGGTGGAAGGCGAAGCTTCTGGCGTCTCCGGCCAACGCCTTGAGGCGGGCCCGTTTCAGCGCCGGATCGTAATAGGGGTTGAGGTTGTCGAGGCCGATCACCTGCTCGCCACGCCGGAGCAGGGCCTGGCAGAGATGCGCGCCGATGAAGCCGGCGGCGCCGGTGACGAGAACGGCCATCTCAATGCCTCGATACAATCGTGGGTGCCTGCGACGTATGCGACCGGCCTGCGGCCGCCAAAGGCGGCCCGCCGGTAGTCCGGCGAGCGTCACGCCAAAGGCGTGCCTCCGGCACGACGCCGCAGGATCGGCCGCCCGGCGACTGAGGGCACAAGAATAGGGCAACCTGGGCGCGCATGCGCGCTACTTAGCCGTCCGCGTGCCGCGCCGCCAACCACCCGCATCCTCAAGGGGTTGGCGCGAGGGGTGGCGGGGCGATAAGAAGACGCGCCGCAACGCCTGGGACGCCGCCCTTGCCGCCTCTGCAATCCACGCTGGTATCCGCTCCGGGCGGGGCCTGCGCATGACGCATGTGAACATCGTCACCTCCGACCGCGGCTGGATCCTCGAAAAGCTGGCGCGCGAGATCGCGGACCGCCTGCCCTATGTCCGCTTCGGCGACGGGCCGGACCCCGCCGCGGGCATCCAGTACTACGTGACCTATTCCTGCCGGCACCGCCGGCTCTCGCCCGTCGAGGTCGCCTATTTCGCGCATCTCGAACCGGAGGGCGAGGCGCGCCAGCGCTTCTTCGACACCGCGCGCGATGTCGAGCACTGCGTCTGCCATGCGCGGCTCTACGAGGGGATGCTGCGCGACTCAGGCGTCGAGAGCGTCACCACCATCTCGCCCGGCGTGGACCTCGAGACGTTCAGGCCGAAGCTGCGCATCGGCGTCGTCGGGCGCACCTACCACACCGGCCGCAAGGGCGAGGCGCTGGTCGCCGCGGTGCAGGACATCCCCGAGATCGAGTGGTCCTTCACCGGCGAGGGCTGGCCTGGCCCGGCGCTCGACCTCCCGGCCGAGGCCCTGCCCGACTACTATCGCTCGCTCGACTACGTGCTGGTGCCCGCGCTCTACGAGGGCGGGCCGATGTGCGTGGTGGAGGCGCTCGCCGCGGGCACCGAGGTGATCGCGCCGGCGATTGGCTGGGTGCCGGAATTCCCGCACATCGAATACCAGGTTGGCGACGCGGCCGACCTTCGCCGCGTGCTGCTGGACCTCGTCGAGAAGAAGCGCGCGCTGCGCACCAGCGTGCTCGACCGCACCTGGGACGCCTGGGCGGCGGGGCATGACCTTCTGTTCCGCGGGTTGGCCGCCGCGCATGGGATGGCGCTTGCGCCACCGGATGCCGCCGCTCCGCGCCCCGCGCGGCCCCGGCGCGTCGGCGTCTTCCTGCATGGCAATGAGCACCGCTCGCAGGGCGGGCCCACGGTGCGCGTACCGCGGCTGGCGCGCGAGCTGCGCGAGAATGGCAGCGAGGCGGAGCTGCGCGTCCACCCGGCGCCGAACGGCTTCGAGGATCTGGACCTGATCCACGCCTTCAACTGCTGGTCGCCCTGGTCCGGCGTCGATCTGCTGCGCCGCGCGCGGCACGCCGGCAAGGCAGTGGTGTTCTCGCCGATCTTCCTCGACCTCACCGCGCGCGACATCTGGGAGGACCGGCTCGGCGCCGCCTTCGCGGATGCGGCGCCGGGCGCGGCGGCCGAGGCGGCGCTCGCGCCCGTCGTCGCCGCGTTGCGGGAGCGCCAGGCCGGCGCGACGCCGGGGGCGGAGGCGGCGCCGGGCTTCCATTCGGCGGTGCGCGAGATGGCGGCCCTCGCTGACCGGCTGGTCTTCCTCAGCGAGCGGGAACGCGGGCGGCTCGCGCGGATCGGCGCGCGCACCGAGCACGGCGTGGTGGTGCGCAACCCTGTGGACGCCGCGCTGTTCGGTGGCGCGGATCCGTCCCTGTTCGAGCAGGAATACGGGCTCCGCGACTTCGTGCTCTGCGTCGCGCGGATCGAGCCGCGCAAGAACCAGCTTCTCCTCGCCCATGCGCTGCGCGATGCCGATGTTCCGCTGGTGCTGCTCGGTCACAGCGGCAATCCCGGCTATCGCGAGCTGGTGGAGAAGCATGCCGGGCCCAACCTCCGCATCCTCGATCGGCTGCCGCCGAATTCGCCGCTGCTGGCCTCGGCCTTCGCCGCCGCGCGCGTCGCGGTCCTGCCGAGCTGGGCGGAGGGCGCGCCGCTCGCCGCGCTGGAGGCCGCCGCCTCCGGGGCCGCGCTCGTGGTCAGCGACGAATCCGGCGAGAGCGAGTATTTTGGAGACTTCGCCCGCTACGTGGACCCGGCCGACCCCGCCGGCATGCGCCGGCAGATCCTCGACGCCTTCGAAACGCGGCGCGACGCGGAGCAGATCGAGGCGCAGAAGCGCTTCGTCGCCGAAACCTATTCCTGGGACCGCCACCGCGCCGCGACGGAGGCAGTCCATGCCGAGGCGCTCGCCGCGCGCCGCCGACGGCCGCCTGCCAGGTCGGCCACGCCGGGCGCCACGCCGGACTACCGCCAGGTGCCGATCGTCTATGACGTGACGACGAGCGCCAACCACTCCGGCCGCTGGACCGGCATCGCCCGGGTGGAGGCCGCGCTCGCCATCGCGCTGCGCAACGATCCGCGCGCCGATATCCGCTTCATCGCCTGGAACAACAAGGCGCGCGAATTCGTCGAGGTGCCGTTCGAGGGCATCCGCGCCGGCAAGCTTTCGCGCCTCGTCGCGCATCACGATGCCGCGCCGGTGCCGCTGCTGCATCTGCCGGAAGGCGCGCATTACGTGGTGCCCGGCAGCGGCTGGATGCAGAACCCGATCTACGCCGAGAGCGTCGTCGCCTTCGCCCGCCGGCACAGGCTGCGGCTGACGCCGATCATCCACGACATCATCCCGACGAAGTTCCCCTTCTGGTTCAACGACGGATACGCCCCGGTCTTCGAGCAGAACCTCGCCTTGCTGCTCGACGGCGCCGACCATGTCGCGGCGATCAGCCAGGCGACGCGGCGCGACGTGGAGGCTTATGCCGCGCGCATCCAGGGATTGTTCATCCCCGAGGTCTCGGTCTTCCGCGAAGGCGACGAGATCCATCTGCTCTCCGAGGAGGGCGATGGCGCGGCGCGCGCCCGCGTCGAGCAGGATTTCGGGACGCGCCCCTTCGTGCTGACCGTCGGCGCGATCCACCAGCGCAAGAACCACAAGCTGCTCTACGACGTCTGGCTGAAGCTCGCGGAGAAGATGGGCGGGCGCTGCCCGCATCTCGTCATCGTCGGCGGCGTCGCCTGGAACGGGCATGAGGTGGCGCGCGCGCTGCGCGGCGATCCGCGCCTGCGCGACAAGGTCACGATCCTCGACAATGTGGACGATCTCGCGCTCGACTGGCTGTACCGGAACTGCCTGTTCACGGTGTATCCCTCGCTCTACGAGGGCTGGGGCCTGCCGGTCGCCGAGAGCCTGAAATACGGCAGGCTCTGCATCGCCGCCGACACCTCCTCCGTGCCGGAGATCGCGCCGGGTCTCGTCGAGCTCGTGGATCCGCTGGATGTCGCGGCCTGGGCGACGAAGGTGCAGTTCTATGCCGGCAGCCGCAGTGCGCGCGCGGCGATGGAAGCGCGCATCGCGGCGGAGCATCGCGGCTTCACCTGGGCGCAATCGGCCGAGACACTGCTCGACCTGCTCGCCGCCGCCGAGGCGCGACCACGCACGAAGCGGCCCTACACGCTCGGCCAGGTGGTGACCTTCGCCGACCGCGTGGCGGCGTCGCGCATCCGCGGCGCCGGGTGGCACCCCTTCGAGAAATGGGGCTGCTGGGCCAGCGCCCCGCGCGCCGAGCTGGTGTTCGAGCCGGGCCTCGCGCCGGAGGAGCCGCTGGTGCTGGTCGTCGAGGCGCGCGCGCTCAGCTTCCCGAACACGCCCTTCGAGGTCCGCGTGCTTGCCAACGACGTGCCGGTGGCGCGCTGGAAACTGCGCGGCGGCGAGTTGCAGGTGCTGCATGCGGTGATCCCGGCGGCGCTCGCGGCGCGCAGTGCGACGACGCGCATCAGCTTCGAAAACGCCTTCCTCACCCCGGTCCGGCAGGTGACGAAGTCCGAGGATGGGCGGATGGTCGGCCTTGGCCTGGCGCGCGTCGCGCTCGCCCCGCTCGAGGCCGTCGCCGATGCCGGGCGCTACTTCTCCGCCCAGGCGCGCAACGCCCAGCGCGTGGCGCTCGGGCGGATGCACAACCTGCTGGCCGATGCGGAGACGCGCGGCGTGCTGGCCGGGCGGTGGAACCAACTCGGCGGCTGGGGCCTGACGAGCGCCGAGCTGCGGCCGCGGCTCGAGATGGTCCTCCAGGAGATGCCGGGCCGCGACCTCGAGGTGGAGCTGCGGCTGCGCCCCGTCGCCACGCCCGCCGCGCCGCTGCTGCTTCTGGCGCTTGCCAATGGCGAGGAGGTCGGCGCCTGGACCTTCGCCAGTGACAACCCGGTCTCCGTGACCTTCGCGCTGCCCGCCTCGGTGCGGGCGCGGGCGGAGCCGGTGACCCTTGATCTCGTCGCGGCCGACAGCCGCGCGCCGCAGCCGCTCGGCCTCGGCGCGGCGGAGGAGGCGTTCGGCTTCGGCCTCATCGCCTATGCGGTGCGCCTGCCCGGCCAGCCGCTCGACCGGCCGCGCCTGCCACTCGGCACGCAGGAGCCGCTGCTGCTCGCGCAGGGGCGCGTCGCCGGCGGCGATGCCCTGCTCCGCGCGGCCCTCGGCCCGGCCTGGCACGCGCCGGAGCGCAACGCGACCTGGAGCTTCGGCCCGGTCGCCGCCGTGCCGTTGCGGCTGCTCGATCCGCCGGCCGAAGGGGCGATGATCCGCGCCACCGTCGAGGCGTTCCGCCCGCCGGTCGGCGCCGATCGCATCGCGCTGGAGATACTCGCCGGGGGCCAGGTGCTCGCGCGGCACGACCTGGCGCCGAGCCAACCGCGCAGCCTGGAAGTCGCGATACCGCCGGCTCTGATCGGGCCGGACGGCTCGCTCGACCTCGAGTTCCGCGTGCCCGCGGCCCGTTCGCCGCGCGCCGCGGGCCAGGGGCAGGATGAGCGGCCGCTCGGCATCCGGCTCGCGCGCCTCGACCTCACGGCGCCGCCCCTGCTCGCGGCCCGCCGGGTGCTGCGCTTCGCCGCCGCGCCGGAGGGCGAGCCCTACCCGGCGCAGCCCTTCCTGCGCGGCGACTGGTTCGCGCCCGAAACTTCGGGCTGCTGGACGCAGGAGGATCGCGGCGCGCTGGCGCTGGCGCCCGACCCGACGCTGGGGCCCGGCTGGCGGCTGGTGCTGCTCGCCCGCACGCTCGGCGCCACGCCGGAGGCGCCGGCGGTGGTCGAGGTGGAGCTGAACGGCGTGCTGCTCGACCGCTGGGAATTCGTCTCCGACCTGCCGGTGCTGGTGGAGCCGCGCGGGCTTGCCGCCCGGCTGGATGGCGCCTCGCTGGCCACCCTTGCCCTGCGCCGGCGCGAGGCGCGGACGCCGGCCGAGCTGGGCCAGGGCAGGGATTCGCGGCGGCTCGGCGTGATGATCATCGGCGCCGTGCTGCTGGAGGCCGGGGCGCCCGAGGCCGCGGCGCGAGAGGCCTTCGCCGCCGCCGGGCTGGGCCGGCACCGCCAGGCGCGCGGCACCGCCCAGCCCGCGTCACCCGCCCCTGTGGCCGCGCCGGTGCCGCTGTCCGCGGAGGAGCCGACGCCTCCGCCGCGGCCGGCCCCGGCTCCCCCGGCGCAGGCGGAGCCGGTGCAGAGCCTGGTGCTGGACTTCTCGCGCGACGGCGCGCTGCCGGGCGTGCGGCTCACTGGCTGGTACGATCCGGAGCCCGAGGGCCGCTGGTCCGAAGCCGATGCCGGCGAGATCCGCCTGCCGGCGCCACCCGAGGGCGCGGCGAAGGTCTCGGTGGAACTCGTCGGCCGGGTGTTCGGCACCGCCGTCAACGGTCCGGCCGAGCTGGAAGTGGCGCTGGAGGGCGGCGCCTCGGCGCCGGTGACCTTCGCCACCGACGATTTCCAGCGCCATGCGCTGGAGCTGGATTGCGCCGCGCCCTCCGACGGGGTCGGGGAGGTGGCGCTCAGGCTGCGCCGGCTCGGCGCGGTCTCGCCGGCCGAGGCGGGCCAGGGCGATGACGAGCGACGCCTCGGCCTGCTGCTCCGCACGCTCTCCGTGGTATGGCGCTGACGAGGTTGGGGGGCGCGATTCACGCCTCCGGGTAGTCGAAGGGGTTCTCCATGCGCGTGGCGATGATCGGGTCCGGCTATGTCGGGCTGGTGTCCGGGGCCTGCTTCGCCGATTTCGGGCATGAGGTGGTCTGCGTGGATGTGAACGCGCAGCGCATCGAGGACCTGAAGCAGGGGAAGATCCCGATCTACGAGCCGGGGCTCGACCGGCTGGTGGCGGACAATGCCGCGGCGGGGCGGCTTTCCTTCACCACCGACCTCGCCGCGGCCGTCGCGGCGTGCGAGGCGGTGTTCATCGCGGTCGGCACGCCATCGCGCCGCGGCGACGGGCATGCGGACCTCACCTATGTCGCCGCCGCCGCGCGCGACATCGCGAAGGCGATCCACGGCTACACCGTGGTCGTCACGAAATCCACGGTTCCCGTCGGCACCGGCGACACGGTGGAGCAGATCATCCGCGAGGCGCGGCCCGATGCCGAATTCTCCGTGGTCTCCAACCCCGAATTCCTGCGCGAGGGCGCGGCGATCGAGGATTTCAAGCGGCCCGACCGCGTCGTGGTCGGCGCGAATGACGAGCGCGCGAAGCAGGTGATGGCGGAGCTCTACCGCCCGCTCTCGCTGAACGCGGCGCCGGTGCTGTTCACCGACCGCCGCACGGCGGAGCTGACGAAATACGCCGCCAACGCCTTCCTCGCGACCAAGATCACCTTCATCAACGAGATCGCCGATCTCTGCGAGGAGGTGGGCGCCGATGTGCAGCTCGTCGCGCGCGGCATCGGGATGGACAAGCGGATCGGGTCGAAATTCCTGAACGCCGGCCCCGGCTATGGCGGCTCCTGCTTCCCGAAGGACACGCTCGCGCTGATCCGCTCCGCGCAGGACAACGGCGTCTCGCTGCGCGTGGTGGAAGCGGTGGTCGCGGTGAACGACGCGCGCAAGACCGCGATGGCGCGCAAGGTGGTGAAGGCCTGCGGCGGCTCCGTGCAGGGCAAGACGATCGCGGTGCTCGGGCTCACCTTCAAGCCGAACACCGACGACATGCGCGACGCGCCCTCCATCAACATCATCGACGCGCTGCAGCGCGCCGGCGCCACGGTCCGCGCGCATGATCCGGTGGGAGTCGAGCAGGCGAAGGCGGTGCTGCACGATGTCGAATACACCGACAGCCCCTATGATTGCGCGCACGGCGCCGATGCGCTGGTGCTGATCACCGAATGGGACGCCTATCGCGCGCTCGATCTCGCGCGGCTCAAGCAGCGGATGAAGGCGCCGGTCGTGGTGGACCTGCGCAATGTGTATCGCGCCGAGGAAATGGCGCGGCACGGCTTCGACTATGTCCGCGTCGGCGGGAAGTCGGTCTGGCGCGGCCAGGAGTAGCGCTCCGCAGGACGGAATGCCCGCGGCCGGCGGTTGGCGCCGAGGCCGCGGAAGCGTAGGCCAGGAGGGCGTCCGAGGAGGAACACGCCTTGCCCATCCTGTCCGCCGAGCCGCGCCCCTGCACCCAGCGCCAAGCCGATCCCGAATGGAAATTCGCCCGCGCCACCGTTCCCATCCTGCCGGGCTGGGTGATGGTGCTGACCGACGAGAACGGGGTGACGGGCCTCGGCTACTGCCACGCGATCGCGGCGATCACCACGCATGGAGAGGGCGCCGAGGCGGCGCTGCGCTTCCTCGCGCCACTGCTGGTCGGGCGCGAGCCGGAGGACCTCGCAGCCATCATGGACCTCGTCGAGGTCACGCTGGTCGGCAACCGCTCCGCCAAGGCGGCGATTGATATGGCGCTGCACGACCTGGTGGCGCGCCGCGCAGGGCTCCCGCTCTCGGCGCTGATGGGCGGGCGCTACCGGGACCGCATCCCGCAATCGCGGATACTCGCGATCAAGGCGCCGGCGGCGATGGCGAAGGGTGCGGCAGAGCTGGTGGCGAAGGGGTATCGCGCGCTGAAGATCAAGCTCGCCGGCGATGCGGCGGATATCCAGCGCGTGGCGGAGATCCGCGCGGCCGTCGGCGGCGGCGTGACGCTGACGCTCGATCCCAACCAGACGTACAGCGCGAAGGGCTTTCTCGCCGCCTGGCGGCACTTCGAAAAACTCGACATCGCACTGGTGGAGCAGCCCGTGCCCGCCGCCGACTGGGGCGGTCTCGCGCTGCTCACGCGCAGCCTGCCGGTCGCGATCGAGGCGGATGAAAGCGTCGAGACCGTCGCCGACGTCCTGCGCGTGGTGGAGGGGCGGGTGGCGGATGTGGTGAACCTCAAGCTCACCAAGCTCGGCGGCGTGCGCAACTTCGTCACCGCCGCACGCATCCTGGAAGCCGGACAGATCGCCACGCGCATGGGCGCGGCCTTCGGCCCCGCGCTGCTCCAGGGCGCGTCAGCCCATGCCGCGGCCTCGCTGCGGCATATGCCCTACGCCTGCGAGCTGTCGGAGCACGACCACCTGCACGACGACCCCTTCACGCCGGTGCCGATCGAGGAGGGCTTCGTCGCCGTCCCCGCCGGTCCGGGCTGCGGGGTCACCTACGCCTGAGCGTCACTCGCTGCGGATGCCGCCCTCGCGGATGATCGGCGTCCAGCGCGCGACCTCGCGGCGGATATGCGCCGCGAAATCCTCGGGCGTGCCGCCGACCACGCGGCCGGCCTGGGTCTCGAAGATGCGCTGCTGCACGTCCGGCATCGCGGCGATGCGGCCGAACACCTCGTTGATGCGGCGGGTCAGCGCCGGGTCCATCCCGGCGGGCGCGACGATGCCGTGCCAGACCGCGACCTCGAAGCCCGGCAGCAACGAGGACAGCGCCGGCACGCCCGGCAGCAGCGGCGTGCCGCCCGTGCTGCCGATGGCGATCGCCCGCGCATTGCCCTGGCGGATCTGCCCGATGCCGGAGGAGACGGTCGGGAAACCGAATTGCGCATCGTTGCGGATCAGCGCCGTGACCATCTCCGCCCCGCTGCGGTAGGGCACGTGCACCATGCGGATGCCGGCCTCCTTGAGGAACAGCGCCATGAAGAGATGGCTGCCATTGCCGTTGCCGGCCGAGGAATAGGTGAACCCGTCGGGCCGCGCCTTCGCCTGGTCGATCACCTCCTGGATCGTGCGTGCCGTCACGGAGGGGTGCGCCATCAGAACGGCGGGCAGGCTGACCAGGTGGATGATCGGCGTGAAGGCGGTCGGTGGATCGTAGCCGAGGCCCGGGTTCAGCTCCTTGCCGATCGCGTTGGCGCCGACATCGGCCATCATCAGCACGGAGCCGTCCGGCCGCTCGCGCGCCACGACCTGGCCCGCGATGGTGCCGCCGGCGCCGGCCCGATTCTCGACCACGAGCGTCTGCCCGCCCGTCACCTCCGGGAACTTCGCGGCGACGGTGCGGGAGAGCGTGTCGATCGCGCCCCCCGCGCCGAAGGGCACGACGAGCCGGATCGGCCGGTCCGGCCAGGTGGACTGCGCGCGGCCGGCGCCGGGCACCAGCGCGGGCGCGGCCAGGGCGGCCGCGAGCAGGACCCGGCGGCGAATCGCAAAAACCATTCTGTCATTCCTCCCGAACCGAGACGGCATACCGAAAATGAAGCTCAATCTTCTTGCGCGCAACCGAGGACGCGCCTCTACTGCGGGCCTTCGCAGCTTTCGGGGCTACCGATGGCACGGTTCGAATGACCTGGTCCATCGTCGCGCATGATGCGGCCAGCGGCGCCTTCGCGGTGGCGGTGACCACTTGCGCCTTCGCGGTGGGGGCCTCCTGCCCCTTTGTGCGCGCGGGTGTCGGCGCGGTCTCCACGCAATCCATGACCAACCGCTACCTTGGCCCGGCCGTGCTGGACGGCATGGCGCGCGGCCTGTCGCCCGCCGCGGCGATCGAGGGCGCGCTGTGCGGCGACGAGGGTAAGGGGCTGCGGCAGATCCATGCGGTGGACCGGCACGGCCGCAGCGCCGCCTTCACGGGCGACCATTGCGTCGAATGGTGCGGCGAGATCGGGTCCACGGGCGTCTCCGTCGCGGGCAACATGCTGGCCGGCGCGGCGGTGCTGACCGACACCTACGCCGCCTGGGTGGCCAAGACCGAGCTGCCGATGCCCGAGCGCCTGCTCGCCGCGCTCGATGCGGGCGAGGCCGCGGGCGGCGACCGGCGCGGGCGGCAATCCGCGGCGATGTTGCTCACCACCACCGAGGATTTTCCCGATCTCTCGATCCGGGTGGACGACCACGCGCAGCCGCTGGTGGAGCTGCGCCGTCTCTACGGCATCTGGCTGCGCGACCGCGCCCCCTGGCTGCACGACCAGCCCGGCAAGTCCCGCCCCTCCGGCAACACCGACATGGCCGCGATCGAGGCGCGCTGGGCGCGCGCGGGGCTCGACCTGCGCTTCCGGCGCTAGCCCGCGATCGCCCGGAGCGTGACCGCCGGAGGCGGGCACGGCGAAGGGCGTGAATCGCCGGGCCAACTGGACGCGATCGCCCGGAGCGTGACCGCCGGAGGCGGGCACGGCGAAGGGCGTGAATCGACAGGCCAACTGGACGCGGGCGGCCGGCGGCCGCAGGCTGCCGGACGGATGCGACCAAGCTGGATCCTTGCCCTCTCCGCCACCCTGCTGATGCAGACCGTGGGCTCGGCGCTCAACCAGGTCGTGCCGGTGGTCGCGCCGATCATGACGGCCGACCTCGGCGTGCCGCCGGAGATGGTCGGCAACTTCTCGTCGCTCAACACGCTGGGCTCGATCCTGTTCCTGCTGTTCGGCGCGCCGCTGGTCGCGGCGATCGGCCCGGCGCGGATGCTGCAATGGGGTGCGGCGATGGGCGCCTTCGCGCTGGCGCTGGTGGCGCTCGGCCAGCTCTGGCTGATCCCCTTCGCGGCGCTGCTGCTCGGGATCGGCTACGCGCCCACCGGGCCGGCGGGCAGCCGCATCCTCCAGGCGACGGCGCCACCGCGGCATCGCGTGCTGATCTTCTCGGTCAAGCAGGCCGGCGCGCCGGCCGGCGGGGCGCTCGCGGGGCTGGTCGCCGCGCCGGTCGCGGCAATCTGGGGCTGGCAGGCGGCGATGCTCGCGGGGGGCGCGGCCGCCATCACCGCCGGCCTGCTGCTGCAGACCATGCGCGCGACGCTGGATGCCGAGCGCAGCCCGCGCCTTCCGCTGCGCAAGGTCTTCACCCTTCGCCAGCTCGGTGCGCCGATCGCGGCGCTCAACATGCACCCGGCCGTGCCGCCGCTGGCTTTGCAGGCCTTCGCCTTCGCGGCGCTCCAGGGCAGCCTGTTCTCCTTCACCGTGACCTGGCTGGTGCAGGCGCATGGCTACACGCTGACCGCGGCGGGGACGATCTTCGCGGCGATGCAGGTGGCGGGCGTGGCGGGGCGGCTCGTGCTCGGCTGGGCCGCGGACCGCGTCGGCGATGCGGTGCGGAGCCTGTCGCTGCACGGGATGGCGGCCTCGGGGCTCGCGCTGCTCTGGGTCTTCGCGGGGCCCACGCTCGGCGGTGTCGGCGCGGTGGTGCTGGCGATCCTCTGCGGCTTCACCGCGGCGTCCTGGAACGGGATCTTCCTGGCGGAGGTCGCGCGTGTCGCCCCGCCGGACCGCGTGGCGGAGGGGACGGCGGGCGCCGTCATCCTCTGCTTCCTGGGCTACCTCTCGGCGCCGACGGTCTTCGCGCTGATCGTGACGGCGACGGGCAGCTGGGTGCTGTCCTACGTGATCGCCTGCGGCCTGCTTGGTGTGGTCTCGCTGCTGGTCTTCGCCTGGCGGCGCCGGCTCGCGCGCTGAACCGCCCGCACCGCCAGGAGAACGGCGCCGAGCGCGATGAGCAGCGCGCGCCCGCCCGCTGATTGGGGCGGCCGTGCATCGGGCGCCGGGCGGCCAAGCGTGCGGCGGGCGATCGCAACCTCGGGGTCGGCAACTTCCTTGGCCGACCATGCGCGGGTGAACTCGGCCCCGAGCAGGAAGATCGCGGAGGAGTAGTAGAGCCAGACAAGCACCACGGCGACGGTGCCGGCCGCGCCGAACCGCTCGGCAACGCCGGCGCTGCCGATGTAGTAGCCGATGGCGGACTTCCCGAGCGTGAACAACACCGCGGTCGCGGCGGCCCCGACGATCACGTCGCGCCAGGCGAGCGGACGGTCTGGCAGGACCTTGTAGATGGCGGCGAACAGCGCCGTGAGCACCGCAAGGGAGAGTGCTGTGTTCGCCAGCATCAGCAGCAGCGGCAGGCCGGGCGCTCGGTCCCCGAGCCAGGTCCCGAACGCCGACAGCGCCGCCGAGGCGAGCAGCGAGACCACGAGGAGGAAGCCGGTCGCGCCCACGAGCCCGATCGCGGCCGCCTTGGCGCGCACGAACCCCGTCAGCGTCTCCGCCATCGTCGCCGTCTCATCAGCCGGCACCTTCCAGATCGCGTTCAGCGCGGATTGCAGCGCGCCGAAGGCGCCGGAGGCCGTGAACAGCAGCGTCACCAGGCCGATCAGCAGCGTCGTCCCGCCTTCCGATTCGCCGAGCGCCCGGCGGGTCAGCTCGCGCACCGTCTCGGCGGCCTCGCGGCCGATCATGCCGCTGATCTCGGCATGGATCGCATCCGCCACCGCGTCCCGACCGAAGACCAGGCCGGCAAGGCCGGTGGCGATGAACAGGATCGGGCCGGCGGAGAACAGCGCGAAATAGGCAATGCCGGCGGCGCGGGTCAGCGCGTCATCGGCGAAGAAGCCGGCCAGCATGTCCTTGACGATGACGAGGGGGCGTCGCCGCATGAAAGGTCTCCGTGCCGTGATCAACGCAGCGCACGGCACGGGGTTGCGGGCGCGCGCGAGGCCCGGGCAGGGTGGGCCGGACGATGCTGACGCGCCGCGCCCTCCCTGCCCTGCTGCTGCCGCTGCCGGCCTTCGCCCAGGCGCCGCTGCGGGCCGTCAGGGAGTCGGAGCCCGAAGGGGCGGCGATGGTGGCGCGGCTGCGCGCCGGCGGGCTGGTGCTGTTCTTCCGCCACGCCGACACGCGCGGCGAGCCCTGCGACCGGAGCTTCCGGATCGGCGACCGCGCGGGGCAGCGCAACATCTCGCCTGCCGGCATCGCGCAATCCCGGCGCATCGGGGCGCGTCTCGGCGAACTCGGGATCGCGGTCGAGCGCCCGATCCTGGCCGGCCCGGTCTATCGGGCGCGCGACACGGCAGAGCACGCCTTCGGCGCCGCGGATGTCCGGGTCACCGACAGCCTGCTTGCGGATGACTATGCGGGCGGGCGGCTGGACTGGGTGCTCGCGGAACACCGGCGGCTGTTCAGCGCGATGGTGCCGCGCGGCATGAACCGCGTGCTGGTCGGGCACCGGACGCCCGCGATCATGGTGGCCGGGGCCTCGGTGGGTGGGCGCGCCTTTCCCGAAGGCGCCGCGCTGGTGATCGAGCCCCTGGGGACAGGCGGCAGCTCAGGCTTCCGGGTGCTCGGGATCCTGATGCTCGCGCCGATCGAGGGCGGCGGCTTTCACGATTGCGGCTGAACCCGCCGATTGCCGAACAGCAGCGGCAGCAGCGCGAGCAGAGTCGCCAGCAGCAGCACCAGTTCCACCGCATAGACCAGCGCATAGGCCTGCGCGCGCGACTCCGTCAGCGCCGTCGCGAGGTCGCGGAAGACGCCGCCCGCGGCCATGGCGATGCCCGCCGCCGTCGCCTGCACCGCGCCCCAGGCGCCGAGCGCGAGGCCGATGCCGTCGCGCGGCGCGCTGCGCATCGTGACCGTGAGCGTACCATGACCGAACAGCCCGCCGCCGAAGCCGATCAGCAGCACGCCAGCGACCAGGACCGCCGGCGCGCCGGCGAGCCCCGACAGGATCACCAGCACGAAGCCCGGCAGGCCGGCGAGCGCGCCCCAGGCGGCCATCCGCTCCGGCTCCCCGCCGCGGCCGAGCACCAGGGAGGCGAGCCAGAACCCGACCAGGCCGCCGAAGGCGAAGCAGGCGGTGAGCGCGGTGGTGGCGGCGACGGGCAGGCGGAGCACCTCCCCGCCGAAGGGCTCGAGCAGCACGTCCTGCATCGCGAAGCCCATCGTGCCGGCGCCAACGATCATCAGGCGGCGCAGCGCGGGGCCGTCCTCGACGAAGCCGGCCCAGGCCTCCCGGAAGCTCGGCGTGGCGCGGGCCGGATCGGTGCGCGAGGGATCGCGCGGCTCCTGCTTCCACAGCGCCACGAGGTTGAGCGCCATGGTGGCGACGGCCGCGCCCTGGATCACCTGGATCAGCCGCCCCGCGGTGAAATCCACCAGCAGCCAGCCGAACAGCAGCGCGCTCACGATCATGCCGAGCAGCAGCATCACATACATCAGCCCGACGACGCGCGGCTGCGACTCGGGCGGCACGAGATCGGTGGCGAGGGCGAGGCCCACCGTCTGCGTGGTGTGCAGCCCGGCGCCGACCAGCAGGAAGGCGAGGGCGGCGGCCGCCTGGCCGAGCCAGACGGGCGCATTGCCCGATTCGCCGGCGC
>VFQR01001042.1_pt1 | contig 24845 bp, 25 predicted proteins | sample 3512321 | NCBI WGS metagenome assembly VFQR01 (sample SAMN10412374, study PRJNA504923) | tailings metagenome | isolation source: Relicate 3 Philex TSF1 revegetated site | place: Philippines: Tuba, Benguet | collected 2017-08-29 | reverse complement strand
TGCAGACCCCGTTCTGGCGCGCCGTGCTGCAGGTGGTGCTGGGCGGCTCGCTGGTGTTCGCGGCCGGTATCCTGATCGGCAGCGCGTAACGCTTCGTCGCGGCGGCCGGCGGTCAGCGCAGCCAGAACTTCTCGGTGACGACGTGGCCGAGTTCCTTGCTGAGCCGCCTCTTGGTCTCGACCGTCCCCTGACCGAACTCGACAAGGGCGAGGCCGGCCGCGAAAGCCTCGCGGAGCATCAGGAGGTTGAGGGTCAGGCCGGGCGAATAGCGCGCATAGGCGGGGTCGTGCGCGATCTTGGAAAAGATCAGCGTCTTGCCGGCAACGAAGCAGAGCTTGGCAGCGATGATCCGCTCGCCGTCGCGGTGGGTGAGCACCCAGTGTTGGGGCACGTCCTCGCCGCTCAGCAGCGCGGCCATGAAGCGGTCGACGCTGCGGTTCATGAGCCAGGGCGCCCGGTGGCCGCCCTCCCGCGCCCAGCGGCGCTTGGTGTCGAACAGCCAGCTGAGCACGGCGGGGACCGCCTCGGGCGGCTCGCGGCGGAAGCTGTAGCCGGGCAGCGCATCGAGGTCGCGCTGCCGGCGCTTGAGGCCGCTGCGCGTCTTGGCCGAGAGCTGGCCGAGATAATCGTCGTAACCGGCAAAGCGGGTAAGGGTCAGATAGACCGAGCCGATCCGGTGCTTGCGCCGCCGCCTGAGGCCGAGCCGCTCCGCCGCGGCATAGAGCGGGGAATCCTCGCGCAGCCGCTCGGCGCGCAGCTGGCGCGGCGCCCAGCGCAGTTCGCCCAACGCCCGCAGCAGCGCCTCGGCATGGAGAGGCGTGCGCTCGGAGGCAAGATAGAGCACGTCCTCGTCCTGCGGCGTGCCGAAGGTGAGAAAGCGGATCACCGGGGTGAGGCGGAAAAAGCCGAGCACGAACGCGCCGGCCATCACCAGTTCGCCACCATCGCGGACGAGCAGTAGCCGCAGCCGGTTGGGAAAGCCGGACTGGATCTCCGCCCAGGCGGTGCGCAGCCACTTATGCGTGAGAAAGACGGTGCGCCGGGACGCCCGGGCTTCGAGTGCGTCCCATTCCGGCTGGATGTCGCGGAGCGCGGCCGGGCCCTTCAGGATTTCGACGGCGATGCCGTCTTGAGCACGGCTCATTTGTCGTTGGGATCCATCAGCACATGCACCCGGTCGGCGCCCAGCCGGGCGAGCTTGAGGAGCATCGCCCGCCGCCGCGCGCCGGCGAGCGGGGTTTCGGGCGGCAGCCTGAGGATCGCCGCATCATGGGCGTCGGCGACCATCAGGCCCTCCTCGGCGGGGAAGATGTCGGGATCGAGCTCCGGCGGCTTGGCGAAGAGGAAGCGGTCGCAATAGTCCTTGTAGTCCGGCCATTTGCGGTCGACCTGGAAGTCGATCAGCGAGGACTTGATCTCGATGATCCAGATCTCGCCCTTGGGACCCACCGCGACGATGTCGGCGCGGCGGCCATTGCCGAGGGAGACCTCGGCGAAGCAGCAGAAATCGCGCGCCTCGCGCAGATGCCGCATCACCCCGCGCTGCACGCGCAGGGCCGTTGCCGACTGCCGCAGATCGACGATGCGCGGCAGCTCCGGCATCGGCTCAGCCATGCGGCGTGACGGGCTCGGGCGCGCTCACCACCGGGCGGGCCCGCGGTTCGAGCGCCCGGATGACGAGCAGCGCCGCGACGACCAGCGGCAGGATGATTAGGTAGCTCATGCGGATGCCGAAGGCCTGCGCCACGAAGCCGAGCAGCGGCGGGCCGGCAAAGAACACCACGAACGTCATCTGCCCCAGCGAGGCGACGTTGACCGAGGCCGGCCGGTCCGTCCGCTGCGCCGCCGCCGAGACCGCGAGCGGATAGACCGAGGAGCAGCCGACGCCCATCAGGAGGAAGCCGAACAGCGCCACATAGGGATGCGGCGCCAGCGCCACCATGACGAGGCCCACGGCGGCGACGCCCAGCAGAGCCCCGGCGACGAGGCGCGGCGAATAGCGATCGACCACCGGGTCCATGAACAGGCGGGCGAGCGCCATGAACAGCGTGAAGATGGTGATCGACATGCCGCCGATGAACGGCTCCACTGCGAAGACGTCACGCATGTAGATGGCCGACCAGTCGATGCCGCCGCCCTCGACGAGGAGCGGCGCCGCCCCGATAAGGCAGAGCGGCAGGAGCCCGATGGTGGGAAATGCGACGAGCGGCATCTTGCCGGCATGGCTCTCCTGCCGGTGCGGCGCGGTTTCGAGCTTGCCGAAGACGAAGAAGCTCGCGACGACGGCGAGGGCGAGCATCACCGGAATATGCACCTCGGCCGGGATGCCGAGCTGGCGCACGCCCGCCGAAATGAAGGCGGTGACGAAGAAGCCGAGGCTCCACATGCCATGCGCCCGGCTCATGATGCGGTAGCCGAGCAGCGCCTCGCGCCGGTCCGTTTCGAGATTGACGTTGATCTCGAGCGCCCCGGCGAAGATGCCGGCGACGAAGAAGAACGGCGCCGCGGCGAGCGCCGACGGCATGTAGGGGATGAGCGCATACATCGCCGAGGCGCCCAGCACCGTGACGAAGGCGGTGGTGCGGGCGCCGTAGCGGGCGATCAGCGGGCTCGAGAGCGTCAGCCCGATCAGCGCGCCGACCGACATGGTGAGCAGCAGCAGGCCGAGCTCGCCTTCGGTCAGCCCGAACTGCTCCTGCAGGTCGGGCAGGCGCGACAGCAGCGCGCCCATGGTCAGGGCGAAAATGAAGAAGATGCCATAGACGCGATGATGCTGCTTCACGCGGAAACCTCTTGGAGCTAGCTGGGCCGGCGCGGCAGGGGCGCCGAACCGCAACCATGACTGAAATGGCCGCCATTCACCCGCTGCTGAGGCGGCAGCTCGAGGCCGATGCGCATGGAAGGGAATCCGGACAGTTGCAATCTATACTAAGTAGATCGCTTGAAACGTTCAAGACGCTGCTGTCAGCCTGGAGAGACACCCGGGCGGCGGATTTCGTCGCGCAGCACGGTGACCCCGGCCTTGGCGGTGCGGACGATCTCCAGCCGCCGGTGCTGGCCCGCCACGTGCCCGGCGCGGTCGGGCCCGAGATAGGACGGGGTCTCGCGATAGACCTGCAGCCGGTCGACCAGCCGCCGCAGCCGGCCGACCAGCCGGTGCCGCCCGAAGGGCGGGGTGACGATATCGTCGAACCCCATCTCGATGCAGGCGCGCGCCATGTCGAGCGACGGGCTCTCCGGGCAATAGACCAGCGGGGAAAAGCGGATGCGCCGGCCGGGTGAGAAGCGCACGGCGTCGGCGACGGTCTTGAGCGCCCGGGGATCGTCGACGGCGGCGAACAGGAAGAACAGCAGCGGCGTCACCATCGCCTGCTGCTCGGCGGCCACCGGCCCGGCATAGCGCCTGACACTGGCAAAGCCAGCGTCGCGCGCCACGTCGAACAGCGCCGCGCCCGGACCATCGTCCGGACCGACCACCAAGGCCGCCGCCTGCATGGCGCGCCCCCCCGATTGCATTCCCGCGGCGGATGCTAGGCGATGGCCCCTTGCGGTGGCGTTAAGAGGCGGCCCCGTTACTGGCGCGAGAGCGTGTCCCGGATGGCGGCCTGGGCGTCTTCGAGGCTGTCGAAGATGCGGCCATCGATGTCGAACACGTCGAGCTTGACCGCGAGGAAGCGGTAGCCCTCGTCGAGCGAGACGAGGACGCCCTTGGGCTCGCCGTGGAAGTCGACCTCTATGGGCCGGGCCGAATGCGGCTTTTCGAACTGTGCATGTTGCATGACAAGACCTTCCGGCGGCGCGTCGGGACGACGGCCGGGGTGTTAGCTGAACCGTGAGACGAGTTGGTGACGGACGCGGTCACATTCGTTTGGTTCGGCGACACCCGGCGGAAGAGCCTACCCATTTGCAGATCATCCGGACGGGGAGCGCGGTGCGAATAGCGATAGGCATTTTCGTCTCCTTTCCGGTGGGCAGCGACCCGAGGGCCCCTGCACCTGCAAACTACCCACCGGCGACAAGCGTGCCCGCCTGGCCGGTGCAATTATGTGGCGCGACGGTGCCCGCCACGCGCTCTGTTCTGGTCCATGTCGTGCCGACGGCAAGGGATGCGTTCGAATCCTGGCCCCGGCGCGGCAGCGTCAACATAGTCCCGCCTCCCGGACAAATCGAGCCCCCCCATACCAAAGCGGAAGAGGCCGGCGGAAAATCCCTGCCGGCCATCGCCGCGGCGGGAGCATCGGCTTGCCCGGCAAGAGGAGGAGCGGGGTCGGGGGGGCGGCGACGGCCCCGACGAAAGTATGGCCGTCTGCGGTCGTCGGCGCCGGTTCCAGCCTTGAAATCGATTGCACGATCTGGAAGCCTGCGCGGACCGCACCGAGGGCCGCGAATGCCGACAGCGAACGAGACGGCCGGTGCAATGGGAGGGAACGACCGTGAGCGGGACTGAGACGCGGACGCCGAAGCCGGCGACGCGCCGGGCGAGTCGTGCCGCAGGCACCGGTCGCCCGACGCTGCGCACCATTGCCGAAATGACCGGATTCGCCATCACGACGATATCGCGGGCGCTGAACAACGCGCCGGAGCTGTCCGAGGAGACGCGCACCCATGTGCAGCGCGTGGCGCGCGAGGTCGGCTATGTGCCCGATCGCACGGCGCTGCGGCTGAAGACCGGGCGCACGCATGTCGTCAGCCTGATCCTCGATCCGCATGACGAGATCCTGGGGTTCGGGCAGTCCATGGTCTCGGGGCTGACGGAGGCGCTGCGCGGTACGGCCTATCATCTCGTCATCACCGCCAATTTCCGCAATGTCGCGCCGATCGAGCCGATCCGCTACATCCTCGGCAACAAGGCGGCCGACGGGGTGATCTTTTCCCGCACCGAGCCCGACGACGAGCGGGTAAAGCTGCTGCTGGAGCACGAGTTTCCGTTCGTCTCGCATGGGAGGACCGACAGCGCGGTGCCGCATGCCTTCGTCGATTTCGACAACCGCGCCTTTGCCCGCCTCGCGGCCCGGAGGCTGATCGAGAAGGGCGCGCGGCGGCTGGCCATCGTCCTGCCGCCGGACCGGTTCTCCTTCGGTCGACATCTGGCCGCTGGCCTCGCCGATGCCGTCGCCGAGGCGGGGCCGGGCATTGCCGCCGAGGTGCTGGGCGGCGTGACGCTCGACAACCGGGTGGAGGACATTCGCCGCGCGGTGCTGGCCCGGCTCGCGGCGGCCGATCCGCCGGACGGCTTCATCTGCAGCGGCGACGCCACCGGGCTCGCCGTGATGGCCGCGATCGCCGATTCCGGACGCCGGGTCGGGGCGGGCGTGAACGTGGTGGTGAAGCAGACCTCGGAGGCGTTCACCCAGGTGCGGCCGCTGGTCGACGGCATCTTCGAGGATACCGCGCTGGCCGGCCGGCAGCTGGGGGAATTGCTGCTCAGGCGGATCGCCGGCGAGCCGGCAGAGCAGTTGCAGATCCTGCACGCGCCGCGCCTGCTGTTCCGCGACGCGGCGGCGGCCTGAGCCTCTCGGGCGAAGGGCTATCGCATATGGGATCGTGCCCGGGTCTCTCCATGGTTCCCTTCTCCCCTTGAGGGAGAAGGTGGCGCGAAGCGCCGGATGAGGGGGTGCACAATCCGCGAGGATTGTGCCGGTCGGAGCGGAGCGACGGGCGGCTGTGTGTGCGGCCCACCCCTCATCCGCCCTTCGGGCACCTTCTCCCTCAAGGGGAGAAGGCGATCACAGCTGGCGCCAGTGCCGAATGCGATAGCCCTGCTCTCGGGTGGGAGGTGCCGCGACCATGTGGTGCGACAGGCTCGTGGTTCGACAAGCTCACCATGAGGAGAAGCTCGTGGCGGGTCGCGCCTATGGCTTATCCGCGGCGGCGGCCTGAGCCTCAGCCGCCGAGTTCTTCGCGCAGGGTTTCGAGCTCCAGCCACTCGTCCTCGGCCCTGGCGAGCGCGGCCTGCGCCTTTTCGAGCGCGGAGCTGGTATCGGCGAAGCGCTTGGGGTCGCGGGCATAGAGCGCCGAATCGGCGAGCGTGGCGTTGAGCTTCACGATCTCGGCCTCGAGCTTCTTGATCTCTTTGGGCAGCGTTTCGAGCGCGTGCTTCTGCTTGAAGCTCAGCTTCTGCCTTTGGGCCGCATTGGCCACTGCGACGGGGGCGAGGGCGGCCTGCTTGCCGGCCTTGGCCCGGGGCGCGTTGGCCGGCGCCACGACGCCATAGCCGCGCTGCGTCACCATGTCGGAATAGCCGCCGGGATATTCCGTCCACTGCCCGCCGCCATCGGCGACGATCACCGAGGTGGCGACGCGGTCGAGGAAGTCGCGGTCATGGCTGACGACGATCACCGTGCCGGGATAGTCGGCCAGCATTTCCTGCAACAGGTCGAGCGTTTCGAGGTCGAGATCGTTGGTCGGCTCGTCGAGCACCAGAACGTTGGAGGGCAGCGACAGCACGCGCGCCAGCACCAGCCGGCCGCGCTCGCCGCCGGAGAGCTTGGCGACCGAGGTGCGGGCCTGCTCGGGCGAAAACAGGAAGTCCTTGAGATAGCCCATGAAGTGCTTGGGCTCGCCATTGATCACCAACGTATCCGAGCCGCCGCCGGTGATCGCTTCCTTGAGCGTCATGTCGTCGGTGAGCGAGGCGCGGCGCTGGTCGAGGCTGGCAAGCTCGATGGCGGCGCCGAGCTTTACCGTACCCGAATCCGGTGCGAGCTCGCCGGTCAGCATCTTGATCAGCGTCGTCTTGCCGGCGCCATTGGCCCCGATGATGCCGACGCGGTCGCCGCGGATGACGCGGGTGGAGAAATCCGCGACGATCACCCGCTCGCCGAAGCGCTTCGAGATCTCCTTGGCCTCGACCACCAGCTTGCCTGAGACATCGGCCTCCGCGACCGAAATCTTCACCTCGCCCACGGCGCGCTTCAGGTCGCGGCGCTGCTGGCGCAGCTCGTGGAGGCCGCTTAGCCGGCGCACGTTGCGCTTGCGCCGCGCGGTGACGCCATAGGTGAGCCAGTGCTCCTCGCGCACGATCTGCCGGTCGAGCTTGTGCCGGGCGGTCTCCTCTTCCTCCAGCACTTGGTCGCGCCATTCCTCGAAGGCGCCGAAGCCGCGCTCGAGCCGGCGGGTGGTGCCGCGGTCGAGCCACACGGTGGCGCGGGTCAGATCGGCGAGGAAGCGCCGGTCGTGGCTGATCAGGATCATCGCCGACTTGATCGACTTGATCTCCGCTTCGAGCCACTCGATGGCGGGAAGGTCGAGGTGGTTGGTCGGCTCGTCGAGCAGGATGATGTCGGGCTCGGGCGCCAGCACGCGGGCCAGCGCGGCGCGGCGCGCCTCGCCGCCGGAGAGCCGGGCGGGGTCCTCTTCGCCGGAAAGGCCTAGCGCATTGAGCAGATAGGTGGCGCGATAGTGCTCGTCGCCCTCGCCCATGCCGTCCTCGACATAGCTGAGCGTCGTCGCAAAGCCGGTCAGGTCCGGCTCCTGCGGCAGGTAGCGGATGGTGACGCCGGGCTGCAGGAACCGGGTGCCGCCATCAGGCTCGATCTGACCCGCGGCGATCTTCAGCAGCGTCGACTTGCCGGAGCCGTTGCGGCCGACGAGCGCGACCTTCTCGCCGGGCGACAGGGTGAGTTCGGCGCCTTCGAGCAGATCGGTCGAGCCGATGCGCAGGCGGATGTTCTGCAGGTCGAGAATGCGGGGGGAGGCCATGGCGAGCCATTAGAGGAGCGCCGCACGCAAAGCAACCGGACTCGGCGCCGGGCGGGGTGGCGTGCCCCCGCTCCGGCCGCATCATCTACCGCCTCAGTTGGCGGCCTGGGCGATCAGCACCGGCTCCATTTCCTCGAAGCTGAGACCAAGCCGCTGGCGCAGCGAGCGGCGCTTGGCGGCGAGATCGGCGATGGTGTGGCTCTCCAGCACCTCGAAGAAGGCACCCAGTGCCTCGCGCAGCGCGGCATTGACGTCGCAGCTGTCGGCGAGCGGGCAGCTGATGTCGCCATCCTCGAAGCACTCGGCCATCGAGAAGCTCTCCTCGGTGAGGCGGACGGTATCGAGCAGGGTGATGTCCTCGGCGGGCCGGCCGAGCTTGATGCCGCCGCGGCGGCCGCGCACGGTCTCGATGAGGCCGTTCTCCACCAGCGGCTTGATCAGCTTGAACAGGAACAGTTCGGAAATCCCATGCGCCCGCGCGATATCGGCGACGCGGCTGAGCCCGGGCTCGTTCACGGCGCAATAGATCAGCGTACGGATGGCATAGTTGGACTGCCGGGTCAGGCGCATGACTCACTCCCTTGCGGGCCGGATGCTGCTCCCGCCCTTCCGTCGCCGGCGGCTGGGCAGGGAGGGGCTGGGACCTCTCCCCGAACCGGTCGGCGACGCGCGCTAGTTTATAAGAGTTCTAAACTTCGTCAAGATAACCTGATGGAGCTGTTCAGGTTAAATTGCCGCGGGGACCTCATTGCGCGAGATAAGGCGCGTGGAGGGCGAGATCGGCTTCGGAGAAACGGTCGGCGGCGGAAAAACTCTGGTGCCAGTAGGGGTAGATGAGCGGGGGCTGGCTGACCTTGTCGAGCCGGGTCACCTGCTCGGCGGTCAGCGTGAGGTCCATCGCCTTGAGATTGTCCTCGAACTGCGCGGTGTTGCGTCCCCCGATGATGACCGAGGCGACGAGCGGCCGCTGCAGCAGCCAGGCGAGCGCCACCTGTGCCCCGGACACCCCATGCTCGGCCGCGACGGCGTTGATGACGTCGACGATGTCCCACAGCCGCTCCGGATCGGGAATCGGCGGCTCCTTGAAGCCGCGAACCTGCCGCCCGTCCGCGGGCCGCGAATGGCGGGTGTACTTGCCCGAAAGCCAGCCGCCGGCCAGCGGCGACCAGACGAGGACCGAGACGCCCTGGTCGAGCCCGAGCGGCACGAGCTCGTACTCCGCTTCGCGCGAATACAGTGTGTAGTGGATCTGCTGCGACACGAAGCGCTGGTAGTGGGCGGCATCGGCCACCGCGAGCGCCTTCATCAGGTGCCAGGCGGAGTAGTTGGAGCAGCCGACATAGCGGACCTTGCCCTGCTTCACGAGCGTATCCAGCGCCTCGACGGTCTCCTCGAGCGGGGTCTGCCCGTCCCACTGATGCACCTGGTAGAGGTCGATGACGTCGGTCTTCAGCCGGGCCAGCGATTTCTCGCACTCGCGGATGATGTGCCAGCGGCTGAGGCCGCGGTCATTGGGGCCGGGCCCGGTGGCAAAGCGCACCTTGGTGGCGAGCAGCACCCGGTCGCGCCGCCCGTCCTGCAAGGCCTCGCCGATGATCGTCTCGCTGACGCTCTTCGAATAGATGTTGGCGGTATCGACGAGGTTGACGCCGTGATCGAGGCAGAGATCGATCTGCCGCTTCGCCTCGGCGAGGTCGGTATCGCCCCACAACCCGTCGCCGCCGAACGTGGCCGTGCCGATGGAGAGGGCCGAAACCTTGAGGCCGGAACGGCCGAGCAACCGGTAGTCCATAGTCCGTGTTCCTCCCAGAACCTGTTTTTGCTGCCGAATTCTAGACCAGTTCGGCGCCGCTGCGAACCGTCGCGGCGCGACGCTGGCGCCGGTCGCTCCTACTCGCCGGCCGGTTCTGAGTGCAGTTCTCCCGTTCCGGCCGGCGGCACCCGGGCGGCCGATTGGGCGGCGAGGCCGGCCTTCAGGGCGTGCATGATCTCCAGTCGGCGATGGTCCGTCGGAGCGGTCTGCAGCATCTGGCTGAGATCGATGATGAAGCTCGCATAGGCATTGTGCCAGTCCGAACTCATCTGCTCGGGATCGATGCGGCGCTCGGCCGGCTCTGCCCGACCCGCGACGCCTTCGGCGCGGAGCTCGAAGCGATCGTCGAGCAGGGGGGCGATCACCTGGTCGCCGGCGAGGCCGGTGCGCATCAGAGCGCTACGGAGCGCCGCCCGCTCCTCGTCGTCGCCATGGGTGAGAAAGATAGCGCCATGCGCCGGCAGCCGGCCGGTGATCCACGCCATCAGCTCGCTATGGTCGGCATGGGCGGAGTAGTTGCCCAGGCTGCGAACATGCGCTCTCACCGGCACGAGCTCGCCATGGATGCGCACCTCGCGGGCACCCGACTGGATGATCTGCCCGAGCGTCCCCGGCGCCTGATAGCCGACGAACAGCACCGTGGCGTTGCTGCGCGGCAGATTGTTGCGCAGATGATGCTTGATGCGGCCGGCTTCGGCCATGCCGGAGGCCGACATGATGATGGCGCCGCCGCGGATGGAGTTGATCGCCTTGCTCTCGTCCACCGCCTCGACGATGCGGAAGCGCGGATCGGCGAACAGCGCCTCGGCGCTGAGTTCGGTGTCGTCGAACATCGCGGCGTGGCGCCGGTAGACCTCGGTGACCTTCGAGGCGAGTGGCGAATCGAGGAACACCCTCGTGGGCGCGATGGCGCCGTCGCGGATCAGCACGCCCAGATCGTGCAGCAGCTCCTGGCTGCGCTCCACGGCGAAGGTGGGGATGACGAGATTGCCGCCGCGCTCCAGCGCCGCCTCGACCTCGAGCCGCAGGGCCTCGCGCCGCTCGACGAGGGTGTAGTCCTCCCGATCGCGCCCGCCATAGGTGGATTCGGTGACGATGTAGTCGAAGTCCGATGGCGCGTCGGGGGCGTCGTAGAAGACCTTTTCGTCCGGCCCCAGATCGCCCGAGAACAGCAGGCGGACCGGCCGCCCCGCCCCGTCGGCCACCTCGATCTCGATCGAGGCGGAGCCGAGGATGTGCCCCGCATTCCAGTAGCGGGCGCGGACCCCGGGGCCCGGCTCGACCCAATCGCCATAGCCGACGGTCCGGCGCAGCTTCAGCACCGCTTCGGCGTCCTCCTTGGTGTAGAGGGGCTGGACCGGCGCCTCGTCGCGGCGGCCGCGCTTGCGGCTCTCGCGCTCGGCCTCGCTCTCCTGAATGCCCGCGGCATCGGGCAGCAGATATTCGAGCAGTCCCGCGGTGGACTCGGTCGCCCAGATCGGCTTGTCGAACCCCTGGCGGGCCAGCCGCGGCAGCAGCCCGGCATGATCGATATGGGCATGGGTGAGCAGCACGAAATCGATCTGGGCGGGCTTGAAGGGGAACGGCTTGTAGTTGAGGTCGCGTACCGTCTTGTTGCCCTGGAACAGGCCGCAATCGACAAGGAACTGCCCGCCCTGATGGCTGATGCGGTAGCACGAGCCGGTGACGGTACCGGCGGCGCCGTGGAAGGTGAGCGTGACGGACATGGGGGAGTGAGCCTTGGCTGAAGAACCGCAGATGGGTGGCGCATGATGCCTCTCTGCCCGCCGCTTGGCCAGCGCCTCAAGGGCAGCAGGATCAGGCGGCGTAGCCGACCCAGCCCCTGACGCTGAGGCCGGCATAGAACAGGCTGATCTCGGCGAAGCCGGCGGCGGCGAGCAGCGCGACATCGTCCTCGGGCGAGAGGATGCTGAGCCGGCCGGCGATGGCGGCACGCGCGGCTTCGAGCGTCGCGGGATCGGTGCCGTGCGGCGCACCGAACGCGACATGGCGCGCGATCCAGCGCGAGCGCTCGGGCTCGGTTTGCGGAAAGCTCAGATGTGCGACGACGAGCGGCGCGCCCGGCTTCAGGCGGCGACGGAGTTCGGCAAGGGTCGCGCGGCGCGCATCGGGGGCGATGAAATGGAAGGTGAGCAGCGCCGTTGCGCCATCGAACGGCCCCTCCGGCGCATCGGCGGCATAACCTGTGGTGAGCCGCACCCGGTCGGTGTGCGCCGCGACGCGCCGTTCCGCCACCGCGAGCATATCGGCCGAGGGATCGACGCCGTCGAACGACCATCCCGGCTCGAGCGCCGCGAAGGCTTCGAGCTCGAGTCCGCCGCCGGCCCCGAGAACGAGGAGCCGGCCGTCCGCCGGCATGCGCTCCGACAGCAGCATGGCGACCATGCGGTGAAGGCTCGCAAAGCCCGGCACCTGGCGCAGCGGGCCCGCGGCATAGCTGTCCGCAGCGGCGCCGCTGAACGGATCGTGCGGCATCGACACCCTCCCGGATGGCGGGGGAAGCCCCGGGACGTGACCCGGGGCGCTGAGACTATTTCGGCGCGCGCTTGGCGAGGATGCGCTGCAGGGTGCGCCGGTGCATGTTCAGCCGCCGCGCCGTCTCCGAGACATTGCGGTCACACAGCTCGTAAACGCGCTGGATATGCTCCCAGCGTACCCGGTCGGCCGACATCGGATTTTCGGGTGGCTCCGGCCCCTCGTCGCCATTGGCGAGGAGCGCGTTGATGACGTCCTCGGCATCGGCCGGCTTGGGCAGATAGTCCACTGCGCCGAGCTTCACCGCGGTGACGGCGGTGGCGATATTGCCATAGCCGGTGAGCACCACGGCGCGGGCGTCGCTGCGCTTGGCATGCAGCGCCGCCACCACGTCGAGGCCGTTGCCGTCCTCGAGGCGCAGGTCGACCACCGCATAGGCGGGGGCCGCATCGTTGACGGCCTGCAGGCCGCCGGCCACGGTGTCCGCGATCCGGACATCGAAGCCACGTTTTTGCATGGCCCGCTCGAGGCGGGTCAGGAAGGTCTTGTCATCATCGACCAGCAAAAGGCTGCGGTCGGCGGCCAGAAGTTCATCGACTGTGTTCATCGCCGCCACATGTAGGGCGTCGTCATGGCGATGTCATCCCCGCGCGCTCGAACTGTGATCGGCAAAGGCGCTGCGGGGCCAGGTGATGGTTACCCGGGCGTGTCCATCCAACTGCATGTTCTCGAACGTCAATTCGGCATCGGTGCGCGCGAGCAGGGTCTTGGCGATGAAGATGCCGAGCCCGAGCCCGCCCGGCTCACCGCTTTCAAGATTTCGTGGGCGCGTGGTGAGATAGGGCTCGCCGAGCCGCGTGATGAGGTCCGGCGAGAAGCCGGGGCCGTCATCGGTGATGGTGATGGTGAGCGAGAGCTGGTCCCAGCGGGCCTCGATCACCACCTGCTGACGGGCAAACTGGGCGGCGTTCTCGATCAGATTGCCGAGCCCGTAGAGCAGGCCCGTGGAGCGCGGCAGGACCGGTTCGGCCCCGGCGCCGCGGTCGGTACGGATCAGGACGAGCTTGCCGCCATTCTCGTGCGGGCGTGCCAGTTCGGCCAGCAGCGCGCCGACCGGCACGGCGGCGAAGGGATCGCCCGGATCGTCGGGGTTCTCGCGCTGGCTGCGCAGCTTGACCAGAATCTCGCGGCAGCGCGCCGCCTGCGACATGATGAGTTCGATATCCTCGCGCACCGGGCCCTCCGGCACCTCGTCGCGGATCTCGCGGGCGGCGAGCGCGATGGTGGAGAGCGGCGTGCCGAGTTCATGCGCGGCGGCGGCGGCGAGGCCGTCGAGCGCGCTCAGCTGCTCGTGGCGCGACAGGGCGAGCTCGGTCGCGGTCAAGGCGTCGGCGAGCTGGCGCGCCTCATGCGCGACGCGGTTGGTATAAGCGGTGATGAAGCTGACGCCGCACACGAAGCTGACCCAGATGCCGATGACATAGACCCGGTCGAACACCAGCGGCTGCTGCGGGTCCCAGGGCAGGTCGAGGTGGAAGACGGCGAGCAGGGACGCCAGAACGATCGCAAAGCCCGCGAGCAGCAAGGTGGAGCGTTGCGGCAGCGTGGTGGCCGACACCGAGACCGGCGCCAGGAGGAGCAGCGAGAACGGGTTCTGCAGTCCGCCGGTCAGCGCGAGCAGTGAGCCCAGCTGCATCAGATCCCAGCCGAGCAGCAGCGTCGCCACCCGCGCCGAGGGGCGGAAGGATTCCCCCAGCCAGAACACCAGCCACAGATTGAGCAGCACCGAGAGCCCGATCAGCAGCAGGCATTCGGCGAGCGGCATGGGAAAACCGAGGCCGAACTCGACGAACAGCACGCCCGCCGTCTGGCCGAGGATCGCCAGCCAGCGCAGGCCGACCAGCGTCGCGAGCCGCAGCGGCCTCAGATTGCTGCCCGACAGCAGGGTATCGGCGGACATGGACATGCGGGGAGAACCTCCAGGCGACGGGCTGCCGGCGGCATCTGCCCCAGCCCACCCCCGGCATGGTATGCGCTTTGCGGCATTTCAAGAGCAAGTTTTGGTGATGGGAATGCTTGATCCCTGCGACGAAGGGACCACATCCGGACCTGTTCGTGACTGGGAGACAACAAGATGAACACTGCAATCATCAAGCCCCAATGGAGCCCGTTGACCATCATCCTGATGGTGCTGGGCTTCGTGGTGTGGGTCCCGCTCGGTTTCGCCGTGCTGGCCTACGTCCTGTGGGGTGAACTGTTCGGCGGCTCGACCGAGAAGGTCAGTCGCTTCGTCGATCGCTCGCGCAGCTTCGCCAGCGAGTGCGGCCGCAAGGGCCAGGGCTTCAAGAGCCATGGCTTCGGCGCCGGCAGCGGCAACGCTGCGTTCGACGAGTACCGCGCCGAGCAGCTGCGCCGCCTCGAAGAGGAGCGCCGCCGGCTCGACGAAGAGATCCACGCCTTCCACGAGCATATGCGCAATCTGCGCATGGCCCGTGACCGCGAGGAGTTCGATCGCTTCATGCGCGACCGCCATAATCACCGCCCGCATGAGGGCGATGAGCACCGGCACGGGGGCTGACGCCCCCGTCCGAGAACTGTCCCTTCTGACGCAAACTGGCGCCCCTCGCGGGCGCCTTTCTTTTTTCAGCGCGAATCGGCGATGAGTGGGACATGAACCTGCTGTTCTCCCGCAAGCCCAAGCCGCCCGCCGCTCTTCCCGCCAGCACCACGATCGACGTCAACGGCCGATTGGTGCCGGTGACGGTGAAGGTGAGCGCGCGGGCGCGCAGCTATCGCCTGACGCTGCCGCACCATGCCGACCCGGTGCTGACCCTCCCCTCGGGCAGCCGCTGGATCGATGCGCAGGCCTTCCTGTTCCGCCACCGCGGCTGGCTCGCCGAACGGCTGGAGCGGGCCGCGCCCCGCACCCGCTTCGCCGATGGCGAATGGCTGCCGCTGCGCGGCCTGCCGCACCGCATCCACGCCACCGGGCGGCTGCGCGGCCATGCCGGGGTCGGGGAGGTCGACGGCGAGCCGGTGATCCTCGTGCCCGGCGAGGCGCTGCACCTGCCGCGCCGGCTGACCGAGTGGCTGAAGGCGGAAGCGTCCCGCGACCTCGTCGCGCGATCGGAGCTGCATGCGGCGACATTGGGGGTGACAGTTCGAGCGGTCACCATGCGGGCGCAGGCGACCCGCTGGGGCTCCTGCTCTTCGGAGGGAAGGCTCAGCTACAATTGGCGGCTGGTTCTCGCGCCGCCCTTCGTGCTCGACTATGTCGCGGCCCATGAGGTGGCACATCTGGTGGAGATGAACCATTCGCCCGCCTTCTGGCGCACGGTGGAACGGGCGCTGCCGGACATGGCGCGGGGCCGGGACTGGCTGAAGCGGCATGGCCGCGAGCTGATGGGCTACGGCCTCGCGGAATAGGCCGGGCGGGCCGATGGCCCACCCGGCAGAGAGCCTGTGGGCCTCAGCCGCCGAAGATGTCGCCCAATAGGTCGACCAGGGTGCGGCGCGGCCGCTCGGCCGGCGGATTGTTGACCTGCGTATCCATGGGCTGCAGCCCCTCGTCGAGCAGGCCCGGCTGGCTGAAGGCGCCCGGCAGTTCGGCGACCGGGATGCCCTCATGCGCCTTGGCCATGAACTGGCTCCAGATATCGACCGGGACATTGCCGCCCGACAGCTTGGTGGCGCGGTCGTCGTCATTGCCGAGCCAGACGCCGGTGACCATGCGCGAGGTATAGCCGACGAACAGCGCATCGCGCGCCCGCTGGCTGGTGCCGGTCTTGCCGGCCATCGGCCAGCCATTGAGCTGGGCCCGCTTGCCGGTGCCGATCTCGACCGCGGCGTGCAGCATGTCGTTCATCTGCGCGACGACCTGCGGATCGACCACGCGGCCGGGGCCGGCGGCGACGGAGTTGTAGAGCACCTCACCATCGGCCGTCTCGATGCGGGTGATGACATTGGCGATGACGCCGATGCCGCCATTGGCGAAGGGGGCGTAGGCGGCGGTCAACTCGAGCAACGACACCTCCTGGGTGCCGAGCGCGATCGAGGGCACGGCCTGCAGCGGCGAGGAGATGCCCATGCGCATGGCGGCCTCCACCACCTTCTGCGGCCCGACGTCGTTGGCGAGCAGTGCGGCGATGGTGTTGCGCGACTTGGCCAGCGCCTCGCGCAGCGTCATCGGCCCGCCGAAGCGGCCATCGGCATTCTGCGGCGACCAGCCATTGATGGTGATCGGCGCATCGTCCGCGATGGTGTCGGGCGAATAGCCCTTCTCCATGCCGGCGAGGTAGACGAAGGTCTTGAAGGTCGAGCCGGGCTGCCGGCGCGCGGTGACGGCGCGGTTGAACTGGCTCTTCTGGTAGTCGACGCCACCGACGAGGGCCCGCACCGTGCCATCGACGTCCATGGCGACGAGCGCGCCCTGGGTGAAGCCCAGCTCCTGGCCCTTCTCGGCCACGGCTTCCTTCATGACGAACTCGGCCTGCTTCTGCAGATCCCAGTCGATGGTGGTGTAGACGACGACGTCTTCCTTGATCTCGCCGAGATAGCTCGACATCAGGCTGTCGACCCAGTCGGCGACATAGGATTCGGCGCCGACGACGCGGGTGCGCACCGCCTGGCCCGGATCGATGGTCGCGGCCGAAGCCTCGGTGGCGCTGATATAGCCCTCCTTGGCCATGGCGTTCAGCACCAGCGTCTGGCGGGCCTTGACCAGCTCGGGGCGGCCGCGCGGGTTGAGCCGCGACGGGGCCTGCAGCGAGCCGGCGAGGATGGCCGCCTCGCTGAGCGACAGATTGCGCGCCGACTTGCCGAAATAGAACTGCGCCGCGGCCTCGATGCCGTACTTCTCGTGACCGAAATTCACCCGGTTGATGTAGAGCTCGAGGATCTGGTCCTTGGTATAGGTCTGCTCCAGCCAGATGGCGAGCAGCGCCTCCTGCACCTTGCGGCCGAGCGTCTGGTCGGGGGTGAGGAACAGGTTCTTGGCCACCTGCTGCGTGATGGTCGAGCCGCCGCGGGTGACCCCGCCGGCGCGGATGCTCTCCAGCGCGACCGAGCCGAGGCCGATCACGTCGATGCCGAAATGGTCGTAGAAGCGCCGGTCTTCGATTGCCACGAAGGCCGAGGGAACGAAATAGGGCAATTCGCGCAGGGAAACCGCCTCGCCGCCGCTCTTGCCGCGGTTGGAGATCAGCTGGCCGCCGCTCGACACGATGCGGATATTGGGGGCGCGCTCCGGCACCGCCCAGCTGTCCGCGGAAGGCAGCTGCATGGCGTAGTAGGCGACGACGCCGGCCACGGCGATGCCGGCCCAGATGCCGAGCACGACGAACAGCGTGAACGTCTTCCAGACGATACGCCCGAAGGTGAGCGGCTTCCGCTCGCGGCCGCGCCGGGCCTTTTGCGGCTTCCGCCCGCGGCCCCCGCCGGAGCGTCCGCGCGGCGCGTCGTCGACGGTCACCGAATCGAAGTCGGCAAAGCCCGGCTCGACGCGCGCATTGCGGCTCTGACGCCGGGCCTGCGGCTTCTTGGCGGGTGACTTGGCCGGCGCCTTGGCACGGGCCACCTTGGCGTGTCCCCCGACGCGGTCGTCCGGCGAAATCTGGAAATCCATGAACAGGGCCCCGGCGTTCTTCTTGCGCATGGCTCGATCCGCTGCTGCTGTTCCGTTGCCGGAACCGTGGGCGGCTGCCATCGGGCAATCCGACCGTCTCGCCCCGGCGCGGCAGTATCCTGCCCGTCCCAACAGCGCGGTCCCTATCGCTATCGAAGTTAAATGTGGCCGGTTTATGTGGGCTTAAGCGGGCTGGTTAAGGGCTGTTGCAATAGAGCGACAGCAGCGCCGACCGCGGCATGGCGCGGGGCGGGTGACTGGACAAACAGTTCATATTTCGATAAAGCCCGATATATGGAAACGATGCATGCGATCGACGTTCTCGCCGCCCTCGCGCAGCCGACCCGGCTGGAAGCGTTCCGGCAGCTCATCCGGCATGAGCCGGACGGCTTGCCCGCGGGGGACGTCGCCCGCCTCCTCGGCGTGCCGCAGAACACGATGTCGACCCATCTGGCGGTGCTGACGCGCGCCGGCCTCATCTCCGCCGAGCGGCAGAGCCGGCAGATCATCTACCGCGCCGAGATCGACCGCGTGCGGGAGCTGACGAGCTTCCTCGTCAATGATTGCTGCGCCGGCCGGCCGGAACTCTGCACGCCGCTATTGGCCGAACTCACCCCCCAATCCATCCCCGAGGAGAGCCAGGATGTCTGCTGCTGACCGCGTCTACAACGTGCTGTTCCTGTGTACGGGCAACTCCGCCCGCTCGGTGCTGGGCGAGGCACTGCTCAACACGCTCGGTGCCGGCCGCTTCCGCGGCTTTTCCGCCGGCAGCACCCCGAAGGGCGAAATCCACCCCATGACGCTGGCGGTGCTCGCCGATGCCGGTATCGATACGGCCGGATTGCGCTCCAAATCGTGGGACGAATTCGCGGGCCCCGATGCGCCGCAAATGGATTTCGTCTTCACCGTCTGCGACAATGCGGCCGGCGAAACCTGCCCGATCTGGCCCGGCCATCCGCTCAGCGCCCACTGGGGCATCGAGGACCCGGCGGCGGTGCCGGCCGGGGATTTCCGCCAGCGCCAGGCCTTCGAGGACGCGCTGCGCTTCATGCGCAACCGCATCACCGCCTTCGTCAATCTGCCGCTCAAGAGCATCGACCGCATGACGCTGACCGGCAAGCTCACGAGCATCGGCGGCATGGAGGGTGCGACCGGACGGGCCGAGGGCGCCGCATGAGCCTCGAATACACCGTCGAGGCGCGGCGCATCGATGCCGCGGGCAGTACGGCACAGTGCAAGCAGGCGTCGCTGCGTATCGACAGCTCCCTTGCCGGAAGCCTGGACGCGTTCAATCCGGCCGAACTGTTCCTTGCCGCACTGGCGGGGTGCATCATCAAGGGCATCGAGCGGGTGACGCCGATGCTGCATTTCGAGCTGCGCGGCGTGGATGTGCGCTTGCGGGCAGTGCGGCAGGACAGCCCGCCTCGCATTGCTTCGGTGCAGTACGAGATCACTGTCGACACCGACGAAAGCGAGCAGCGGCTCGAGCTGCTCCATACCAATGTGCGCAAGTACGGCACCATCTACAACACTGTCTCCGACGCCGTCACCCTGTCCGGAACGTTGGCGAGGAAGCCCTGACCATGTCGATCTTCGAACGCTACCTTACCCTGTGGGTGGCGCTGTGCATCATTGTGGGGATCGCAGCGGGCGCGCTGCTTTCTCCCCTGTTCCAGGCCATTGCCGGGCTCGAAGTCGCGAGCGTCAACCTGCCCGTCGCCGTGCTGATCTGGCTGATGATCATTCCCATGCTGCTGCGGATCGATTTCGGTGCGTTGACCCAGGTCGGCCGCCACTGGCGCGGCATCGGCGTGACACTGATCGCCAACTGGGCGATCAAGCCGTTCTCGATGGCAGTGCTGGGCTGGCTGTTCATCGGCTGGCTGTTCCGCCCGCTGCTGCCGGCCGGCGAGATCGATTCCTATATCGCCGGGCTGATCATCCTCGGGGCGGCGCCCTGCACCGCCATGGTGTTCGTCTGGTCCAACCTCACCCGCGGCGAGCCGGTGTTCACCCTCAGCCAGGTGGCCCTGAACGACGCCATCATGGTAGTGGCATTCGCGCCGATCGTCGCGCTGCTGCTGGGCCTGTCGGCCATCATCGTGCCCTGGAACACGCTGCTCCTGTCGGTGGGGCTCTACATCATCGTCCCCGTGGTCATTTCGCAGTTGCTGCGTCGGCAACTGGTCCGGGACGGCGATAACAGCCGGCTCGATGCCGTGCTGCGCCAGCTGCAGCCCGTTTCGATCACCGCGCTGCTGGCGACTCTCGTGCTGCTCTTCGCCTTCCAGGGGGAGCAGATTCTCGCCCAGCCGCTCGTCATCGCGTTGCTGGCCGTGCCGATCCTGCTGCAGGCCTACATCATCTTCGGCTTCGCCTATCTGCTCAACCGGGTGACGGGCGAAGTCCATTGCGTCGCCGGGCCTTCGGCGCTGATAGGGGCCTCGAATTTCTTTGAACTCGCGGTCGCCACAGCCATCAGCCTGTTCGGGCTGAACTCGGGCGCGGCGCTGGCGACCGTGGTCGGCGTGCTCGTCGAGGTGCCCGTCATGCTGTCGCTGGTCTGGATCGTCAACAACAGCCAGGGCTGGTACGAACGCCGTGCCGCCAAGCCAGGCCGGAGGCCTGCAGCATGACCGTCACCATCTATCACAACCCCGACTGCGGCACCTCGCGCAACACGCTGGCGATGATCCGCCAGTCCGGCGTCGAGCCCGAGATTGTCTTCTATCTCGAGACCCCGCCGGGCGCCCAAACCATCCTGCGCCTCGTGGCCGATGCGGGACTGACGCTGCGTGACGCGCTGCGCCGCAAGGACACGCCCTATGACGCGCTGGGGCTCGACGATGCGGCCAAGTCCGAGGCGGACTTGCTGGCCGCCATCGCGGCCCACCCCGTGCTGCTCAACCGGCCCTTCGTCGTCACGCCCCGCGGCACGCGGCTCTGCCGGCCATCCGAGGTGGTGCTCGATATCCTCGAGAACCCCGATATCGGCCCCTTCACCAAGGAAGACGGCGAAGTGATCATCGACAGCGCCGGCGTCCGGCGTGTCTGACCTGCCCAATATACTCGCAGAAGCGCTCGAGGTGCCGGATGCGCAGCGCCTCGCCGTGCCGATGCCGACGCACAAGCCCCGCATCCTGATGCTCTACGGCTCCCTGCGCGAACGCTCCTACAGCCGGTTCCTGACCGTGGAAGCGCAGCGGCTGCTCCAAGCATTCGGAGCGGAGGTCCGCATTTTCCACGCCAACGGGCTGCCGCTGCCCAACGACGCGCCCGACAGTCACCCCAAGGTGCAGGAACTGCGTGAAGCCATGCTGTGGTCGGAGGGGCAGGTCTGGACCAGCCCGGAGCGGCACGGCGCCATGTCGGCGGTCATGAAGGCGCAGATCGACTGGATCCCGCTGCCGGGCGGCGCCATCAGGCCGACCCAGGGCCGCACGCTGGCCCTGATGCAGGTCTCGGGCGGCTCGCAGAGCTTCAATGCGGTGAACCAGATGCGCATCCTCGGCCGCTGGATGCGGATGGTGACCATCCCCAACCAGAGCTCGGTCGCCAAGGCCTATCAGGAGTTCGACGAAGAGGGGCGCATGAAGCCCTCGAGCTATTATGATCGCGTGGTCGACGTGATGGAGGAACTGGTCAAGTTCACCCTCGTCAACCGCGGTGTCGCCGGCTACCTGACCTCGCGCTACAGCGAGCGCAAGGACGCCATCGCGAAGCGCGAGGATCGGGTCCGCCTCGACGCGGTCTGAATGATGCGCGCCACACCCTCGCACGCCGCCGCCATCTGGGCGCTCGGGCTGACCCAGATCGTTGGCTATGGCACGCTCTACTACAGCTTCAGCATTCTCGCCCAGCCCATCGCCACCGAGTTCGACGTGCCGGTGGCATGGATCTATGGCGCCATATCACTGGCTCTGCTGGCGGGCGGACTGATCTCGCCTTTCGCCGGCACGCTCGCCGACCGGCACGGGGCCGGGCGGGTGCTGGCGTTGGGTTCGGTCGCCGCGGCTGCGGCGTTGGCGCTTTGCGGACTGGCCGGGGATACGCTGAGCTTTCTCGGCGGCTTGGTGCTCGTCGAGCTCGCCTCGGCCTTCGTGCTTTATGCGACCGCCTTCGCCTATCTCGCGCAGACCGCCGGCGTCGCCGCGCAACGCAGTATCGCCTATCTGACCTTGATCGCCGGCTTTGCCTCGACGCTGTTCTGGCCGCTGACCAGCCTGCTGCTCACCGCACTCGACTGGCACCAGGTCTATTTCGTCTTCGCCGCCCTCAATCTCGGCCTCTGCCTGCCGCTGCATCTCTGGCTCGGCCGGCGCGGACGCCTTCACCGCGCTGCCGCGGTGGCGACAGCCGAGGACACGGCGCCCCCTGCTGCAGGTGAGGCGCCGCGCGGGGTGTTCGTGCTGATGGTGCTGGGCTTCTCGCTGGCCGGGTTCGTCTCCGCAGCAGCGCTGTTCCACGTCGTGCCGCTGCTCTCGCTGGTCGGGTTGGGTAGCGCGGGCGTGCTGGTGGGCGCCCTGTTCGGCCCGGCCCAGGTGCTGGGCCGCGTGCTGAACATGGCGTTCGGCCGCAACCTGCCGGCCGCGAGCCTGTCGGTCATCTCGGCGCTGATGATGCCGCTGGGGCTGGTGGTGCTGGCGCTGACGGTGCCGTCGCTGCCGGGGGCCATCCTGTTTGCGGTGCTGTTCGGGTTCGGTACCGGGCTGTTCAGCATCGTCTCGGGGACGTTGCCACTCGCCATCTTCGGTAAGCATGGTTATGGCCGGCGGCTGGGCTGGATCAGTCTCGGGCGGCTGGCGCTGTCGGCGCTCGCGCCCTTCGCCTTCGCTGTCGGGCTGACGGCGCTGGGGCCGGCGCCGGCCATCTGGCTGCTGGCCCTTGCCGGCCTCGCCTGCCTCGCCGTGTTCATCGAAATCCGCCGCCGGACGCGGCTGCGGGTTGTCGGGTTGCGATCGCCGATCCCTCGCTGAGCCCGTTTGGGGGCTCCGAACGGTCGTCACCGTGTTCCGGCTCACCGAGCAAGTGAGTCAGGAACCGCCTTTCGGTGCGCGGAAGACGGCGTCGGGCGAGAGGCCTAACCCGTCGCCGATCAGCGCGGCGATGCGGCTATGGAAGGGGTCTTGCACAACCAGTTCATGACGAAGGACGGCACGTCGATCGATGTGACACAAGGCGACGGTAATGCTGGCCGTATTGTCGTAGATGATTGCCTGATCCGCCAACCGGATAGCCGCGGGGAGGTTGGCAAGCGAACGGTCGTAACGGCGCAGGATTGTTGTTGCCGGGATGTTATGTCCACCGGAAGCCACGCGTGTGAGGACACGAGCGACGTGCAGTTCGGCAGATCTGAGGACCAAGAACACCAACTCGACCCTGAAGCCGGCCTGTTGCGCTCGGTTCATCAGTATAAGAGACTGCCTGCTGCTGAGCGTCGTCTCGTAGTTGAAGCTCTGCCGGTTCCTGATGAGTGTCTCCAGCCGCCGCAGCACCTCTCTGCCAGCAGTGGCTGAAACCAATGCAGGATGGCTCGGGTTCAGTCGGCGCGCGTACTCATCCGCATTCACTACCTCGCCGGCCGGGGCGAGTTCGGCAACGATCGTGGACTTTCCTGCGCCATTGGGGCCGGCAAGAATCGTGCAGGTGGGAACGAAACGCCTGCTCACGTGGCGCGGGGCGACGGCAAATCTTCAATGGCGACGGTCTCGCCGTCCCGGATTTCGACGCGCTCCCTGGATCCGTCCGGCCATTCGCGGATGATCCCGTCCGCGATCGCCGCATCCATATAGTAGACCGGTGCGCCAGCGCGCTTGGCCCGCTCTATGGCGCGCCGGCCGGCGGTGCGGATGGCCTCTGCATATTTGGTCGCGTTTTCCAGCAGCATGATCCGACACCAATCCTGTGATCGCAGCGCCAATTTAGTCCTCAGGCGAGCGGAACTCCAGCGCAGCTGCAACAAGGATGGACGATATTCAACGCCGCGCCGTGCAGCACACCCGCTCAGATGTCCAGATTGGCGACGCTGAGGGCGTTGTCCTGGATGAAGGCGCGGCGGGGCTCGACGATGTCGCCCATCAGTTCGGAGAACAGCATGCCGACTTCGCTGTCGTCCTCCTTGATCTCGACCCGGAGCAGGGTGCGCGCATTGGGGTCGAGCGTGGTTTCCCACAGCTGCTCGGCGTTCATTTCGCCCAAGCCCTTGTAGCGCTGCAGCGAGACGCCCTTGCGGCCATTGGCGGTGACGGTCGTAAACAGCGAGGACGGCCCGAAGATGTCGAAGCCCTGATCCTTGCGCACCAGCCGCGCGACGCCGCCATAGAGGTCGCCCAGCTTGTCGACGGTGGCGCGGATCTTGCGCGCGTCGAGCGAGGCTAGCAGCGCCGCATCGAGCGCGTGATGCTCGGTGACGCCGCGGATGGTGCGGCTGAACACCAGCCCGCCCTGGCCATCCATCCGCCCCTCCCAGCCGCGCTCGAACTCGTCGGCCAGCCGGTCGAGCCGCCGGACGACGCGCTCGATCACTGCGGCGGCACGCTCCGGATCGGCTGCGGCCTCCGGATCGAGCCCGCCCACGATCGCCGCCTGCTCGATGATCGAGCGGTTGTAGCGCGTGTTGACGCCCTCGATGGCATGGACGATGTCGCGCGCCTGCCGCACAATACCGAGCAGGTCCTCGCCCGCATGGCTGCTGCCGTCGCGGGTGGTCAGCACGGAATCGTCGGCGCCGGTGGAGATGAGGTAGTCCTCCAGCCCGCGCTCGTTTTTCAGGTACTGCTCGGAGCTGCCGCGCTTGACCTTATAGAGCGGCGGCTGCGCGATGTAGATGTGGCCGCGCTCCAGCAGCTCGCGCATCTGCCGGTAGAAGAACGTCAGCAGCAGCGTGCGGATATGGGCGCCGTCGACATCGGCGTCCGTCATGATGATGATCTTGTGGTAGCGCAGCTTGTCGATGTTGAACTCTTCGCGCCCGATCGAGGTGCCGAGCGCCATCACCAGATTGCCGATGGTCTCCGAACTCAGCATACGGTCGAAGCGCGCACGCTCGACATTGAGGATCTTGCCGCGCAGCGGCAGCACCGCCTGATTGCGCCGGTCGCGCCCCTGCGTGGCGGAGCCGCCTGCGGAATCGCCCTCGACAATGAAGATTTCCGACAGCGCCGGGTCCTTCTCGGAGCAGTCCTTCAGCTTGCCGGCGAGGAAGTTGATGTC
>VFQR01001041.1_pt1 | contig 24856 bp, 19 predicted proteins | sample 3512321 | NCBI WGS metagenome assembly VFQR01 (sample SAMN10412374, study PRJNA504923) | tailings metagenome | isolation source: Relicate 3 Philex TSF1 revegetated site | place: Philippines: Tuba, Benguet | collected 2017-08-29 | reverse complement strand
CGACACATAAACCCATCAAACCAGACAACGTTTTTGCAGCGGTTAGCATTATTCAATCTCCAATAATTGCTAAAAATTAACTTTATAGATTTACTCTCTAGCTTGTTGCCACAGATGCTACAGGCTACTTTTTCACCCTATGTGAAAAGCTCATAAAAAGTCAGTTGACTGGCTATTGTTTGACTAAATTGCAGTTAATCTTTAGTTCCCATAACTATGCCAGTTTTAAAAGCGTCTGTTTTTTAGATAGGAAACTCGGAATTTCCGAAAAATTAAATGTAATTATAACATTTTACTGCAAGCTTTTCATCTAATTGTTTCTCGGTCTAGTGCATCAATCACAACAGCTACTTCAGAAAATTCTAGAATTATCTGGAACATATTTACTGAGTTTTCGACTGGGAATATAACAGTAAAAAATACAAAATTTGGTCAAAATTATGAAACGTTTGCTCAAGTCTATTCTGACGATTTCTGCATTATCTTCTTTAGTAGTTGCTCCTGTTCTCCTATCAGCTGGTCAAGCTTCTGCCCAAACCAAAAAGGGTACTGATGCTAGTTATGTTGGTGCTGGTATTGCAGCTGGCGTTACTAGCGGCGGACAAGGAATTAACGATGATGCCACATTTGGTGGTAATGTCACAGGTCGCTTGAAATTAGGAAATACTCCTTTTTCTGCACGCGGAAATGTTCTTTGGAGCGATCAAACCACTGCCATTATTCCAGAAGTTTCTTTGGATGTGCCGATTGCTAATAGAACTAATGCTTATTTAACTGGTGGTTATTCTTTTGTAGAAAGAGATGGCTCAGCAACTCCTATAGGTAACAGAGATGCGGTAGTATTAGGTGCTGGTGTGGAATCGGAAGTTGCGAACAATTTCCTCGTCTATACTAACGCCAAAGTAGGAATTAGCGCTTATCAAAATAGCGATACTCCTGCCGTTAGCATCAATGCTGGTCTTGGCTATAGCTTCAAATAAAAGATTAGCCAAACAATCTGGAGTCACCAAAGTTCAGATTTAAAAAAGCCTGAGCTACGATTTCTGGGTGAGTCCTGAATAAAAACCTTCTCAAGATGATACCAACTTGCAAAAAGAATGCGACACATAATCCATCTCTAGAGACGCAATGAATCGCGTCTTCATCCAAGGATGTGTTGCAATCATTTATTGAATTACTATGACTTGACTGAAGATAAATTGTTGAAATTAGGGTAGCACAGCTGTGCTACCCTAATTTTTGTGCGTATTTCAGGCAATGCAAAACTGCTATAGTTATGGAGAAAAAATTCTTTTTCCGTTGAATTAATTAATTTTAATCATCAACTCGAACTCAGGAGTCTTCACTGGCTCTATACTTTACTCAGAACTAGGCACTCCCAAGAACTGGTTTTTAAGTGTTGCATCACTGAGAAAGCCTGCTTTTGCCGTGTTAAAATTGATTTATTCCTCATTATTCCGGCCGGATTACCGGGGATAAACTAGCCGAAAGCATACTTAATATCTGGTTACTTCGGCGTCCACGAATGCTTTATTGAGAATACTATACAACTCTCATGGTTAAATCTGCTCCTTCCCCCGTCGCTAGCCGTAAGCCTTCTAAAGTAGAAGTAATTAAGGAAAATAGTAATTTTTTACGCGAACCTGTAGCAACTGAGATTCTGGAAGATACTACTCATTTTAGTGAAAATGCTGTGCAGCTGTTGAAGTTTCACGGCTCTTATCAACAGGATAACCGGGACAACCGCGCTAAGGGACAGGAGAAAGATTACCAGTTTATGCTGCGGACGAAAAATCCTGGTGGTTTGGTACCACCGCAGCTTTATCTGGCTTTAGATAAGCTGGCTGATGAATATGGTAACCACACATTACGAGCCACCACCCGCCAAGGTTTCCAACTGCACGGAATCTTAAAAAAGAATCTCAAAACAGCAATTGCTACCATTGTCAACAATTTAGGTTCTACTTTGGGTGCCTGTGGAGACATCAACCGCAATGTGATGGCACCACCAGCTCCATTTAAAAAGCGCCCAGAGTACCAGTATGCTTGGGAATATGCCCAGAATATTGCTGATTTACTTTCACCACAAACAGGCGCTTATTACGAAATTTGGTTAGATGGCGAAAAGGTAATTAGTGGTGAGGAAAATCCAGAAGTGACGGCAGCGCGATCGCGCAATGGCAATGGCACAATTATTCATAACAACGAAGAACCAATTTACGGCACCCACTACATGCCCCGTAAGTTCAAAGCTTGCGTAACTGTGCCAGGAGATAATTCGGTTGATTTATATTCTCAAGACCTGACATTGGTAGTAATTACTAATAAGAAGGGAGAATTAGAAGGATTTAATATCTTTGCTGGTGGTGGCTTAGGCAGAACACACAATAAAGAAGAAACTTTCGCTAGGTTAGCAGATCCAATTTGCTATGTCGCCAAAGCAGACATTTACGACATAGTAAAAGCCATTGTCGCTACCCAAAGAGATTATGGCGATCGCACTGACCGCCGTCACGCCAGATTAAAATATTTAATCAATGATTGGGGTGTAGATAAATTCCGCGCCCAAGTTGAAGAATACTTTGGCAAACCACTTGCACCCTTCAAATCACTGCCAGAATTTAAATATCACGACTTCCTCGGCTGGAACGAACAAGGCGATGGCAAACTGTTTTTAGGAATTTCCATTGACAATGGCCGCATTAAAGACGAAGGTTCGTTTCAACTGAAAACCGCTTTACGGGAAATTGTTGAGCAGTTCAACTTGTCCATCCGCCTGACACCCAACCATAACGTAATTTTTTACGATATCGAACCAGATAAAAAAGACACCATTCAAGAAATCCTCAATCGTTACGGTGTCGTTTCTGACCCTGGTAAAATCGAACCTTTAGAACGCTATTCGATGGCTTGCCCTGCTTTACCTACCTGCGGCTTGGCAATTACCGAATCAGAACGCGCAATACCAGGGATTTTGGAGCGAATTCGCTCCCTCTTGAATAAATTGGGTTTACAAAAAGAACATTTTGTGGTAAGGATGACGGGTTGCCCCAACGGCTGCGCTCGTCCCTACATGGCGGAATTAGGCTTTGTAGGTAGCGCCCCAGAGAGTTACCAATTGTGGTTAGGGGGTTCGCCAAATCAGACACGACTGGCGCAACCTTACATCGAGAAGCTGCACCATAATGACTTGGAAAGCTTCCTAGAGCCAATTTTTGTTTACTTTAAAAAATCGCGGAAATCGAAAGAAAGCTTTGGTGATTTTTGCGATCGCGTTGGTTTTGATGCCATCCGCGAATTTAGTGCCACATACGAACCAAACACAGGTAATGGCGCGAATAAATCACGCCATCGGGTAAATTTGAAAGCTGATATATATGGCAAATTAAAGGAAGTATCCGAAAGCCAAGGCAAGCCAATGACTCAGTTAGTCACCGAAGCTTTAGAAGCTTACTTCCAGAATCTTTCCTAAGCTGGAAAAGTGAATTAGAATTCAGAATTCAGAATAAATTAGTGGGGGTTAGAAGCTGTAACTTAATTTATTATCAGCTCTTGTCATTATCTTCTGGAATGAGGAGATGCTAGATCCTATGCAAAGAATTGCGATCGCCCCCTCTCAACTCCAACAACAGCAAATTTCCCTCACCAAAGAACAGCAACATTATCTGATGCGAGTGTTGCGGTTGCGTGAAGGCGATCGCTTTATTGCAATGGATGGCCAAGGAAAATGGTGGTTGGCGCAGCTAACAGGGGAACAAGCACAAGTTTTAGAAATACTGACAGTAGAAACTGAATTACCTGTATCAATTACACTGATGGTGGCATTGCCCAAAGGTAATGGATTCGATGAAATCGTGCGGTGTTGTACGGAATTAGGAGTAACTTGTATTGCACCAGTGTTGAGCGATCGCACTTTGCTGCATCCCAGCCCCCAAAAACTCGAACGCTGGCGGCGCATCGCAGCAGAAGCCGCCGAACAATCAGAACGCTCATTCGTACCGACAATTTTAGAACCTGTTACTTTTAGCACTGGTTTGTCATCAGTCACTAACAGCCAGAAATATATCTGTGTGGCTCGTGGTGACTCTCCCCATTTAAAAGATTGCTTAGAAGAGAAAAGACAAGAAACAATTGTCATCGCTACCGGCCCAGAAGGCGGATGGACAAAACAAGAAGTTGAAAATGCGATCGCAGTTGGATTTCAACCTGTTTCCCTTGGTCGTCGTATCCTCAGAGCAGTCACAGCGCCAGTAGTGGCATTATCCTTGATTACCGCAAATTGTGAAGTATAAATGAGTTATGGCTCACGCAGAGGCGTGAGATATTTCTCTAGTGTGAATTGGGCATTGGGCACAAAAGGCAGAGGGGCAGGGCGCAGGGGGCAAGGGGGCAAGGGGGAGAATGAAAAATCTTTCCCCCAGCTAAGAGCTCCCTGCTCAAGAGCCTATTCCTCATCCCCCTCATCCCCACTGACTTTAAACAGGTGTCCAGCTATCAATCTTACCTGAGATTAAGTCTACGTAGTATAACTTGCCATCATCTCCAGCCTTAACACTCACAGGCGCACCTAAATTAGAAGCAAACTGTGTAGTTGCAACAACTTTGTTCTGATTGTTCAACGTTAAAGCATCAATAGTCCCCTTAGTGGGATTGAAGATAAACAAAGCATTGTTAAAGCTGCCACCAGTGTAAAAAGTACCGACACCCACGGAAGTAGAACCAGTTAAATGATCGTAGGCGTAAATTGGTGCTGTAACAGGTCTATTACTGGCGTAGAAGTCCTTCGCTATGTCGAGGTTTGCATAGGCGTTTTGTTTGATGTTGATCAGGTTGCCATTTGCGTCAACACCACCTTCATAGAATGGCCAGCCAAAGTTTTTGCCTCCGCCGCCAACATTCACTTCTTCCCACTTGTACCAGCCCACATCACCGATGAAAGGAACATTAGTGTCTTGATTGACGGTGAAGCGGAAGGGGTTACGCAGACCTAAGTCGTAGACTTTGGAACGATTACTGTTGGGATCGCCGTTGTAAAAAGGATTACTTGATAATCCTTGACCAGTAATGGCGTTAATGTGCAGGACTTTACCAGACAGATTATCGATGTCCTGGACGCGAGCTGCTCGGATGTCTGCTCGGTTGTAGGAAGTACCATCACCAAAGCTGACAAACAGAGTACCATCGTTACCAAAGCGCACGCTACCACCGGAGTGAGTTGCACTATCAGTCGCTATAAAATCCTGGACGTTTAGAATGTTGTTGTTTTCCAGAGCGTTGACATATTCTTGGGAGTTAGCAAACAATTTGCCAGTGGTTTTGTTTAAAATACCTGATGGCGCTTCATTCTTGGTTTCATCGGTAGGATCGACGAATGTGCTGTCTTTGTCTGGGCGACTGATGTACTCCCAAGTGCTATTTTTGCCTAGTAATATAACTTCACTGCCAGCGATCGCAGTTTTGTAACCAGTGTTAGGATTGGCTGTGACTCTAATTAGTCGCGCTGCACGGTTACCTCTTTGATCGGGATTGTCTAAGTTGCTGTTGGGGTTATTTTTGGGATTGTTGGGATTTGTTTCTACTGGGTCGTAGGTGAACAATAGGTAAACGTAGTTGTTACCGGTCGGACTCTTGCCAAAATCTGGGTGTACCGCTAAGCTTAACAACCCGCGATCGGATATGTTATTTACCTGTGATGATATATCAATAAATGGGTTTGATTCTAAGGCGCCCGTGGCGGTGTTCAATACCTTCACTACGCCATTTTTCTGGGCGATGAACATCAGCTTATCGTCGGCTGACCAGTCAAAGTCTATGGGTGTAGTCAACCCAGAAGCCACAGTGTTTCTCTCAAACTCACCTAAGTCATTATCGACAATAGTCACAGTTGTCTGAGTAATAGGTAGCAACACCCCAACTGCGTTACTAAATTTCAAAGTAAACGCTTCATTGGCTTCTGTAACGGAATCATCTTTAATGGCAATGGAAATATTCTTACTGGTTTCCCCGACTGCAAAGTTCAAGGTTCCAGACACAGCCACATAGTCAGATCCAGCTTTAGCAGTTCCATCCGCAGTTGTATAGTTTACACTAGCGGCTGCCGAAGCATTACCCCGTGTAACTGTCACTATGGCAGTACCATCATTCTCATTCACTACTGGCTGAGTGAAATTCAGACCTTGGCTATCATTATCTTTAATCGTGATTCCGAGAGTTCTTTGGATTCCTAGTCCTGCACCCTCTGGTTGGTCGATAGCTACACTAAAAGTCTCATCTGGTTCAGCTAATGAATCGTCAAAGATCGGAATGACGATTTGTTTGCTACTTTCTCCTGGTGCAAAGGTGAGTGTCCCGCCGATTTCTTCCCCTCCATTGGCGTAATCATCACCTGCTGTTGCAGTACCAGCTAAGGTAGCATACTGAATTGTAGATGTACCGCTTAAATCACCACTCCTCAGTACAGTAACGGTCACACTACCATCACCTTCGTTCACAGTGGTGGGAGATGGACTCAAGGTGATAGTGGTTGCTAGGGCTGGTGAATACAGTTGAGACTGAGGAATAATTTCTTTGGCTTGAGAGTTACTTGACCAAGATAGTCGAGAAACAGCAGAATAAGCATTGTCGAAGTACTCAAGTTTGATATCGTACTTTTGACCTGCAACTAGGGCGATTGTACCAGTATGTTCTGTGGTCGATTGATTGACAAACTTATCAATCAGCAGTTGATTATTCACCCACAATCTCACGCCATCATCACTACTGGTGTAGAAGTTGTAATTCTCGCTGTACTTCGCTTCTACTTGACCTGTCCAACGCGCTGAGAAGCTATCTGCACCAATCAAAGGATCTGGAGAACCACTACCCCAGTTAAAATCTACCTTGGTATCTGTGCGAGTTACCTTCAGGTTAGTAAAATCACTGTTGTCGAAGTATTCTGCTTTGAGTCCGTTGCCATTACCGACGGGTGTATTCACCTGACTGTAAAGTTGAGACTGAGGAATAATTTCTTTGGCTTGAGAGTTACTTGACCAAGATAGTCGAGAAATAGCAGAGTAAGTATTGTCAAAGTACTCAAGTTTAATATCGTACTTTTGACCTGCAACTAGGGCGATGTTACCAGTATGTTCTGTGAGCGATTGATTGACAAATTTATCAATCACCAATTGATTATTCACCCACAGTCGCACACCATCATCACTACTGGTATAAAAGTTGTAAGTCTCGCTGTACTTAGCTTCTACCTGACCCGTCCAACGCGCTGAGAAGGTATCTGCACCTATGAGGGCATCTGGAGAACCATTACCCCAGTTAAAGTCTATCTTGCTATCTGTGCGAGTTACCTTCAGGTTAGTAAAATCACTGTTGTCGAAGTATTCTGCTTTGAGTCCATCTCCCTGAGAAAGCACATTGCTAGCACGAGGCAATAGACTCGGTTGTGCCTGGTCGAGGGCTGCTAGAGATGATTGACCACCAATTACTGGACTTGTAGATGTTGGGGAAAGTTGATTAAGATTTTGATTCTGTAAATTATTCATTTTGATATATATGCCTCACAATAGAGCTAAAACTAACAGCATAATCAATGCTTGATGATTAGTTTTGATTTGAATGTTTTGCAGGAAAATTTGTAAGTTTACTTACGGAATTTGCTGACTTATTTACATATTAATCAATGCTAATACACATTTTTTCCATCTGTTTTTCTGCCCATTGACTCGGTTCCTTTGCCGTTTATGTAGTAACAAACATCAGAATCAAGCAAGATGACAAGACATATCTTCCTATATATCTTCTAAGAGAAGATATATAGGAAAATATGTACAGTGCAAAATACTAAAGCCTAGTTTTATGGCGTATTAGCCACAATTAAACTTTGTTTTTGAGAAATTCTAGAATTTGCAATGTGTGTAAACAAATTATCAATCAATATGAAAAACTGATAATTTAATCTAATATGCAATTACATGATATTTCAGGAAACAAAGTTTTACTTGGTCAAAATAAGTATATACGTAAGTGCTATTTTAATTCCTCACTTTTGTACTGTGATATATTTCTAAGTTCAATACACTTGAACATTTGACACTAGATTACCGTATTATGTCTATCTGTTTTATGCAAGATTGTTGAAATATTCACATTGAATACGGATTTTTAAAGCTATATCAAACTTGTTACAATTTTTTAATAAAAATTACCTATCATCTAGAATACTCTCACATTTTTTTGTCTATAGAATAATCCTAATTATGAAAATTTCATAAAGAAAGTTTGTATATTTAAAGATTTAAAAAAGTATTATTTATTCGTTACTTGATTTTGACTCTCAAATTAGATCTTTGTTACAAGAATTAGCAGAGTATGGAGTACTGAAGCAAGATTGATGGCGATCGCCAGCCATGAACTACAATTAGTTTACAAAAATTTGTAATTAACTCCATCTGGGAAAAATCACTCCTTTTGACGTTGCATATCCCCACTTTCCCCTAGACTAATGGCAGCAACCTTGTTCAAACTGGCTGAGGAAAGTGAACTTTGACTGAGACAAACAATTTAAACTCTGCCCTCCAGAATGTCTCACGCAGGGAATTGCGGGATTTGGTGCGGACTCAGCTGCAAATGCTCCTAGAAGCAGGCGACTTGCAGGGAGCAAAAGCGATTCTCGTACCTGTGCAGCCTGCGGATATTGCCGAGGCAATTGAGGGTTTGCCAGAAGCGATGCACGCTTTGGCTTTTCGCTTGCTTTCTAAAGATGAAGCTATCGAGGTTTATGAGTATCTCGACTACAGCGTTCAAGAAAGGTTAATTGAGGAACTTAAAAGTCAGGAAGTCCGTGATATTGTAGACCAGATGTCATCAGATGACCGAGCGAGGTTATTTGATGAATTACCGGCAAAAGTCGTTAATCGCCTCCTAGAACAACTCAGTCCAGAGGAACGCCAAGCTACAGCTTTGTTATTGGGTTATGAAGCTGACACCGCTGGGCGAATCATGACCTTAGAGTTGATTTCGCTCAAAGAAAACTTGACAGTATCTCAAGCCCTGGAGCGAATTCGCAACTTAGCTAATGCCAGTGAAATGATTTATTATCTTTATGTCACGGATGCAGCAAGGCGATTAACAGGAATTGTATCGTTGCGGGAATTGGTGACATCTCAGCCAGAAGAAATGATTGGCGAAATTATGACCCGTGATGTGGTATTTGTCCACACCGATACAGACCAGGAAGAAGTTGCCAGATTAATCCAAAGATATGATTTTTTGGCTGTGCCTGTGGTAGATCGGGAAGAACGTCTAGTAGGTATTGTCACTGTTGATGATGTGATTGATATTCTGCAACAAGAAACCACCGAAGATATCTATGCCTTGGGTGGTGGTGTGCAGTCCGGGGGCGACAACTATTTTCAGACAAATTTATTAGAAGTGGCTCGAAAGCGGGTTTTATGGTTGTTGGTTTTATTGATCACCAATACCGTGACAGGAACGATTATTAAGTCCCAAGAAGATATTTTAACAAAAGTAGTGACACTGACAGCATTTATCCCCTTACTGACTGGTACTGGTGGTAATGTGGGTGCCCAGTCTTCCACAGTCGTAATTCGCGGGATGAATACCGATGAAATTGCAGGTAATTGGACGGGAAGCGATCGCAGGTGCTTTGTTAGGAGGAATGTTAGGTACCATCGCTACTGTTTGGGCTTACTTTTTGCAAGGACGATTAGAAGTAGCGATCGCTGTAGGTACTAGTCTGGTAGCCATTTCGATTTTAGCTTCTGTTTCCGGTTCAGCGCTGCCGTTTCTATTTCGTTTCCTACGTTTAGATCCGGCCTTAATGTCAGCACCATTTATCACTACAGCAGTTGATGTAGTCGGCGTTTTAATTTACTTCAACTTGGCGCGGGTAATTTTAAAGTTATGAATTAGGAGTTACAATTCTGATGCCGTATCTGGAGCAATGATTTCGCCAGTACCCAATTCTAATATTAAGTCCTGGTCAGTAATCAGTTCGCTAAGTTCCTTGACTTGCAAATTCATTTGCTCGCAAGCTTGCCTAAGTTCTTGTGCAAATTTGTTGAGATCTTCACCATAGCCACATTGATAAGCAGCGGTTTCAATTCCTTGCTTGGCATTTGCTCTAGCACAATCTACTAGTTCTGTACCATGCAATGGTGTAGGAGATGCCATAGAGATAGTTATTAATTATTAAACGTTTGCTGCTAGGTAGCATAGCAATATTTCAACATTCACTCCTCTCTCTAACGGAGGAAAAATAGGGTAGAATTAGGAGCTAAGAATTAAAAGTTAGGAGTGAGGAATTAGGATTTAATAATTATAAATTTCTAATTAACAAGTTAAAATCCAAAATTCTTTCACTCCTAACTTTTTAATTTAAGCTTTGGGTTTTGGCGTCATTTCTGATTCGGTGTCTGGTGGTTGTTGTTGCTGTGGCGGTTGTAGTTTTTGCTCTTTTGATTTAGGCATAAGTGTTGTTTTGGTAATTGAATATTTAGTTGGGAATTGAGAGTGTTGAGTTATATCATGTCCGGTTAAAGACTTATTGTTTAGGCTGACGCGGGGACGCGGGGACACGGAGACGCGGAGAGTTTTTTTGATAAGTGATTAGGCGGACATGATATTACAGTCTATTTCAGGTTATGAAGTACACTCTTTGGGGCACAATATATTGTGCCCCGTACGATTATCTGTACCTCACCAACTTGCAGTCTGCTGTAAGAGTAAAGCCAGCTAAAATTTCCTCAACCTTAAGACGTAAAATCAAATAAATTTCAATATAACTTTTTAGTTTGTTCTTCATAAATACCAAAATATGCACTATAGCGGTTCCCAATTAAATGAGGTACAGAAATTTGTAGGGGCGCAAAGCTTTGCGCCCCTACTTTGTACCTCACTAGAACGGTAAATCCTATATATTGCTTGCTATTTTCGTTAATATAAATTTAAACTGGTATTCCCACAGAAACTTCTAGTACTTTTGACTAAGTTTCTCCGATTTACTTAAACCAAGTTCTCAAGTTATTCAACTTTTGAACAAGAAAATTAATATTATTTAATTTTCTTCAAAGAGTGACTTGTCAAAGAAGTGACTTGGGATATACCAGACCATTAGAGTAGTTTTTCGATCGCGGCAGGTAGAGATTATGGCAACACTGGATGTTTCTGAATTAGAGCAGATTGAAAAGTTTCGTCATCTGCAATCAACTCTGCGCGATCGCTGGAAAACCATTGAGTTATTTGATAATAGTGAAGCTGATATTTTAATTATTCCTTCTTTGAGTATTGACCAGCGGGAACTTCAAAAAATTGAAGGCTGCGAACATTATGAAGAAAGATTACTATTTTCTTTGATTCGCTTGCGGAATCCCCGTACTAGGTTGATTTATATCACATCAGTACCACTGCATCCCAGTATTATTGATTATTATCTACAACTTTTGCCAGGAATTCCCTTTTCTCATGCTCGCAATCGCTTGCTGCTACTTTCTACTTACGATTCCTCTCTTAAACCCCTCAGCCAAAAAATTTTAGAACGCCCCCGCTTAGTAGAACGAATTCGTCAAGCATTGAGGCTTGATAGGTCATTTATGATCTGCTACAACTCATCGGTTTTTGAAGGTGAATTATCTGTAAAATTGGGTGTACCACTGTACGCGGCTGCACCAGATTTACAGATTTGGGGGACAAAAAGTGGTAGTCGGCAAATTTTTAGCGAAAGTGGAGTACCCCATCCAGATGGTAGCGAAAAAGTTTGGCATCACAGCGATTTAGCAGCAGCCGCTAGTGATTTGTGGGAACGCCAACCGACATTACAAAGAATAGTGGTGAAACTAAACGAAGGTATTTCCGGAGAAGGAAATGCGCTAGTGGATTTAAGACCGATTGAAAATGTCGCACCCAGAAAAAGTACTCATGCCCAAAGGGTAGCAGCAATCAGCGATCGCTTTTCAACAATGCGCTTTCAAGCAAAACTCGAAACTTGGCAAAATTTTTCCACAAGAATTCCGGAATTAGGCGCAATTGTGGAAGCATTTGTGGAAGGAGAAATCAAGCGTTCGCCCAGCGTTCAAGGACGAATTACGCCTGGTGGCGAAGTGGAAATCCTCTCAACCCACGACCAAATTCTCGGAGGCCCAGACGGTCAGATTTATCTTGGTTGTAGCTTTCCCGCTGATGAAAGGTATCGGTTGCAATTACAGCAATTGGGGTTACAAGTTGGCAGAAAACTAGCCGAAAAAGGTGCCCTAGAGCGATTTGGCGTAGATTTTATCGCAGTTGACAAGGGTAATGGAGAGTGGGATATTCAGGCGATCGAAATTAACCTGCGTAAAGGCGGTACAACTCATCCATTCATGACCTTGAAATTACTGACAAACGGTCGCTATGACCTTTCCACAGGCTTATTTTACAGTCAACAAGGTCGTCCAAAATACTACATTGCCACCGACAACTTGCAAAAAGACCGCTATCGGGGATTATTACCGAATGATTTGATGGATATCATCGCTCACCACAGATTGCATTTCGACAGCGGTACTGAGACGGGGACAGTCTTTCATCTGATGGGTTGCCTTTCGCAGTTTGGCAAGTTGGGATTAACTAGTATCGGTGATTCCCCGCAACAAGCACAAGATATTTATAACAGAGTTGTCAAAGTTTTGGATGAAGAAACCCGCAGTGAAAATCAGGTTTTCTCGGCCTTTTCAGATTACTCTTTTCCTGTGGCTTGGGATGAATATAGCTAATAAGCTGAAAAACATCTAAACTGCATAATTAAATTAAATCAAACTCTTGTGGGGTGGGCATCTTGCCCGCCCTACTTATGCAAATTAAATGTGGAACAGCTTAGCATTTTAGATTTTAGATTTTAGATTTTGGATTGAGAACTGGGGGGCGATGGCCAAAAATTGCCCCTCGTTTTTCTAGGTCACGCTTCATATCCAGATTGTGAAAAGTTTTTCACAAAGCTAGACTTGTTCCTCTTCTGTCTGTTGTTGAATGCCTACAAATTCTCTTCTTAAATCGTCGTCGGACGGTCTTGTGCGAAATTCTTCGTGGGTGTATATCCACAACAAATAAACGACACGCTTTGTCTCATTGACCACATACATGAAGCGACATTTCTTCGCTGCTCCATCTAGCTCAGGCGCTCTGAATCTAATTTTTCTAAATTTAAAATCTGATTGATAGGTTCCTTTGGGAAAACCTTCATCCTCTGAAAATGAATTAGAGCTAGGATTCTCACGGAGTTGACTTATATAGTCATTAACTAACTCCAAAAAAGAATTTCTAGCTCTTTCATTTTTACGGTAGTGACTTTTAATTAACTTTTCGAGGCTAATCTCAAACCTCTCTAATTGCTCTATCTGATATGCTTCGCAACCAGTCACGGGTTTCCTCCGGCTTCAGCTCTCTACCCTGAATTGTACCTGAGTACAATTGTTCTAAGGTATCAGATAAAACCGCTTGGTAATTCGGATCTTGACACTCAACAGCATCCAAAATAGTTTCAACCAGTGTATCCATAGCTTTCATGCAAGACCTGAAAGCTTCTCTCTGATTGGTTATTTGCAAAAACAAGAAATAAATTATTACCCGAATTTGCAGCTTCAAGCCAAACACACCTTTTGCTGGTGGTTCGAGCCAATCATATGCAAACTCTTTTAATCCCTCACGATCTTCAACAGAAAGATTGCTCCACTCTTGGTTGACCTTTTTGGTTAACCTACGAATTTTGGCTGTTAATTGCTCAAAATTCGATGACGAACCGATCTTTCTTTGCCGGATCTGCTCAAACTCATGAGTAAAAATCACGATCGCAGTGGACACCGCTACACTCTCCTGCTTTCTGTGCTTTTGGACAACACCAACTAAGAACTGTTTGACTTTGACAAACAATATCTACAGCTTTTTATGGTGTATATACTCGACTTTTATCTATTGTATTATCATAGATACTTGCTGTCTTCCGCAGTCAACTGGAGGCGGATGAATGATTATACCTGTTACAGAAATAATCAAACTGCAATCAGCTTGTTTGATACATTGTAGAAACGCTTCAATCCGCAGGCATCAACATTGAAATTCATCTATTGGAAGAATTAGATCGGTTTTTATAGTCAGGACTTACGCACGGGTCACGGAATAACCAACCACAGAGACACAGAGGACACGGAGAAATGAAGGTTTGAAAGCTTTTTTGCGTAAGTCCCAATAGTTAGCAAAACATCCATAATTTTGGATTCTAGGGAAATCTAAAATCCAAAATCTGAAATCTAAAATTCCTAGAGTTGCCGAACTAACGGCTGACCATCTTTCACTTCACCAATTAAAACTAAATCAACGCAGTTAACGAAGATTCCATTTTCCAAAACACCGGGAATATTATTTAATGTCTTTTCTAAGTTGGCTGGGTCTTCAATGGAGTCAAATCTGACATCTAAGACAAAATTGCCTTGGTCAGTGATTACCGGGCCGGCTTTTTTGACACCCATGCGGAGTTCTGGTTTGCCACCGAGTTTTTTGATGGCATTGGTGACAGGAGTAATTGCCATTGGAATCACTTCTACGGGTACAGCGAAGCTAGAACCCAAGCGGTCTACTAACTTACCACTATCTACGACGACGATAAACTGTTCTGCTAGGTAATCTACGACTTTTTCGCGGGTATGTGCTGCACCACCGCCTTTAATCAAATTCTTCTGGGGATCGACTTCATCTGCTCCATCAATGGCAATATCGATGTGGTCAACAGCGTCTAAGGTGGCGAGAGGAACACCATAATCCTTTGCCAGCACTTCTGACTGAAACGAGGTCGGTATGCCAATGATATCTTGAAGTTCACCAGACTTGAGGCGATCGCCCAAAAACTGAATTGTGTACGCTGTAGTTGACCCCGTACCCAACCCGACAATGGAACCCGACTTTACTAAGGCGGCGGCGGCTTTGCCAACTTCTTGCTTCATCAACTTTACGGGATCTGCTGCTGCGGTCATTCCCAAAACTCCTGAAAAACTGACTATAGTCCATAGTAGTGGGCAGACAACACCAAAAGATGAAAGCTAAAAAACAAGTTTTTGCTGATTTTTACTTCTTAGATGATGAAAACAAGCTACTGGGCTTATAGATCCCCGACTTCTTGAAGAAGTCGGGGATCTGACCACCGCTAACTCCTTAGAACTAATGCGATAGACCTAGTTACGCAACATTGATGACTCTAAATTCGTCACTACCTGAGTTATATCATGTCCGGTTGAATACTTATCATTTAAACTGACACGGAGAGAAGTCGGAGCTAGGGCTTCCGGCGAATTGAACTGCGGGAGACGCAAAGACGCTCTGACGTAGAGATTTTTTTGATAAGTGATTAGGCGGACATGATATTACTGATTATTAGGAACACCAAAAGTAACGTAGTTTTTTAAAGCTAAAAGTGGTTATTATGATGCGTCACCTTTCAATTAGTTTATCTTTAGTAGTACTACTACAAAACTTGCCAGCAATTGCTCAAGCTCAAGTGCCAGAAACTACTTCTGGAATACCATCTGATTCTATTCAACAGGTGGTTGCTGTTAAATGGATGACAAACTTTTCTGATGGCCAATTTTATCCAGAAAGGTTATTGAGTAGAGCAGAATTAGCGGCGATTATGGTGAAAGCATTTCGCTTAGATAAAAGACAAGCTGTGAGCAAAGAAAATTTAGCAATTCCAGATGTTCCTCGCTCTCATTGGGCATTTAATGATATACAAACGGTGTTAAAAACTGACATTATGAAAGGTTATCGAGGGAATCAATTTTTCCCTAACCAAAAGGTAACCAGGGCAGAAGCTTTGGCGATTTTCGCGCAGGCTTATGGCGTATTTCAATTTCCCGATGATGCTGTTGATGAAATTCTCGCTGCACATCCAGATGAAAAGTCTATCCCATCTTGGGCAAGAAAAGCGATCGCCACTGTAGCTACTGAGGGATTTCTCAATACAGACGCTCAAAACAATATTTCCCCATTACGACCCGTCACCCGTGGCGATATGGCTTATGTTTTGAGTAAATATTTGCAACGCCAAAAGCAACAACCCGAAACACCAGAGGTTCCAATTATTCCCAATAGCCCACAATCTCCTTAGCAGAAGTCAGAAGTCAGAATTCAGAATTCAGAATTTAGTTGAAATGTGGTGTGTGTTACCTTTGATTCTGACCTCTATGTTTTTCTAAGATCTGGCGCATATATGAGGCAGTGGAGTTTGGTGATTGGGTTGGCTGCTGTGAGCCATAATTTCCATAGGTAGGCTGCGGTGCTTGCGTGGGTTGCTGCAAATAATTTCCGTAGGTAGGCTGTGGTACTTGCGCGGGTTGCTGCAAATAATTTCCGTAGGTAGGCTGCGGTGCTTGCGTTGGTTGCTGTAAATAATTGCCGTAGGTAGGCTGCGGTGCTTGCGTGGGTTGCTGCAAGCCATAGTTAAATCCCGTAGGGCTTGGCGGAACAACACTCTGATTTGGACTCTGGCTAGAATAAGGTGCAATATTTGTGGGTGCAACGGAGTTGACTGGGGGCGTCACTTGTGCTTGTCCGCTATTTAAATTGCTGTAGGGGTTTGGCTGCAAGTTTGTACCCGTTGAGGTGTAGCCCGTCCCAGGATTTAACCCAGTAGTCGGTATTTGACTCGGTAAGCTGTTCAACGGTAGGATCGAGTTTGTTCCTCTGTCAGAGACCCGCCCCAAGCCATTTACCCCGTTAGTATTAACCGCATTCAACCCAGATAACTTCTGGTTTGTCGATTCGTTGAGTGCTGCTTGCAGAGGGCTAATGGAAAGAGAATTTTGATTTTTGTTGGTTTGATTAGTTAATCCAATTCCCAAGCTAGAAGATGTTTGTTCGCTTTCTGTTTCAGACGCCCCACTGAAGGATTTGATACCGAGAAACTGACTATTGCTATCCACCGTCCCAGTACGCAATAAATTTTCTGTTTGTGCGATAAAGGGATTTTTTATCGCTGGGGGGGTGTCAAGATTAACAGGTTTTAATTTGCTATCACTAAGAGACTTTTGTTTATTAATTAAATCGTCTAATAAGCTCTTGCTCTTTTTTCCCTCGGTGTTTTCTTTAGGGGTATTTGTTATTAGTGAAAGAGCCGCTTCGTCAAAGTCATTAAACAAGACTGGCAAGTTATCAATATCGGCTGCAATGGCTTTGTTTTCCTCTGACAGGGAGGAGTCAACAGGCTTTTGTGAAGCGACTTGTTTTTTTTGTTTGTAAACGAAAATATCTGGGTTTGACCAGTATTCCCAAGTTACTAGCCCGACTACAGATAAAAAAATTGCAGTTACCCAAAAGCCAGGTCGCCCTAAATTCCATAACCTGGCTCTGAGATAGCGTAAGTAGGCGGGAGGATAATGACGATTTGGCATGGGATTAATAATTGATATTTACTAGAAATTGTTAAAAATTGACGGCACTAGTGTTGCTGTTTGATGCTAATTTTAGCGTAACTTCTCAAGAAGTTATTAGTCATTAGGAATTGACATCTAGTAGTCAAAAGTTTACAAAGAAGGGCAGAGGGCAGAAGGAAAGAAGTATTCATAAAAACTTTAGTTGTGGGTCTAAAGCCCACTAGTATAAAAAGATTTGTGTCGAGATGCGTAGCACGAGACAGAAAGCGTCCTTACTTCAATCCCACGTTTTTAAACGTGGGTTCCCTTCTGCCTTCTGAAAGTGCCAGCAAAGCAAGATTTAGACAATCAGATACGATGAATGCACTAGAATTGGTCAGTCAACTAATTTGTTTTGATTGCAGAGTATTACAGGACTTACGCACAGGCTACGGAAAATCGTACCACAGAGGCGCAGAGGTCACGGAGAAATAAGAATTTGAGAGTTTTTTTTGCGTAAGTTATGTATTAAAAATATCTGCTTAATGTCCAGTTGTAATAGTTAGTTTATTCCCAAAAAGCTAGATTTTTAGCAGTCAATAAAAATCTTGAAATTTGACAGGCAACCTGAGAATATTAACTTCATAAATGTTCTGGCATCACAGAGCTTTTTTGGAGTAAAATCTCTTCTTATTTGGTGAATATTCTGAGCAATCCTTCGCTTCTTCAGTTAGAACAATAGAAGGTTTGACCGCACATTTGAGATAATTATTATTTGAATAAAATCGACAGTTTTTACAATGAACTTTGTGCGAGTTATTAGTGGGAAAAACCATCTTGTTATCTAAAAATGACCTGATTTTTTGCAACACTAATAAAAAAACTACCCAACCGATGATAAACCCAAGGGGCGATAAAGATATAACTAGATCGGGGACAGTCAATTGATTCGTTGGTGTTTGCTCGTTTTTAACTTCACTCTGGATTCCCCGATCTAAATTTTTATTGGCTGCTACAGTTCTTTGCAGGATTTCATTATCATACATATTATTGACCTTCTGCTTTCGTCTTTAATGCTTTAATTTTTAGAAATGCTGACTTATAAAGTCTTATTTAAAAAATCCTCCATGTTGTCTATGTTTAAAAATTTACATGTCAAAAACTTAGATAAGTAAGTGTGTTCATAATTAAGTTTATTCACTTGTATTTTAGTTAACTGAAATTGCTGGCAAGCTTTTAAGTACATCAGATGAAAGGTAAAATACAAAATTTACAAGGTTTTAATTATAGGTTTACCAAAATAAAGTTTCAGCTATATCTGCCAAGAGTTTTGCTTATCATTTACGGCTATATGTCAAAGGGAATAAATTATACAAGAAGCGTAAAATGTAGATACTTTTATGTTATAATTTATAGAAGAATATTTTAAAACTTTGCTGGACATTACACTAAGTTGGTTCTGAGTAATAAATATTACTAAAGCTGATTTGATAGTGAACTTATGCACTTATATAAATAATTTGAGAAATAATTATGCTTGAAATCCTCCTGACTTGGTGAATTACCACTATCAGTTTTTTGATTATTTCTAAATTACCTTTGGGTATAGAAATTGATAGTTTTAAAAAAGCAGGGATCGCTGCGGTTGTTTTCGGAATTTTAAATGCAATTTTGCTGCCAATACTTAGTTTATTTACCTTTCCTCTGATTATCCTTACCCTTGGCTTATTCTTCTTTATTTTGAATGCCATTATTTTTGCTCTAGCAGCTTATCTAGTAGAAGGTTTTCGCCTAAGAAGGGGTTTTTGGAGTGCATTAAGTGGCTCAATTGTTTTGGCAATTATTAATTCTATTTTATTGAATATCGTGGCTCGGATTACCTGAATTTACTTCTTTTAAATAAAAAGCAAAAATTTCACTCCCTCACTAAATCTGAGATTTAGTGGTGTTGACTCTGAATTCTGCCGCAATTTTTGCTTTTGCCTTGTTTGCTCAAAAAGACGCAGTGGCTGTAATATCAGGTCAGTTGAAAGACTGAACCTGGCAAAGATGTGGGGAGTTTTGAATACTAAGTTATTATCCGAACTTGATATAAAATGTGCAGATAAAAATAGTTTTTTGCTCTGTAATTAGGCAGATTATGATATAAGACATATATCTAGATTGATTGGGCTGTAACACAACAGTCAATCATTAGATTACAAATTACAAATATTTATTTTGAGGCAATAATTTATGGTAAAATTTTGGCGAGAAATCATAATTTGTGTTCTCACAACAATTGTGCTGGCAATTCTGGTAAACTTTCAGAATCCAGTACCAGTAGCCGAAGCACAACCTACAACACCACCAACAACAACTAATAGATCGCTGCTTTCTGTAGCTTATCCTAATAGATCGCTGAGCGCTTCTCCGGCAAAATTAGCACCATTACCTTATGCTTATGGTGCACTAACAAAAGCGATTGATGCTGAAACAATGAAATTGCATCATAGCGCTCACCATGCTAGCTATGTTAACAACTTAAATGATGCATTAAAGCAGTATCCAGATTTGCAAAAAAGAAGTGTTGAAAGTTTACTATTAGATTTGAACAGCGTACCTGAAGATATTCGGACAAAAGTACGGAATAACGCTGGTGGTCACCTGAATCATACGATTTTTTGGCAATTAATGAGTCCCCAAGGTGGAGGACAACCATCAGGAGCGATCGCTCAAGAAATTAACCAAACTTTTGGTAGTTTAGATGCCTTTAAAAAACAGTTTAACACGGCTGGTGCAGGTCGCTTCGGTAGTGGTTGGGTTTGGCTGGTACGTAACCCCCAAAACCAACTCCAGATTGTGACTACAGCCAATCAGGATAATCCAATTATGGAGGGTTCATATCCGATTATGGGCAATGATGTGTGGGAACACGCTTATTACTTGAAATATCGCAACCGTCGTGCTGAATATTTAAATAATTGGTGGAACGTGGTGAATTGGCCACAAATTAACAGGCGATTGCAACTCTCATCACAGTAACATTGTTAAGAGCGATCGTTGTGCAGATTTAGTAGGAAAACTGCAAGAAATAAATTGCAATAAATCGTGGGGTAAGCTTTCTACCCCACCCAATTCACAGGACGGGCGAGATGCCCATCCTAGAAGAAATTATTGGGGGATTTTATTACTTGGAAGTCCCTATAAAGCTTTATCCCACTCTAATTGATGAGCTAAACCATATTTGATAAAATCTTCTATCTCAGCTTTATCACTTTTACCAAAAACACCCAAACTGTAAGGATTGTCTTGCATACGTTGTCTAACTTGCTCTTTTTCAAATCCCATCACTTCCTCTCTAGGTCGATCCGGTTTAAAAAAGTCTATAACCAAAACAGTTCTATCATAATCAGTGTAATTATGCGGACAGTGTGGGTAGCTGTGGTCTAAAACCATAATTTTTCCTTCATGCCAATAAAGCTGTTCATGACATATTTTCATTGCCACATTTCCCGACGGTACAATTAATCCTAAATAGCCGCGATTCATGTGAGGATTATAGTTCACATGTAGTTTGATATCTAAGCCTGGATGAAATGTTCCAAAATACACATTTCTGATGATTTCATCATGATGAAAGTTGACTTTTTCGATGACCTTAGCCAAATTTGGAAAATATTTTTCTCTTAATGCCAGTGCTTTTTTTGATGCCTCATCTGACCCGAAATCAGGATATTCTATTTGATGCAATTGGATATATTTTTCAATAAAAAGACCTTGAAACAAAATCCCAAAAGCACTGTATTTGGAATTTCCTTTTGTTTTAATCGTTTTATTTTTGGGACCTTGAACATCGTAACTAAATTTTAATTCCTCAGTAGATGCATTTTTAATAAAGTATGTAAATTCATCTCTAATTACTTGCCAGTGATCTGAGAAACTTTTGAGAAAAGAAAATTGTTCTGGATTTAAATGATATTCATTAAAACTTTCCATTGTCTTGACTCCTGAAGATAATTTCATAAAAAACTGTTACATGGTGATGGTATTTGCTCTGCGTCCCGGTACGATGTGGAAATTCCTAACTAAACTTATTTTAGTGTGAGGTATACTGTGTCTGAAACTCCCGTATTAGATCGAGTTATTAAAAATGTGCGGGTAGTTCGTCCCCACGATGATGCGATGTCTACGACGGGCTACGCCTACGAACTACTTGATTTAGGAATTAAAGATGGGAAATTTGCTCAGATTGCTTCTCATATTAGCCCAGACACAGCTAAAGAGGTATTTGATGCCAAAAACCAGCTGGGCTTTCCTGGCGTCGTGGATGCCCACATGCACATCGGTATTTATCAACCCCTCGACAAAGATGCTGTAACTGAAAGTAAAGCAGCCGCAATGGGAGGCGTAACTACTAGTTTAAATTACATTCGTACAGGGCAATATTATCTCAATAAAGCCGGTTCTTATCAAGATTTTTTCCCCGAAGTGTTAGCGTTATCCGCAGGTAATTTTTTTGTTGATTACAGCTATCACATTGCACCCATAGCCAGCCAGCACATTGATGAAATACCTTTATTATTTGAGGAACACGGTGTATCTTCGTTTAAAATTTTCATGTTTTATGGTGGCTATGGTTTGCATGGTTTGTCAGACCAGCAAAACCTTTTTTTGATGATTAATAAAGAAGAAAGGTACGATTTTGCCCATTTTGAATTTATTATGCGTGGTCTAACTCGCTTGATGGAAAAACATCCACAAGCGCGAGATACTATCAGCTTAAGTTTGCACTGCGAAGTTGCAGAAATTCTTAACGCCTATACTAAAATAGTTGAAAATGATTTGAGTATTAGCGGACTCCACGCTTACAGTGCAGCGCGTCCTCCTCATTCCGAAGGTTTAGCAATTTGCATTGCTGCTTATTTGGCAAATGAAACTAATTGTGTAAATATCAATTTATTGCACCTGAGTTCTCGTAAAGCAATGGAAGCAGCTTTGACGATGCAAACTGCTTTTCCTCACATCAATTTTCGTCGAGAAGTTACTGTGGGACATTTGCTATTAGATGTGGATACTCCGAATACAATTTGGGCAAAAGTAAACCCACCTATTCGTCCTCGTGCTGATGTTGAATATCTATGGCAAGCAGTACTTAACAATCAAGTAGATTGGATAGTTAGCGACCATGCTTGTTGTTCTGCGGAACAAAAAAGAAGTGCTAAAGAACCCAATAATATTTGGTTAGCAAAATCTGGTTTTGGTGGTACAGAATATTTACTTTCTGGTGTATTTAGTGAAGGTAGTAAGCGAGGAATGTCTTACAACCACATGGCTAAGTTGCTATCTTGGAACCCATCGCAGCGCTTTGGTTTATTAGAAAAAGGCGACATTGCTATTGGCTACGATGCCGATTTGGTATTGCTAGACCCCAATGAAAGTTTTGTAGTAAGTGCAGTAAATTCCCAATCACAACAAGGTTATACACCTTTTGAAGGAATGGAGTTAACTGGAAGGGTAAAAAGTACGTTTTTACGTGGTAATTTGATTTACAATAATGGAGAGGTTCTAGGTTCACCTATTGGACGGTATTTAAAAAGATATTCTAGTAGTCTGTCCCATTAATATGATAAGTAAAAATGTTCGTTCGTAGTCAGGACTTTAGTCCTGAATTTTTAAGCACTGAAGTGCTTACTACAAACTCATAAAAATTAATGGGACAGACCACTAATAGTTTTTCAAGTCAAAAATGACTGGTGAAGGTGGGGAGTTCTGAATTCTTCTTCAATGGTGTGGATATGACAAGACTGTTCCCAGCTTTGATAAATCCCTATCAACTCGGATAAAGAATAAGCAGCCATCATCTGTTCTGTGCCAAGGAGCAGTCGTAAAGCTAGGAACATAGCCAAAGCAATCCTTTACAAATCGAAAATCTCCGATATCGCAGTATCCAGCTAAGCAATATGCTTCTTCATTATATGATTGAATCATTGGATATCTGCCATCATAATGTGGCAAGATAGCAAGCAACCATGCTCCACCGCCGTTACTATCTTTTCTTAGGTACTTTTTTTTAGATACCTCGAATTGAATTGTATCAGTTTTGCTCCACGGTAGTAATTTGCTATCCAATGCCGGAATAAAATCTTTTACTTGAGCTAGCGGATGATTATTTAATGTGTTTTTATACTCTAATATAACTGGGCCATTCTCCATCCAGAGAATTTCAACTTCTTCATTGCCTAGCACTTTCCAAGGGCCAATTTTCACACCTGCGGGAATAAAAGAGTAGCCATGCTTGTTTAATTGCCACTCACCTAATTGAATTGCACCCCTCAATACAAAAATTTCTAAATCAGCAGTAAAGAAGCCAGAAGGTGCCTCAAACTGAGGTGGTAAAACTACTTTTGAAGTGGATGCACCACAGTCATGCCAGGTTAGCGATCGCCTACTTCCAAATATTACATCATCTGGCATTCCACTCACTCGCCAATCGTGTTTTTCTGGTACAAAATTTGGATCAAAAAATTGGTACTTGCGAGGTACATACTCTTTGGAGATTGCTGTACGCCTTCCTGATAAACTCATGCGTCCTGTTCCATCTCCGCCCCAATCTTCTTTTACAGATGCTACATGTAAAAAATCATCAGTTTGGTTTTCTAGTCCGGAGTTAAAATTTATATTTTCTTCGCCCACAACTTTACATTCTCCTGTTTATATGCTTCTCCTTGGGCATTGATGATTTATATTCTGTTATCTGGATTTTTTGGGAAAAATTCAGTTGCTAATTGAGCAAATTACCTTTTTTGTGCTATGTTTTGTAGCCATTCAATCAGAGGCCTTAAAGTTCCTGGTAATGCTGCTTCGCTAACAGTCACCGTATGCTGCTTGCCATTATCTTCCACTGTTAATTTATACTGAAAGCGATCGCTCTGGGGATTAGGCGAGGTAATTTGTTCTGGTAGCCTAAATAAATCAGCAGCTTCCACTAATCGAGGAAGAGTGTTAGCTTCGTTTGCTGGAAGTTCAGCTGTATCAACGGTTGTTTTTTTGGTAATTCCAGCAAAGCCACCTGTGCGTTCAAAGGATATCCGCATTGTTTTGCTTACCTTGTGCTATTTAGTTGGGAGAAATACAAAAACTGAAAAATGAGAATTTTCACCTCTCAGTTTAGCAACAACAAATAGCACAGCTAAAAGCAAAGTATCATTATGTTCCCGGACGAGAGCGAATACGATCCGGTATATGATGGCGATCGCCTAATATTTCTAACAAGGGGCCATTAACGTCAAATTTAACCATACTTACCGACGCGACCAAAATATTCACCCGATAGCGATAGCGCCCCAAATCAATTCCCAGTAAACTGCAAAGCATAATCCGAATCGTGGCTTTATGGGAAACTACTAAAACATTACCTTGGGGATGTTTTTCTTGAATTTCAGCAATTACAGGCATAGAACGGTTAGCAATATCTACCGCAGTTTCTCCAC
>VFQR01001040.1_pt1 | contig 24868 bp, 10 predicted proteins | sample 3512321 | NCBI WGS metagenome assembly VFQR01 (sample SAMN10412374, study PRJNA504923) | tailings metagenome | isolation source: Relicate 3 Philex TSF1 revegetated site | place: Philippines: Tuba, Benguet | collected 2017-08-29 | reverse complement strand
AGCTGCCCAGCTGGCTGAGGCGGGGGTTGGGCACATAGCTCCAGCTGCCGTAGCTCAGGGTGCTATGCTGCTGCAAGGCGCGCTCGCGCAGCAAGCTGCCCTGACCTTCGTCTAAACGCAGGTAATACACCAAACCGTCGGTTACGCCCTGGCCGGAAGTAAAGGCGGCGGTATAGTTGGTCGCAACCTCAGCTGCACTCAGTTTGCGGTTGTACACCTTCACGTTGCGCACAAAGCCGTTTAAAAAGCTATTCGGCACCATATTGTCACGGTGACTGTACCCCACTGTAAATGGCGCCGCAGCCGTACTGCCCACCACATCGGCGGGGGTATTGTTGTGCAGGGTAAACGCTACTGACACCCCGTTAAGATACACAGTATAAGCTACCGATGGTTGCATCGATTTAATAAACACCACATGGATCCACTGATCCAGGGGTACAGGGTTGTTCATCGAAACATGCGTATTACCTGAACTGCCACCATGGTAAAATGAACCGTATAGCTGATTGTTGTAGGTGAAAAACTCTAATCCCCTCAACTTTCCATCCGAACCAATTTTGAGGTTTTCGAATATCATTTTATAAGGGTTGCCTGTAGTTCCTGAACTCACATAAATCCAAGCTTCTGCGGTAATATCGTTCGTTCCCAAATTCAAGTTCACCTGTCCGTTGCTTTTCACCGCCGTCGATGAACCGTTGAATTCCACTACATTCAGCAGGATGTTGCATTCTTTCAAGGCTGCTTCATACTCTCCACCAAAACGTGTTAAACCCAGCTCACTATTGGCTTCCGAAGCAAAGAGCTGGAAGTTGGAAGCGGTTAAGCTTCCGTGTACCGCCACAAAGCTGTTGTACACCCCTAACAAATCACCACAGCTCGTACATCCCGACTCGTAAGTACGCCCAGGACGTAAAGAACCGAATGGGTAATAATCTTGAGCAGTGCTTACATCGGGCTTGAAATAGGCATAGCTGTTTGCGCTCGAACTCAACTTAACCCCTGTGCGCCTATCAAGCACTGTAGCCAGCACATTACCCAAGTGGTTGGTGAGCTCGTATTCTTTGTGTCCCAATTCGTGCAAATAAAAGCTAGCCGTATAACCAGGGCCTGGCGTTGGTGTGCTTGGTGCTGGAGGGAGATAACAATGGCACTCGAAGTTATATTCTCCACCCGGTGCTTCTTCTTCAAGTGGGGGCTCGTAACCATTGGGCGTATGTGGTGCCTTAGCCAGCACAATACTTTGCTTGCGTACGCCCAGGCGTTTGCTGCCGTAGAGGTATTGCTCCTTCAACTTGAACACTTTCTCGAAGCTAAGCAAACCTGGCGACTGCTGCAAAAGTTGCTGGTATACCGGTTCACCAATGAGGTTCCGAATTAGCTCCAGGTATTTTTCAACCGTATAATTCGGCATACGGGTGAACAATTCGGTGAGTAGGTTGGGAGCAGCTTGGTTATTGGTGAGGTGTTTGTAAAAATTCTGAAAATCGCCTAACAACAAGGATTGTAATATGGCGTTTTCGCCCACCAATTCAAGAAATAAACCAAAGTCATTGCCCCAATATCCCTGCATCAGCTCACCAAAGAGTTGCATATCGCTGCAATTCACCAAAGTGTTGGCAACCACCGTATTAAAGCCCTCCATGTTTGTGAAGTGATCGTAAAATTCTTGAATAGAAAATACATGCGCTAGCAAAGCAGCTAAATGAGGTTGCTGCATTTCGTAGGCGCTAATTATTTCTGCAACTTCTCGATAACGGGATCCCAGATCATTTTTGATTTGCTCACAGGAGTTTACTTGCAACTGTGCAAACAATTCCAGCATGAGATCTTGGTGGTTGGGATCGTCACAAATTTTATCAATGAAGTATCTTCCATACGTCGGATCAGAGAGCAGGTAGCTAACCACTTGTTTAGGGTTGCACAACAAGGCATTGATCATGAACTCCAATTTGTTTCCGTATAAATAGTCGCGCAATTCCCCTTTATCCAATACCAGATGGGTTAATTTAGGGTTCCACACAAAAAATGTGGCTATTTCGTAATCATTATTAGAGAGATATGGGTTTAACCAATTGTTTTCGCTGATGTAGGAAGTTAAGGTTTGCATAAACGCAGGATTTACCAGCATATCTTGCACAATTTGCTGCAGGTACTGCGGATTGCTTTGAAACAAGCTGGCATTGATGTTACTCAAGTTTGAAGAGCTGTTGGCTGCTTGCACACTTTCGTTGTAGAGTGCCATTAAGTTCCCTTGAGCATCTCTCACGTAGTAATCACTACTTTTTTGAGTGATATGCGTACCCGTTACCAGTTCTTTCTGTACGCGCTCCCCTGAAGGCGAATACCCGAAATTTAAGGTAGTACCAACGCGCGACACCGAGGCTACTTTGCCATAAGGATTCCAGGTAATGGCATTCCCTTCTAAATCATGCGTTAAGTTCCCAATCAAATCGTACTCAAATCTCAAATTTGAAGGACTATTCTTGAAATCGTTATGATATCCATTCGATACAACACCATCTCTAACTAAACGCAAGCGGTTATCGGTTTGAATTCCACCTGGGCTAGCAACATAGGTGTAAGTTAGATCATCCATGGCTAGCCCCGGAGTTAAATGCCCTTCTCGAATAAGTCTGGTAATGTTTCCGTTCAAGTCGTATTCATAATCGGTTCGGTATCGACTTGCGGCCTGATCTAAATGTGAACCAGCCACACTTAATGGCCTTGTGTCTGAGTCGATGATACGGTTTAAGTTATCGTAAACATATACATTCGATAATCCACCGAAATGATAGATACCTGTAGACATCGCTGCAATATTACCATTATACAAATTAGCTTTGTTTGGCAAGGCATTTACCGATAAATTAACCACTGAGGCACCTCCAGCGGTAGGTTGATAATCGCCTTTAAAATAGTGAAGACTAAACGCGCTAGCATCGCGAGCTATTAAGGCATTGGGCGATCCAACATTACCGTCTTTACCCATGTCCACATCGGCCAAATTTTGAACACCATTCATACTTTTGAGCCAACCTTGTATAGTGTAAGCATAGTCAATCCCTTGCACATCTTGAGAACCCAGTTTAACACGTGCTAAAGGGCCGTGTAAATAGTAGTAATAACGTGCATCTTCTTGCCATATCACCCCATCCGAAGAAGTCAATGTAGATACGATTCTGTTGTCGGCATCGTATTCGTATTTGTGGTAAAACTGATCAACAGCACCTGGTTGATAGGAAACCAAATGTACATTGCCACTAATCAAATCGTATTTGTACGCAATAAGCTTATACCGTTGATTCAATACTTCCAAATCGGCAAACTCTTGTATCAACCAAGCCACATTTCCCGAAACATCGTAGCTGTAATGTGTTGCAAACTTCATGCTTGGCGGCGTGTAGGCTGTAAGAAAATCGGTTTTGGATAGGAAATATGCTACTCTCGCTACACGGCTAATCAAATTCGACTGAACTCGCCCAGGAGTAGCAGTTGCTGGCAAGGTAGGATTGTCGTAGGTTGTTTGTACCACATCCGTTCTAACAAAATTGGTCAATATTGCATTCTGAAAACCCTGCGTATTGCCACCTGCGATAAACGAAGAAGGACTCAACCAAATAGCCATAAAACTACTCGTATTCCCCACATGTGCCGCTTCATTCTTCACTTCCCCTGTTTCAATAATACGGCCTAAATTATCGTAAAACGTATACGAAAACGAGGCTTCGGCCAATTGTTTCGCATTACGCGAAGCACAAACTCTACCCAAATAGTCGTACCAGAACATGGTGGTTCCCCCGTCGGGTGTGTTCTGCCACACAGGTAAATTCAACGAATTGTATTGGTAACTGGTAACCATGTTGTGGTTAATGGCTGAGAGAGCAGTAGTTGCCAATTGAGCGGTTGCATTGGGTAGCACTTTAACACCAGCTGGTGGTACCGTCTTGACTAAATTCCCTAATCGGTCGTAGTAATATAAGGTTACCGCAGATAAATAATCTTTGTATTCGAGGGTAAGTGAATCGTTCACATTACGTCCACAGCTCGCCATGTAGTTGGCTGTTAAATCCGACCATGCCTTCTCATACGCTATCTTATATTTTTCTTTGCCACGTTGAACGGCATTCAGGTAATTAAAACGGTCGCAACCCAAGGTGTCTACGCCAACAGAAGAACGATCGGGGCAAAATTTCATCGATGGCATCTCGAAACAATACGACGAATTCCAATCGAATTGAAGGATGACTTCTTCATATAAACCATTTATCTCCATCAAAACCTTGGCCAAGCTGCTTCCTCCGTTTCTTCCTCCGATGGCCTTACTAATGGTGGAAAGATTATTCGCATCACTAATTCCCATAACGTATGAAACGTCGTGATGGACATATTTTGAAGGCAGATAAACCCAAACTGTAAACATTTTGTCAGGATCCGATGCTTCAAACAACATTCTAATGTTGCCATCCGACATCCGTGTTGAAACACAGGCATACTCAATTGATTCAAAAGTAAATGGCTGCGTAAATGTTCGACCCGAACTACCCGTTGATACCTCAAACAACACATTTTTACGAAAACTTGTAATGCTGTTCAGCAGTTCATTGGTTCTATTATTCAATTTTTCGCAAACAGCAATTGACGTATTACAATCGCTACATGCCGTGTAGCTGTAGTCTACATCGTATTGACTATTGAGACTCGTATTGATTGCTTCCGGTGTAACAAAATTCATACGGTCTTCTTCGGTTGACGTAGCTGAACCATTTCTTTTTTGATAAGCGAGTGCTTGAATTTGACGGTAGGTTTTAGTCGATGAAACACCATTGAGCGGAATACGTGCATCGGCTGGTACATCCGATAAATAAAAACGCAAATCGATCTGGTCTCTATTTAAAAAATTAACGGATGAGGGGTTAGTCAACGAATCGTAAATCGTTTGAAGATTGTTCAAAGAAATGGCCCCTAGCGGCAAAGTGACCAAGCGCATCGCACCTCCATTTTCATCCAAAACAGGCACACCATATGCTGTTATCAAGGATGTTAAACCATTCGGTAAGGTTGACAAACGATGGCTGGCAGGGATACGTAAGGCTAAATGCCGCTGGGTGATAGATACCTCCCATGCACCGGTTGATGAAATTTGGAGGTAGCGACGAAGCAAATTCAAAGCTGTAGAATCAACCACTCCCCAATTCAATTTGTAGTAATGATTTGAATTGTTTTGGTTTTTATACAAGAATGAAAAATTAATGTCGTCTATTTTTGCAGCATGCGGACCTACGAAGGATTTTAAATTACTAATAAAGCTTCCTAGACTTAAGTTGGGGTTTAATTCAATCAACAAATCCGCATCTCTAGCCGGTAAAGCCAATGCATTAAACACTTCACAGTTACCCAACATTTCGTACATTTCTCGTGTCGAATAGTGGATATTCGCCTTTTGTTTGACAAAATTCACGAAAGCACCAACCAAAAATTCATCATCGGCATAAAGTGTGGCATTGTTCGGGAAAATTGCTTTAAACGATTCGAATTCTTTTGTTATAGCGTCGCAACTGATACACTCTTGGTACTGCAATTTGGTTATCCTAGGAATTCCAAAAATCGGTATCGCATTGTTCCAAAACTTCAGCGTATAGGTACTACCACCTTGCAGGAATTCCACTTCGGCAAAATAACCCAAACGTTCTACTCCATTCACGAGTATTGCATTTTCATACAATTCGTAATAGGGAGAAACTTTCGTGACCTGGTACGGTAGAGTAAAGTCAAAGTCGTTGGGACCAGAAGGATCATAAAATATCCATCGGAAGTATTTGCGTGCCGTGTTATTGGGATTCGAAAACTCGAACGTATACACTCCAGGTACCGGCACGGTATAATCAACTGAAACATAATCCAAAAACCCGTTAAACTGAGCATTGGAATTATCGATAAAGAATTGATTTAATGAACTACTCACGTTAGCGAAGTTCAGCGTTGTCGGAAAACTATTTACCGCCGCCAGATTGTTAAAATGATTAACCATATCGGTTTTGTATCGTTCTGGTACCTCACCCGGCGTATTAGTGGCCCCAGCAAAAGAAGATACATCACCAAACCAATTCGCTAAGTCAATCAGGTAGGGATTACAAAAACTGGAATAACTGAGATTGTATTGACTAAATAACTGAATAACATCTTGCTGGGTGATTACAAAGTTCGCTGAGCATTTTTGCAATAAGCTAGTTCGTACACTATCAATCCAAAGTTGTATGGCTGCTTCGGTGAGTCTTCCGTTGGCATGCGGACACTGGCGTAAACTATTGATGATGTAATCAATTACATTATTACATTTGGTTACTTTTGCGGCATTAATAGAAGTGTTAACAGTAACGTTCAAAGCTGAGAGGTCGGGATTTGGATTATTGATAAGGTTGGTAAATGGCTCTTGCAGCATGTGTGTGGCTGAAAATATCTCCATTTTCCGATTCACAACTTTTCGGTAATTATCATTGGCATTACTACAATGGTAACAATTTCCAGGGGTAGGGGTAGGAGTAGTAAAGTTATTTTGCAACACTTTTGTCCGTTCATTCAAGTAAAGCTCTATTGCCGCAACAACATAAGCATCCTTCATTTCTTGAGAAACAAAAGTCATACCTTCATCGGTTGTTGGAAAAGATGCAATAGGTAACTCCGCAAAGCTGATGAATGCACTTTGCACAGCTGCAACCGGGCTATTGTCGACTGACAAGTAGCCAAATTTGGCATACTTTTCAAAAAATGTCAGCGGATTAGGCAACCCTGGATAGCTCGTGCTGAAACTACTTATTGGGTTCGGAATGCCGACCAATCCAGAAGTCGGTTGATGAATCGGGTCTGGGCTACCGAGGTAAGCAAAAATTTGTTGGCTCATAGGTACTGGACCCAACCACTGCGCTAAATCGGCTTCTGATTTAACGGCTCTCAAACGTTCTGCGAACTCTCCTATGCCTACGTTATCATCAACAGTTGCCTTACAAGCAAGCAATTGACAATAGTCGGGGTGCACGGGCAACATTTTTTTGGCAATGTCGCGTGTCATACCTTCTATTAATCTACCGGTATTCGACGGATTTTCAAATTCAGTTATATTTTGGAAAACATCTCCATTTCCTAGCGTCATAGGAAAATCTGAGGCATCGATAATGCATTTGTATAAATTAAACCTATCATAATATACGTTATGGAAAGGGAGACCGGAAGGTACAGGAACATTCAACAATGTATATACGGTTGCGCCATTTGCATCGATGCTTTTTTCGTATTCAGCATACAGTCCTCCAGGCATCAAATGCGATATCAGCATTTCTTCAATTGCATCACAAGGAGAGCCATCCTCGCATTCGTTGGCATTTAAAGCATGAACTTCCGTCTTAATAAATTCGCCTTCGTTAATATTACAATTACTTAAAGCAGTTTGAACATTTAACTCAGCTGCTTCAATTCCTGCTGTAGTGGGCCATAAAGTTCTCCGTAAACTGTAAATACCGGTATTCAGTGAACCCAACGGTATTGGACTTTCGATTAGTCCAGCAATGCAGCCTTGTTCTGGGTTCAACTCAAGCGCGCCTGAATTGTAAATTAAAACGCCACATTCATCAAAAATTTCAACTTTAAAGCTATATGTGCAGCCAACACATAAGTTGACGCATGATTCATAATTCCATTGATAAGATGCATTACGAATAAAATAGGTTATTTCCTTCTCTCCACTTTCTGCAACATTAAACAATACTTCATCGGAAATGCGCCCGGTTGTTGGGTCAACACTAGAACTTTTGTTCGCAAGCAAATCGATAATCACGGTTTCGGCATTACTATTGTTCAAACTGGTGTTGTCTAAGGCCAACAAGCCTACCGCTGCAGGGCCATTGGTTAAACCTGACAGAACTACCTTACCATTCCCATCCATCACCGATAGGGTTTGTTGTCCGTTGGGATCGGTAGTGTAATGGGCCACATAATTTTGTGTTTCTCCAGCATCTCTGCCAAAATATTTATTCAGCACAAATTGGGGTATGTTACCTCTTTTCAGCACTGTGGTATGGCCACCTGATAACTTGGTCTTTAACCCTGGAGTACTTTGTTCTTCAACCAAACCTCCCGAACCGGGTAAATAGCGTTGCTGCGTATAAGGGTAACCCAAGGCATTGGGTATATATTCTTTATTTGTTCCTGCTATATCGTTTCGGGTCGAATAATATTGCCCTGAACCCGCAAAAGTATCTACAACACCAAGCGTGGTGGGCGCGCAAGCATCCAATGTAACATTATCAAATGCACCTTTAACAATGGGTGCTCCTGCTCTCCTCAAAATTGGACCTTGCAGCTGTACAGTGGCTGAATTCAAAGGTGTTGGCAAAGCAGTAATAGCTGCTTTACCACTGTAATCGTACAAAATTTCCGTCGCTACCAGTTTATTTTCACTGCTGTTTCTCGAAACACTTTGCCTTTTACGAAATGTTGCATCGTAATACTCTACAACAACTTTATTCTTTTGGTCCTCAAAAAAGGCCAGTTTCGCTTGCCAGTTAAATTTGTCAATCATATGACCCTGACTGGTGGCAATGGCTCCATTTCTCGACAGTGCATCGGATACGGTACTATTTTCTTGCGCTCCTCTCCAATTATCGTAATACACCCTATTAAAATTATCGGGGTGCGAGCGTACACGTCGAATGCGGTATACTATATATCCTCGATCGTAAATGGCGGGCACTGTATATTCATTGCCCGTGATGAATACTGAATTGTGTCCTTCCCTGAAGTCGTAACGTAAAGATGCAGTTGGCGCAGTTGCAACATAATTGGCGGTATAATCGTCGATATGTATCCATTGAATTTCGTACATACTCGGAAAACAAGTGTAGTTGGCCTTTTCGAGTACGGTAAATTTTAAATCTTGCGAATTTGTAAAACTGGCACCAAAGGAATCGAAGTTTTCGTCGAGCTTGGGTGTGTTATTCAAATAGGCATACTCATAAATAGATACATTAACTTTTGTTCGAATAAAATAGTTTGTTGCTGCATCTTGCCAATTCATCGCCACGTAGGTTTGAGTAGATTCATTCCACCGAGCAACGCCAACCAAATTAGCTTCAATTTTATGCGCATCGGCGAAAGAAACCAATGAATTGTTCTTAAATGCTTTTAATGAGTCGGGATTATACTCCAAAAAAACATCGACATATTTTACAAGAACACCATGTTGTCCGGACAATGTAACTTCAAAAGAGAATTTGTAATGGTACGCCTCAGATAATGCAAGTGAATTTTTCTCAATACCCAGTTCCAAAAAGGCCGCCGCATTACGCACAAAAATTCTCGATTGCCAATTTGGATTCTGCAAAATCATATTGGTCCAGGCATGGTCGGCAAACCCACAACCAAACGCTTGTGTGGTTTGATTAAAGTGGGTTTTCACCTGAGTTCCGGTTTTTAAGTCACCGTATTCTATGCTCGGAATTTCAGGTACTATTTGTCCGACTAATAGCGACGGAACAGCAAGTGTACTTAATACAATTAAGATCAAAAATCTAACCATGACTTAATTCGATTTAATGGACTTAGTTTCTTCTTTGATGGTCATCACGCCTCGTTCGGTTTCTTTTTTTACCCGAATCAGTTCTAGTGCATTGTTGTATTCGTAGAAGGTTGCGTAGTTGTTTTCATCGAGTATGGCCTTCAACTCACGAGTTCTATCGTTGTAAACGTAGGACTTCATAATGGCCTGCTTTGGATATATGCGTAAATCATCGAACCACCCACCAGCCGAGCCTCCTTCAAATAAAATTGTAAGTTGCCGACTAGTAGTGTTGTTAGGTATGGCAAACTCAAAATCAATTTTTTGCCAGCCATCAACTACCGGCCCTTTGGCGTAATGTAGACTTTGGCTACCGTTTATCGTAAGTCGTATAAACGGTCTAAAATCAGCCGACATATTCTTGTAGCCAGCATCACGCACCCAAACAGAAAACCGATAAGTTCCCGGATTAATCCATGGATTAAATCCAGTAACATATTTATCTAAACTACTCGGTCCTAAGGCTCTTGAAGTTGAGGTATTGTTTATAAACCAAGGTTGGCCTTGCAAAATGAACAAAGCAGTATTTGAAGAAGCACTGAGCCACATTGAATATCGCCCGGTGTGCGCCGCAGCCTTGTCGGGATAATTATAACCATATTTCGCAGTGGGCACCTCATATCCAGTAGCGTTGGAACGATTAACCAGATCAAAAGGTCTTTTCACTGGCCCATGGGTAGCCTTAAAATAATCCTCAAAGTCTTCTACAAATACCTGATTATTATAAGCAAAATTGACACTAGCTTTAAGTTGGTCTGTGATATCGGAATAGTATGCGGTATTGTGTCTGTTTTCATTATCCTTGGTTTCAAGCACATTGCCGTTCACATCCGTTAAGGTAGGAGCCAATAGGTTTTTCCAAATTGAACCATCTATGCCTAGTTGGACAATTAATTTGTCTTGTCCACACCGATAATAACCAAAAGGCATAGTACCTGTGGTGCCTAAGCCTGTGTATATTCCCTGATCCTTTGCCAGTACACTGGAGTAATTTCTTGATGTAAAAGGAGTATAACTTTTATTAAAATCAAACCCGCTGTATCTGCCGTTTAGAAATGGATTCCCTGAAGTTTGAAAATACAATTGAGAACTTTGCTCAATTGGTAAATTTCGCTCGCTGGAATAGGTTACAAAATCATAGTTTAATAAATCGCCATTGCCAATCAGTACTTCCTGCGTCCCTACGAAACTAAAGGCTTTGTTGCCACTCAAATTTTTACCGCCTTTTTTTATGATTCTGGCCTTATATGTTTCGCTAGAAGCTGTGAAGAAGTCGCCATTCTCTTTGATAAACCTCACATGCAGCTGGCTAATGCCGCATTCAGTACCACCTCCTGTAAACCTATTTACCGAATATACCCATGCCTTCAAGGTAGTGTTCCCATTCTCCAACAAGACTACATCTCCAACATCAAACAAATCGTTGACGATGTAATCCTTTTGTATTGGTACATTACAGGTGTATACGCCATTCGACATGGTCAGGTTTGTGACATAGTCGATACTCTTGTAGGCAGGGGCAGGGTAAGGTGTATAACTCTCAGAATTTAATTTTCTCGTATCATCTGTCACTAAATGATAGGGTACTTCCACCACCGCTGTTCGTTGACCTCCAGTATACACTCTTTTGATAACCGGAATTCCATGTAAAAAATCAAAAACTAGATTCTCTATCTCTTCCAATTTACCCAGTGATTTCGATTCAGTTTTGACTAAAATCGGCTGGTAATCCACATGTTTAGTCAAGGTATTGGTCATAAATAAACTGGAGGAACTCGATTGCGGGGTAAAAAGGATGGGAATTGGTATAGGTATTGCACCTAAGGTGATTACTTCCAAATCAAAATCAATCTTAGCATTCAGCTGCATTTCTGAGAAGTAATGTGAATTCCAAATTAAATCAACCGATCTGTTCATATACTCCATTTGCCATTGTTCGAGTGAGTCTATTTCCCAATTAAATCTGCCTAGTGCCGTTTTCATTTTTCCGCTTCTGCCATCCGTGTGTGAATTGGGCAAATTGTCGTAGTAATACTTGATAGAATTAATGGCCTTGCCATTGCTGAAGGACTCACCCAAGTAAGATGTTGTGATTTTTTCCTTACCATGCATCGAATTGGTAACGATGCTATACCCTTGCGAGGCCACATATTGTGTTTCTACATACAAAGGAGATGCATGGGCCGGGCTTTTGATGAATTTTTCAACTTCGGTTGACCTTACAATTACCGGAAATTCTTTTGCTGTGTGGAATTCGTGTATTGTAAACTCACGTGAACTGGGCGCTGTTTGGTAATGCATATTCTTTACCGTCACATGCGAATACCCCACAGAAGGACTCGGAAAATAGCTTTCGGCCAAGGGTAATTCTTGGTAGTCGAACACTTTGTTGGATAAACTACTTACAGCCAAGAAGTAATCAGGTTGTTTAAACGGATTTTCATCCCCGCCAATTTGAGGTTCGTATGTGGCAACACCACTACTTTCGTTAGGGTTGTGCGGCAACGTATACTCATATACTTGCCCGTACACCGAACTTTGAGCTGCGTTAGCTGTAGTTGTCCACGACCAAACGTCAGAGGTTTCAATTTTCTTGACTCGTGATCCTCCCCCAATTTTTTTTCCGTTCCCCACGTTTAGACGTACCCAAGATTGGCTAGGAAAGATATACTTACCAACCCCTTGGTTGTAATAGACCAATTTAGGGTCGGAAACCATTTTGATTAATTCTCCAACAATTCCGATTAAACTCTCAATAATATTAACAACATCGTTTGAATTCGGGTTATTACCTGGGTTAATGTATCTACCCAACTTTAATTGAGCGTGCGAAATGATGCTATACATCATGCCATTGATTCCAACGACTGCCGAAACCTTTCGTGGCACGATTTTCACAAAACAGCTAGTGGCGTCACGCACGTGAGAATCCGAAGGATCGATCGCACAATAGCCCTGAACTCGGTCATAACCCATATTGTCATTACTTGCTGAGGCAATTTTGGTCATGACAGAAAATCCCATATTGCTGATGCCTTTCAAATATTCGTTCCTAAGTTTTTCCGTAGTTAACCCAGGTATCGGGGTGTCGGATAGCTTCACTACCACATAATGATTATCACGATCGCCTAGCCCACCCATTTGAACTTTGACGGGTTCATTTGCCCCAACTCCATCGGTGAATCCTAAGATGGAATACATGCGCATGGCACGTTTATCCTGAACGTAGGCATAGTCGTCGGCCTCGTAGGTAATTTTAGTGACTGAACCACCTGGGCTAGTAAACTCTGTCAGATTCCAATTGGCTGCATTGATATCTGCTTCAGCACGGTTATCTTGAAAGGTGTACGGGAAATCACCCGAAGCAAAAGGTACGTTACGGTCGTACTCTTGAAAAAATCCCCATCGATCTACATGTTTTGGGTTGTACGCTGTGTTTTTATACTTAAACGTATAAGGCGTTAGCTTGCCTTTGTTGGAATTTCCATAACTGATCTGTACTGACTCTAGCGTTAATTTCCCTAACCTTTCGCCAGAATTTTCCGGGTTGGAGTAGTTAGGTATACCCTGACAAAGGTTGTATGAGTAGTTAAACTTTACCCGCTTAATTACCGTTGCATTGTCTTGATTCTTCAGGTAATCGTGCTTATTGTACAGAATAATTTCATCCAACTTGAATAATCTGTCCTCCGTTTTCACTGAATTCGGTAATCCGCCATTTTCGTCAGCCACACCTACTCCATCGTTACGTGGACTAAGTTTAAAAATAGCTATGTGATGTTTTCCAACAACAGAATTTACATACCATAATTCTTTAGAACCATACGAATAATTAGCCTTGTCGTCGTCGCGCGATAATCTTGTGCCAGGCATAATCTTTGCCTTAAAGCGTTCATAAGGTGCCCGCCATTTATACGAATTACTCGTTAATGAGTAACGGAATAGGGTAAAATTTCCCAAATCGTCGTCGGTAAAACCATTGTTAGTCAAATCAACATAATCGGGACTAGTGATATGTGTTAGGTAGAACGTGTGCGCAAAAGGAGCAACGTTTTTCGAACTAAAGTATCCGTCTGTGGTGGTACTTGCATTCTGACGTGCCGATGTATTCGCGTCTCCATACGTCACCGTTCCTTCTTGCAGATCGCGGGGACTATTTTTGTTTACACTGAAAGAAACGTCCTTCTTTTCTTTGTTCATTGCTGGAAGAAAAAATGAATAATTCTGACCCGTTTCGTCGGTTATTTCAAATCCAACAAACTTATTATTCGCAAATAGGCTACCGTCATTTAATTTACTGCCGTAAAAATTCTCCACTGAAGGATTGGGATTAGACATGATTGTGCTCCCTGTAATAGAGAAAGAATCCCTGTCTTTAGAGCGTCTTACGAATTCACCATACTCTTTGGCAAAGGTGCTTGCGTCGAATACTCGAACTACTTTGGCTCGTGGCAACCGCGTATTTTCGTTTTTTTGCTTGGAAAGTTCTTGGTTCGTCTCTCGAATATTTTTGAGAAAACTAGAATTAAATATTTTTAGAGAAATTGGGTTATCGTAGTTAATCTTTTCGTAATACTGACGATCCAGGATTGTCGCTTCATTTTCAAATTTGAAGACTACTGGTTCGAATAACTTTCCACTGGTAACTTTTCTGAATTGGTAGTTCGAAAAAACAGAAGCATCCTTGAACGTGCTACCAAGAGAATTCGAGGTTGTATTCACTAAATTGGCGCCCAACTTAAAATCAGTGCCAACCCCAAAATCAACCGAGATGCTATTATCGGCACCGGAAGTAAATGAATAAGTTGGATCGCCAATGGGCGCCACCTCATTCCGTATTGGCCGAAAACTTCCACTCAAGCCATGCGAGCTAACCGTATATCCATCGAAAGTATAAGATGCTGCAGGTAAATAGCGTAAATCATCGTTGTACAATGGATCTGGATCTTTTGAAAAGTCCTTGATGCTTGTGCTTTGGGCATTATGCAAATAGTAATAACCAGAAGTTGGGGTATTAAATATATTGTTCGAGTTGCTTTGCAAACTAGAGTTGGTGTACGATCCTGTAACTGTTAAATCCTTATTCGCTCCTACTGCATCTTTGCCGATAGGCGATAGTTGAAAAGAAATATGTGTATTCTCAAATTGTGGATCTACACCTTTGGTAAATGAATCCCTTGATCGTCGGTTACCACTTTGCACAGCAAATTGATTTACACCTCCGCTATAGTTTAATCCTTGAATACCTCCTTGCGAATTCATGCCAAATGATAATGCACCAGCAAACTTTAAATCACCATTTTCCTTGTCGGTTAACTGATGCACCACCGGCAGTGAAACAGAAGCACTCAACCCAGATTGAGAGTCAAAACCGATATTCAGATTTACCTTACTTTTAAATAATTCAGGCTTTACCCCAACGTTCATGGTCAGACCAAACCCATCGTAATTGCTCCATTTGATACCTAAATCAGGTGATATCTTATCCTTGAATTTATCGACAACTTCTTTCTTCAGTTTCATTCGTTTTCCAAAAAGCTCGAAAGTAGGAGCTGCCCTAAGCGTCACCACTTTCCGGTCTTTTCGCGTTAGAACTTCTTGTAGAATCTCGTTATTGAAATCATCGGGAACACCATTCACCGAGCGAGTAATGCTTCCCACTTGTAAATTCCATCCCAAACCAACCCAACTTGCCTCTTGCTCCATGGTAACATTGCTGTTATAGGTCAAATTCAATGGGTAGCCATCCACATCCATTAAGGGTATGTTGTGTTTAAAGTCACCTGTGAACAAATCAACCAAATTAGACTGATCCAATTGTTGAAAGCCAACGGATTCCGGTTGATTTGGTCCTGCAGTAAGGGCTTTTGCGTACAGTGGAAAGAAAATTTCATTCACCATCGCGACTAGTAACAAAGAGGCAATAATCTTTTTCATTCTTGAATGGTATTAGCAGAGAGGTTAATGGTATCACTATCGGTTATTAGCAGTAGAGCTAAATCAGCTCCATTTACTTCTTGAAGACCTTCTAGATCGAACCGAACAAGTATTTCGTTTTTGTTTTTGAAGGGCTGAATGCCCAAATTGTGTACGAATATTGGTGTTAGATAATTTTGATTCAACCGACCAATGATAGCTCCATCACCTATTTTCAAGGATGTGTCAACATTCAGAAGAAATGTTTTCGTTTCCGCTAATTCCGTGGATTGTACCGTTTCTATCATCTGATTTTGATCGTTTAACTCAATTACTTCGATCGATTCAATGCTCGATTTTGATTTAGTTTCATCTTGACTACACCCTATGAGAACAGCACAAACAAGTAGTGCACTAATCTCCAACATAGGTAAATACCACTTCATAACTATTGGGTTCGGCGGTTACTATTTTGTATTTCGATTTATTATCTAAACGAAGCTTCTTCAAGTCAATCACAACACGAAAATCTTCCGAGGCTTCGTTAATTACCTTTCCAGTGCTTATTGTTTGGCCTGAAGAAACTTCAGTGATGGTATAGTTCAAAACTTTGTTTGGGTAATTGCCAAAACGCAACTTGATCGACTCTTTAACAAAGTAATTTCCTCGTGAGGCATCACGAACATCGATGTAGGAATTCGTTAGTTTAATAAAATTAGCGGCAGTGTCGTTTTGTACTTTGAATGTAAAAGGTGCGGCTCTGGCCAAAAGAAATCCTTGATAAAATGCTTCTACCGACCAAGCATATTCTTTTCCATCAACTAGCTGAAAATTTCCTGGCTGATACTGATAGTTGTCTAAAGTATAATTAGAAAATCGGAGTAATTTGGGATTGTTAGAAATGGCTACGGGAGCTGTTTGCCCTTTTAGTACCTCTACGAGGCCATAAGCATAATTCACCTTAGAAAGAGGAAAAGGACTTACGAATGACCATTGAAAAAAAGGCAACTCGTTACGCAGAATAATCTGCTCATTTTCAGGAAGATTCAACATTAAATCATACACAGGATAACTGTCGGCAAAAAAACAATCCGAAAAAGACATTACAGGCTCTTCAGTTGTATTCAACTCAAGACAAACTTCATACTCTTGGGGTGGCAAAATACCTACATCATTCAGAAATTGACGGAATGCTGGATTAACTTCAGTTCGCTTAGTTCGAATAGCAGAATTAAAAGAATAAGAACCTTCTCTTACTATCGCTGCTCCATGAATGGTTAATACCTGACTACCGCTGGCGTCGGTAACGTTAAGTATATAATCAACGGAAAAGGTCCGTTTTATGCTTGAAGTCAATTGGAAACCCAACAAAGTCTCTTGATTCAGTTGGATTGAAGGCAAATTTGCTCCACTTATGACCAGCTGTTGTCCACAGACTTGCATCGACATCGCTAGAAGAAATATTTTTAGTAGCACTGTTTTCATAGACTAAAAGGATATTGAAAAAGTCAATCTAGATATTAAGGAATTAGCTGCTTGATTGGAAAAAGTCATGTAATTAGATTTAAAACCAGCCATGAATATTTTAAATCTGTAATCTATCCCAAGACCTAGTTGATATTGGGTGTCTTTACTATTGTCGATACGACTACCGGTCATTACGTTGAAATCAGCGTTTGCAATCCAATTTGCGGTAATATTGTACCGGCTCACGGCTCCTACGCTATAATTAACTACCCAGATATTGGGGCTTAATAAGTCCTCTAGGTTTGCAATCATCTGGCTACCTGATGTTCTATTATAACCAGCATTTAAACCGTAAAATGAGCGTTTTTTGCTTAATGAAAAGCCAGCACGAATGTTTTCGGATTTATTTGCTGTTTCACCAAAACTTGACGAGTTGGTATTGAAATACGCCAAGGTCAATTGCCCCCTATAATCACCCATTTTCATGGCGTAGTTGGCTGTTAAAACGAACACATTGAGCATCATGAACGTTTCTTGCAATTGACCTTCGGCCACCACATATGCCCCGGAAATTGACATTGGCTTATAGGTACTCGTCAGAGAAAACCCATTTTTTCGAAATTTGAATTCAAATTCAGAAGCAATGCTTCGGTTAGTATTAGCTTGAATGATTTGAATTCTTCGCATAAGTTTGGCCCTAACCATCAAAGCACCTTTGAAATAGTTGCCTTTCACAAAAAGGCCGACATCGGTGTATGATTTCCTGAGAAATTGATTACCTGCGGTAAAAAAATTCGGACTAACCTTTTCTACTTCTACGCCGATTTTCGTTTTAATCTGGTGAAGTGAATAACCGAGGTTGAGGTTAAAAGCATAATCGAAGTTCTTATCGATTATGGTTGTTGAGCGCTCTCCTCTTTCTATATCGTTGGTGGAAATGGAAGCAAGAAATTCTGAACTTAAACCGGATTTGCTTGAAACGAAATAATGACCAAACTGTGCAACGTTATTAATCCGGTTCGCATTCATTTTTTGAATATTCTGCGTGGCTGTAAGACCAGAAAAGCTAATAGAAGTTTCATCGGATAACTTTTTCTCCAAATTAACTCCTCTAATTTGCCAGCTTCTCAAAGTATTTGGATTCATGTTCAACGTATTGGCTACTGTAGAACCTGAGAATATACCTAACCGTGTTGATTTGTATTTAACGCCCAAGTTAAATCCATCGAGACTTTGCGTATGCATACTGAATTTGCCATAGGATGGGGAAACGCGTCCAATCGAAAATTCTTCAAGAAATTCAATCCCGCGCATCCATCGATTTTTCCTTGAGCTGACCAGATATTTTAAATGTTTGATTGAATCTTGTCTTTGCTGTGCCAGTTGAGTTAGACTATCCGACTTGGCATAGGCACGTCTTTTCACTTGATCCACTGAATCTTTGGCATTGTCTAATTCTTTATTTGCATCCGCTTTATTTGGCAAATCGGGCTCACCAGGAATAACAGGTAGTGATGGGCGGTTGTCCTGAATTCGCTTTTGAGCCGCTTGCATGCCCCCAGGAGCAACCAACTTTGGCTTTTTATCATTGATTAAGCTCTCTGGAAGATTGGCTTCAGCACTGGGTAAGCGTTCTCTTAGTTTATTCAGATCTAATGAAAAAGTTCGTTGATTTACTCCTCCTAAAAAACCACTCTGAGAGGATTGAAGAGATGCAACTTTCAAAGGAATTCCCCCCAATTGAACCGACAAATCCGTACCGCCATCGATACCTGCAGTGGGCATGGAGTCGCCCAAAGTTGGCTGTGTACTATGAAATGCACTTCCCCATAAGGTTCCAGATACGTCTAAACGAAGTTTATTGGTAGTAAACGACCTTAGTTTATCTCTAAAGCTCAGTAATGCATTACTGTTCTGCTTTAACTGATTCAAAGCATCGTTTGGCTTTGGCAGCTCCAAGAGAGATGCATAGTTGAATTCAACATGCTGAAGATTTTGAGAATAGATGAGCACATCACTTTCTTCAAGTGCATAAAAAACAGACACACTTTTGGGGATAAATCCTCGCGACAGCACATCATCTAAATAAAAGGTGCAATTCGGGTCACCGGGAAATGACCTCCAAATCACCACGGGAGGCTCCTGCTTAGAGTCCAACAGCAGCGCTACATGAAGCCTCCTCAATGTTGATGTATCAACATTTTCTAGTTCAACAATTAACTTTTCATTCTTTTGTTTAACACTGAAAGTGCCATTTGGGATATCAACGAAATAGACTGAAGAATCGAGGGTGTTATTTTGAAGGTCTAGGATTTTGATACTGAGCTTTTTCTGTGCTTTTCCAAATAAGCGTAGACTTCTACAAGAGTCGGTGCTGCAAAAATCGTTACCAGCATTAGTTGAATCTGCCAGATTTACTTGAGGGAATTGAAATTGAAACGTTGAATTACGCCGTGTAACTAGTTGGGTGTCGCTTCTTGTGCAAGTCACCTGATTATCTTCATTCATTAATTCGGTAATAACCCGAAAAGGAATACTTGTACTTGTATTCTCTTGGCGTTCGACACGATACATTACTGTATTGTCATAATAATTAAACTCTACTATCTTAACACGTAATTGTGCAAAGCAACAGAGCGAATTTATACAAGTAAAACCTAGCACTAAGAATAAATTTTTCAGAGGTATGTTGGCTAAAGAATTTGAATTTAGAAGCTGCTTTTGTATTGTGCAAATAAAAGTTGTGCTTTTTTATAATCTATATCACTCAAGCTATGCCCGGCACCAGACTTATTGCTTCATTCCTCATTCTCAAGCCACTAAATACTATTGAAAAAAAACGCGAAGAGTTGAGTAGTTCTCTCTTCATAAAAACATCTTCCGAAAAGGATCGGCACCACCATCCAGATGATATAAGCCGACCCTACTAGACTCTAACTCTCAGGGTGTACGCCTGGGAAAACGCTGGCACTGACACTCAGTGAGGCAAAAATCAAAAGCAAAAGATACGCATAAACTGGATTGTATTTAATCATTCTCTTCGAGGTTAATCATCACGTTTGGCCTATCTTCTACATGCGAGAAGAATTGAGCAACTACACGACCAAAACTAGCGGCAAGTCTTGACCGCCAAATCATGACATCTTTGATACACTTAAAAATTAATTCTAATGGACTGGAGCTATTTGGAGCTATCAAAAAACCTCCACTCATTGCAATAAATCGAGGGTTTTTATCCAGAATCACCCCATCGAACCCAAGGAATTACGCTACTAAATCGAGCCGTTTTGGGCTAGCAAACTATGACTAATGGCATGACATTGGCCTCAACCCATAAGCGCATTTTCCTGTTGTTGAACTCAGCTTGGGCCGTGTAGCGGCAGGATGAATACGAAACCTTAACCGTGCGAGCAAATAAGAAAGTAGGCTCACTTCAGCACTCGCTCTGCAATGCAGCCTAGGATAAGGAAGTATCAATATCCGACTTTGCCAGAGCCTCTAACTGCACAATAGGAGGAATGGGTAGAGGCATATATTCGGGTGAAATTTAAACGCTTTGACTTTTGCAAACTTACTAGCGCACGCCACACAAGCAAGATACATTGCTCAAATGCCGCTACCGTCGTACTTGTCAATTACTGTCATTCCATTCACCTACCCCTAAAATTTAATATTTTGCGGCATGGATGTCCGCTTTGAGCTACAACTATCGGTGCATGCCGACGATATCGACGGCCTGGGCCATGTAAACAATGTGGTGTATCTGCGTTGGGTGCAGGAGGTGGCAGCAGCGCATTGGTCGCAATTGAGCACTCCACAGCAGCGAACGGAATTGGCCTGGGTGGTGCTGCGCCACGAAATCGACTACCACGCTCCTGCCTTGCCGGGCGACACCATCGTAGCCACCACCTGGGTGGAAGGCTGGAAAGGCGTACGCTCAGAACGTAGGGTACAACTCCACGAGCGCAGCAGCGGTAAACTATTGGCCGAAGCCAAAACCATCTGGGTGTTGCTCGACGCCCAAACTCGCCGTCCGAAACGTATCGAAGATGCGCTCGGTGGTCTGCTCACCGGCGCGAAAGAGACCTGAAAAGTCTACTTTCTATCATTTTTCGGTGAATCTTTTTTACAAATCGGTAAAAAGGCCTTGTTACACCAATTAAAAGCCTACCTTTAACGCTTCATCAACATCATTATCATCATCAACATGAAAGAAGGCATTGTAAAGTTCTTCAATGAAACCAAAGGTTTCGGTTTCATCAAGGACAACGCTTCCGACAAGGAGTACTTCGTACACGCAACCGGTTTGGTCGACAAAATCAAAGACGGCGACAACGTGGAGTTCGAATTGGAAGAAGGTCGTAAAGGTTTGAACGCAGTGAAAGTAAAGCGCGTATAACGCTACACCCATACCGTTTAATGAACCAAAAACCCCGAATGTTTCGGGGTTTTTTCGTTAATTGCCAGCATCAAACCCCTAAGCCATGCAAACTGTTCTCGGCGCCGGCGGCCCTATAGCCAACATCATCGCGCGCAGTCTCCCCGATTATTGCGAACGCATACGGCTGGTGAGTCGAAATCCAAAGGCGGTAAACCGAGGCGATGCGCTATTTGCCGCCGATTTGCTGCAACCCAAGCTGGTAGATGCAGCAGTTGCTGGCTCCGAAGTCGTTTACCTTTGCCCCGGCTTATTGTACAAAAGCAGCGTATGGGAGCAGCAGTGGCCGGTGGTGATGCAAAATACCATCAACAGCTGCGAAAAATTTGGTGCCCGCCTGGTGTTTTTCGATAATGTGTATGCCTACGGCCAAGTTGCGGGCGAGATGACCGAAAGCACTCCCTTTAATCCATGCTCTCGCAAAGGTGAAGTCCGTGCCAAAATCGCCACCCAGCTGCTCGACGCCATGCAACAAGGCCGCGTGGAGGCACTCATTGCGCGCTCGGCAGACTTCTACGGTCCAGCTACCCCCTACTCCATGCTCACTTTCCTGGTGTTCGACAACCTCAACAAAGGCAAAGGCACACAATGGATGATCCGCACCGACCTGCCACACAGCTTTACCTATACCCCCGACGCCGGACAGGTCACCGCCCTGCTGGGCAATACCCCCGAAGCTTTCGGTCAAACCTGGCATCTGCCTACCGACCCAGCACCTTGGACTCCTGCACAGTTTATCGAAGAGATACAACGCGCCTACGGACATACCGGCAAAACCATGGTATTGGGCAAAGGCATGATGAAGTTGCTGTCGTGGTTCATCCCCGTATTGCGGGAGACGCTCGAAATGCAGTACCAAAACGAGCAGCCCTACCATTTTAGCAGCGCCAAAATTTTGAAAGAGCTCGAGATCCCGTTCACCCCTTACGCTCGAGGCTTGAAAGAAACCATACAGCATTACCAGGCGCTTCGTAAAAAATAGTCAAAACACCCGAACAGCTCTGCTGTTGTAGAGGCATGCAGCTGGTTTGGTTCAAACGCGATTTACGGATACACGACCATGCACCCCTAGCCGCCGCCATAGCCACTGGTGAGCCGGTGCTGCTTTTATACGTGCACGAACCCGAACTCGAAACCCTGCCCATGTATGCCCCACGGCACTTTGCCTTTGTATGGCAGTCGTTGTGCGACATGCAGCTGCGCCTCGCTCCCCACCGATTTACGCTTTGGGTGGTGAGCGGCGAACCCCTCGCACTTTTCGACGCGCTGCACCAGCAGCTGCCCATCCGCGGCTTGTGGAGTCACGAAGAGATAGGCGTGGCAGCTACCTATACCCGCGACAAGGCCGTGGCCCGCTGGTGCAGGAAGCTGGGCATCCCGTGGACCGAATTCCCCACCAACGGCGTGGTACGGGGATTAAAACAGCGCGACAACTGGAACAAACACTGGTTTGGCGTGATGGAAAGTCCGCAGCAGCACCCCAACTGGCAGCGTGCTCGTGCCGCCCAACTCCCCGAAGCGCTGGCCGAACGTTGGTTGCAGCTGCCCTACCCCACTGCCTTGCGTACAGCTGACCCGGGCTTGCAACCCGGAGGCGAAACGGCGGCCCACCGTTACCTCAGCAGTTTTTTGGCCGAGCGGCACCACCACTACAGTAAACACATCAGCAAACCCGCCGAAAGTCGACGCAGCTGCAGTCGGCTCAGTCCTTACCTCGCTTGGGGCAACCTCAGCATGCGGCAGGTGTATCAGGCCACCCAGCAGCAACAGCAGGCCGGTGGACGCTCGCGTGCCCTCAGCAGTTTCCTCTCACGACTGGTGTGGCATTGCCACTTTATCCAGAAGTTTGAAAGCGAAAGCCGGCTCGAGTTCGAGAACATGAACCGCGCCTTCGACCACATACGCACCCAGTGGGACGAAAGTCTTTACTTGGCTTGGGAAATGGGTCGTACCGGTTTGCCGTTGGTAGATGCCTGCATGCGCTGTGTGACACAAACCGGCTACCTCAACTTTCGCATGCGGGCCATGTTGGTGAGCTTCCTCACCCACCACCTCTGGCTCGACTGGAAACGTGGGGCGGATTTCCTCGCACAGCAATTTCTCGACTTTGAGCCCGGTATCCACTACCCCCAGTTTCAGATGCAGGCTGGGGTGATGGGCATCAACACCATACGCACTTACAACCCGGTGAAGCAGGCCATGGACCACGACCCCGAGGGCCATTTTGTACGGCAATGGGTACCGGAATTGGCCGAGCTGCCCGTTCCCTTGTTGTTTGAACCGTGGAAGATGACCGAGATGGAGCAGCTGAGCTACGGTTGCCGCCTGGGGCACGACTATCCACAGCCTGTGATAGATCTGAAAGTTGCCGCCGCACGAGCCCGCGAAGGACTTTGGGGCACCAAAAAGAGCGAGGCAGCACGCGTTGAAAACAAACGCATTTTGGCTACGCATGTCAAAAGCCGCATGCGCAAGTTGAAGTCGTCGAGTGCGCAGCTGCCTCCCGAGGAGGTAGATACATGAAAATGGTTCGCAAAGGCGATTTGCCTGTGAAAGACTGCCTGGTTTGCGGCAAGCCCATGGTTTGGCGGAAAAAATGGGCCAAAAACTGGGACGAGGTGAAATATTGCTCCGACCGTTGCCGGCAAAGCAAAGCCGCCGGAGTCAACTCAGCTGTTCAATAGCTAACAAACGGCATTTGTCCCCAAAAGCTAGGCTTTTCGCATTGCGCGAGGATGAAGTGGGCAAGGTCGTCGCGGCCTATGCTTGTGCTAGCATTCACCCCTACCCATCCCACCCGGTAATGGCCTCGGGCTGGCTCGAGGGTCAGTCGTGGCGCGCGCACAATCATCCAGTCGAATGAGCTGCTGGCAAGCAGTTGGGCATGCCTGGCGGCATCTTGCAGCACATGTGGTACTGCTAATTTCATGATGAAGCGAATGAGGTGATCGGGTAGTTTGGGGCGGTCGGCTGCAAAGGGGAGCCCACCACCCGAGAGGCTGATGATTTGGGTGATGCCCGTTTGCTGCATGGCTGCCAGTATGTTGGCGGTACCCCGCGTTTGAAGGTCGTTTGGCGAGTTTTTCACTTGCCCAAACAAGCTTACCACCAGCGAGCAGCCCTCGAGCGTTCGGCTGAGGTCGGTTAACTGGAGTACATCGCCGGCGACAACGGTGAGTTTTGGATGTTGAATGTCGAAGTTTTGAGGCGAACGAACCAAGGCACGTACTTCATAGCCAGAAGCAAGTGCAAGTTTCAGAAAAGCGCGCCCGGTTTTGCCCGACGCGCCCATGAGAGCAATTTTTTTCATCTTTTTTTTTGCGAATCTACGCTGGGCAAACCCTAACTTTACATTAGTAGGGTACCTACCTTTTAGTACGTATGGAAGTATCTCCCATTGTGGCAGCTCGTTGTCCGATTCGCACCAGTTTGGAATT
>VFQR01001039.1_pt1 | contig 24869 bp, 22 predicted proteins | sample 3512321 | NCBI WGS metagenome assembly VFQR01 (sample SAMN10412374, study PRJNA504923) | tailings metagenome | isolation source: Relicate 3 Philex TSF1 revegetated site | place: Philippines: Tuba, Benguet | collected 2017-08-29 | reverse complement strand
AAAGTGCCGGTGGAAATGCTTGTACTTTGGAGAAGTTCTGGCGCGAAGATGGAAACGGTTCAATTTCAATGGCCGAAATCTCCAAAAACCTCTCTCACGATGAATTGCCCAAGTCGATAGACTGTTGTGCCATCGTGACTTCTGTCACTTTCTGGCCAAATTTCTGATAGGCAGTTTTTCCGGTGCGATCATGCGAATGGAATCTGAAGGTCTCACTCAAATTCCGGCATCCCGAACACAGGGTCATCGCCCCCGCGCCAGTCGTACGCAACCCGTTCACCGCAAAAGCTTTAAGACTTCTATTCTTCCTCAGGCCTGCCTTTGCCTGATGCTGTGTCTGGTGATGGCCTCCGGGATGGTGGCAGTCCATCAGAGTGATGCTCTGGCACAGGGAGGAGATTCCACAGCGATCGATCCCTCCGCTTCTGATGCAGCCAATGCTCAGGCAGTGCCGAGCACAGAGGAGAGCCAGAAGCCAGCAACAAAGATTCCGGAAACTCCTCTGGAGATTCTCAACGGATTAGGTGTTTTTGTTTATCCTCTGGGCCTCGCATCCGTACTGGTCTTGTGGGTCACCATTGAGCGACTGGTTGTACTGAGGCGCAGCCGCGTGATTCCCCAGCCCTTTGTCCGACGTTTCTTTGATCACATGCGGGAGGGACATCTCGATCCCAAAACATCTCTCCAGTTGTGCGAAGAAAATGGCAGCCCAATTTCGATTGTGTTTGCACACGGCCTGCGGAAATGGGGCAAGCCGAGCGTGGAAGTTGAACAGGCCATCATTGATGGCGGCGAACGCCAGACCAGCCAATTGCGAAAACACATTCGAGTTCTGAATGGAGCGGCCACGGTGGCTCCGTTAATCGGTCTATTAGGAACAGTGGCCGGCATGATCGAGAGCTTCAATACCATCGCTGCCAAGCAGGCCATGGGAAGGACGGAAGATCTGGCGGCTGGCATCGGGCTGGCACTGCTGACGACAGCGGCTGGTCTGCTCATCGCGATTCCTGCACTGATCATGTATATGTATTTTGCAGGGCGTGTCGATTCGTTAATCATCGAAATGGATGGGCTGGCGCAGGACCTTGTCGATTTGATTTCAGCCGAAGGACTTGCTGATCAGGAGCGAGCCGCCCGTGCCACGTCATCTTCCAGCAAATCAACAGAGGTCAAGAAACCTGCCTGAGCGAAGCATTTCCTCGATCTGCCGCCTGATCAACGCATGACAAGTTGCGGAAACGCATACAAGGTTCTATAGTTGCATAAATCTGCAATTGTCAATTACCAGCCGTTTCGCCATTGGAATTTTCGGTATGTCGAAGGAAGCTGAAACCGATGCCGGTTCGGTTGCTGAAATTCGCCGTGTTTTGGGGAAAGCCAATCTACGCACCACAGCGGCTCGTATTGCTGTCCTTCGCCAGTTGCAACAGGCGACAGCGCCAGTCACCCATGCCGAGGTCGCCGAAGAACTCGTACCGACGGGGTTCGACAAAGCGACAGTTTTCCGCAATCTGACCGATCTCGTGGATGCAGGGCTCGTCACTCGCAGTGAACTGGGTGACCATGTCTGGCGATTTGAGTTGAACGATCTCAACAATCCCGAAAAAGATCAGCATCCCCACTTTGTCTGCATTACTTGTGGAAAAGTGACCTGCCTCCATGGCAGCGAACTCCCCAAATTTGACAAAGAGAGCTGGGCCCGAATCGGCAAAGTCAACGAGATTCTGCTCAAGGGCTTCTGTGTCCAATGTGCCAACAGCACCAAAAGCTGAAGCTGTTCGCCTGAGTTATGATTCTCACGAGATTCGAAATTCTGGTAAGGCGGCTTTGTGTGTGCCATGCCTGCAGCTTTGGGCTGTCTATTACAAACAACTTGGTCTTTGAGTCCACCCTTGGGTGGCCCGGCCAACTTGTGGCCGGGTTGCCGTGCAATTGCACGGCAACAAGAAGCCGCGCCATGCGATTGCCCTTTCACCACTGTTGACTTTGTCTTGGTTGGGATGACCCTGGAAGTCCTGAAAAATCAAAACTGTGCGGCATACCTTGGTCTTTACGGGGGTGGCAGGGGACAGATGTCTTCATCCGCTCTCTCATCAATCAAATTCACCAGCGCCAATGCATCCGGAACAAGCTTTTCTGACTTTCTACAGGTTCGCCATGAACAATCAAAGTCCCTGACCTGGGGGCAAACGAAGACGTTTGACCCCAGCCACCCCATTTTACGCCACGCAGTTGCCAGTCACACTTGAATGCAGAAATGTGTGTAATAGACAGCCAGCTTTGGGCAAGTATGTCTTTGGAACCAACACCGCCCTGTGACTTCCCGCGAAACGCATGAGCCTGCGATTCAGCGTGAGGGATATTCGTCTTCTTGACAGAAAATCGCCTGCAAATCCTTGAATGGTGACTTCATCCGCCTACCATTCGAAGTGATTACGGCGAGAATATCTGGCAACCTGATGGAGTTCCCATCAGTTATTCTCGGTCCAGTGATGCCGGAATTCTCTCTCTCTGATTCACTCCCCGATTTGACTCATTGCGATATTCACACAGCGGAGATACCATGAGCATGGCCGATGAATACTCTGACGACGACGGCGATTGCATTCACGGTAAAGCCTCACTGCCGCATGGGTCGGGCTCCGCAATTGATGTTCTGGGAGACAGCGGCCAGACTCAGCTCGTCACCAGTTGTCATTCTTCCGCCCTGCCACCTTCTCCTCGAGAAACGAGAGCCGAGCCGGATTTGCCCCGAATTCAGCGGGCTGTCCGTGAGATTCTCTCTGCGATCGGCGAAAACCCTGATCGGGAAGGTCTTCAGGAAACTCCTGCCCGCGTGGCCCGTATGTTTGCCGAGTTAACAGCCGGCTTGCGCTGTGATCCCGCCCGACATCTCGAACGCGTCTTTCCTGAGCAGTACGACGAACTCGTGCTGGTCAAGGATATCAGCTTTAACAGCATGTGTGAGCATCATCTCCTCCCCTTTATGGGCGTGGCTCACATCGGTTACCTGCCTCGGGGAAAAGTGGTGGGCTTAAGCAAGCTCGCCCGCATTGTGGATGAGATTTCTCATCAACCACAGGTTCAGGAACGCATGACTCAGCAGATTGCTGATCTCATGCAAAGCGTGCTCGACCCCAAGGGTGTAATCGTCGTGCTGGAAGCAACTCACACCTGTATGACGATTCGCGGCATCCGCAAACCTGGCTCGCTCACGATCACCAGTGCTGTCCGTGGACTCTTCAAGACTAACCAGGCCAGCCGGGCCGAGGTAATGTCGCTCATGCAGCAGCGAAGAAGTGTGTAGCACAGAGTTCGGCCTCAGGCATCTCTTTGTGCCATACTTGCGGCTCTGAGCAAGCATGCATCACGCACACTTTTAACGCGAACGTTTGCTGAGATATCTTTTGGCGTTTGCCCTGACCACTATTTTCGCGTGATGAGCCAGTCCACAGATTTACGCAAAAAAAACTGGCTCACTGACGGCTGATCAGTTTGCAGCAAAGTCGCATGTAATCTTTGCCAATGGTCTTACGGCACGACTTTCCAGCCGTATTCACCCAATTCCAGCACTAAGAAAATAATGCCGGCAATCAGTGCCGAGAGCGAAACAAACAGCAGGGCATCATAGATCCCGGGGCTGGGTGCATCACTGGAGTTAGAGCCGCGTGGTGACATTATCGCCTCGTTGAATAGTGCTGTTCTTTGTTCGTTCGACCACTTCACCAACAGCGCGATCAGGCGTGATGAAGTTCAAGCGGATTTTTCCCAGATATCGATCATTGCGATAGATCGTCAGTTCATGACCTTTGGTTAATCCGTCATCGCTGCCGAGACTGATTTCCACAGTCTCGCTGGTTCCAGGCCGAGCAGGACGAAGATCCATGACCACACCAGTGACAGGTGGTGGCGGTGTCGTGGAAACCACCATACTTTTGATGTCTGTGGGGAGATCTTTGGATGCAAGGAACGACTTCATCGTCGCGATTTCTCGCAATGATTCTTCGTGTTTAGCAAGCAGTGCATCCAATTTGACCTTGGCACCGAAAATCTCGTCGCTCAATTTGTTGTTCGCGGTAATCAACTGATTGCGGGAATCTTCCAGCTCGATATTTCTCGCCCGCTGGAGCTGTGCCTCAAGCAGACGCTGTTCAGCTTCCGAGGTGCTGAGCCCGGCAATCTTCTGCTCCGAATTGGCCAACGCCTTCAGTCGTGCCGTTTCTGCTTCGAGAGAAGTATTTCGCAGAGTCAGTGCGTTCCTTTCTCCGGTCAGTTGAGTCACCTGCTGCTGCAGGTCCGCCTCTTTCTTGGCGGCAGCATCGGCAGCCTGAGTGAGTGCTGTCGACTTCTCGACCAGTTCCTTTTTGGCAACATCAAGTTGCTTCTGGGTGTTTTCTTTCGCCGTTCGCCAGTTCACCTGGGCCGTATAAATGGCACCGGCAAAGCCCATGAAGACCACGGCCAGCACCAGATGCAGCACAACAAGAATTTTGCCAACAAATGTCATAGCGAACCTCAGGTCCGTTCAGCCGGGAAAACTTCAAATTCCATGTCAGACTTCAGCAGCGATTTCAGCGATCTGAATTCCAATGCCGATTTTTCAAAAATGAAGACTACGTCGCAGATTTCAATGAAAGCGGCGCTCCATTAGCAGGCACCTGATCGTCGTAAGGCTCACCCAACAACTGTTTCAACTGAGCCTGACGCCGTTTCAACCGATCGAGATTCTGTTCCAGACGCAACAGTTCATCTGTCAGTGCATTTTTCTGCTGCGTCGCGGCAAACAAGTCATTGCGAATCAGTTCGAGCTGATTTTTCAACCGGTAAACCTCAGCCCTACGCTCTTCGCCTTCACCACGAACTTTTTCAATCTCGCCACCCAGGCGAGCCGCTTCCTCAGTCGCCGCGAGAATCTTTGCTCGCACTGCATCGAGATTCTTGAGCAGTTCAGCTTCACGGCTCACGAGAGCCTGCTCATCGTCTTTTCGTAACGCCTGAATCTGTGGGATGCGTGGCTTCAATGCGTCGATTTCGGCCTGAGTTTTCTGCAGCTTGTCACTCAATTCCTGATTCAACTTCTGTTTGGCCGAGTTGACCACCTCGGAGAGAATCACACCTGAGCCAGCGGATTCTTTGGTCAATCGATGTGTTGCAGTGTACGTCGTCTTCTCACCCGGCTGCGAATTGAACTCGAAATAGTCATTCAAAGGAGAGTTCTGGGTGTCACCCACCCAGTTGCGACCACCATTAGCCAGCGAAGCCGCAAAGGCGGCAAAGCCCAGGCTGGCTGCCACTACGATTACCACCAGTATTCGTCCAAGCTGAGCCATTCGTCGGCAAATCCCCAGAAATTGTTACTCAGCAATCCACAGAGTCAGTGAATGAAAACAAACGATGGGCAGATCCCAGATCGAGCCTGAAACTCGTTCTCAGCCTAAAACTCGTTCACATTGGGAAAAGGCAAACTTTGTCGGATCGATGCGTTGCACCACCTGCTGAACATCAGTGTGAACACTTCGTCCAGCTTTGTGTAACTTCTCTACTATAGAAATGCAGAAAAATCGGTGTCAACGAGGAATCGGGCAAGACTTCAAGTCTTATCTGGGTTTTCGGCTTTCAGCGGCTACTGACCGCAGAATCGCTTGCTGAGGCGTCAGAATCATCATCAAGAGAGCTTCATAAGCAGCAGCATCTTATGTTTTTTCCGTGAATGACGATCCTGCCGATTGTCCGGTTGGGCAATTGGCAGCATGATATCGGCAACTTACGCATTCACTCGGCCATCCAGGCGGCTCGAAATCGTTTCTTAACCGTCCTGGTTTCGCTGACGTTTGCTTCACTGACAATCTATTGACCGACCATCTCATGTTGTCGTTTGCTGAAAGCGGGCCATGCTGACAAAGCCAAACAGTTATCAACTCGTGCTTGAGAATGGGCAACTCATCCTCAAGTTGCTGCCCGGATTGACGGAAGCTCCCTGGTCAGAAATTGAGCAGGCTGGATTTGAAGCCGTTTCTGAAGTTCAGAAATTGGCCAAACCCCAGGTTGTAGTCGATCTCACCGAGCTGAATTACATAGGCAGTTCTCAGGTCGCACTTGTGATCCGCGTCTGGAAGGCCGTCAAAGTTCAGGATGGAGCACTGGTCGTCGCGACATCGAACAGTACTGTGCGTGAAGTGCTGGCACTTTCCGGGCTCGACCGCGTCTGGAAGCTTGTCGAAACCTCTCAGGAGGCTCAGGCCGCACTGGGCCGTCGAGACATTCAACCGACCCTCGATGATGATCCGAGTGATGCCTCCCCACTCCCGGCCTATGCACTGCTGGCAGCCTGTGTCGTGGGAATTCTGGGCCTCATTGCTTACGGGATGGATGCGATTGCACCGGGGAGAATCCTGTTGGTGACCGGTGGTGTTATGGCACTTGCTGCCGGCATCTGGGGCTTGTTGACCACCTTTGGCACGTTGCGTCTGTTTGCCGGGAGTGGAGTCTCTGCCGGGGTTGTTCTCGTGTTGATCTCCTTTCTTTTGCCACAGCCCAAAGGCGAGTTTCGCCGCAATGAATCTGAAGGTGAAGAGGCAGCAGCGGGCGCTCAGGCTGCTTCGCCGGTTCCAGCCAAAGTGGGAAAATCCAAGGTCAATCCTCCCAAGGATGATCTTCCCGGCAATGAACCGGCTCCAGCACAGCCATCTGCTGCCGTGAATGCCACAAACGAACCACCTCAAGCGACCGCCCCGACAGAGGCCGCCGCATCAGACACTTCGCCACCAGCCACCACTCCGCCTGCTGCCAAGCCGGCAACAGAACCTGAAGGCCCGATCACTCCTCGCTCCACACTCAAGGACCTTTAAAACGGGTGTTGGCACACGATGTTCAGAAACTCTGATTAAACGTAATCATTCAGAGCTTTGACCGGTGGTACGACCTGGGTTGCTGCCACTCAATTTCTACTCGAGCGATGCAAGTCGTCACTTATTGAAACAGAGATTGTCTGCTGACTTTCTTTCTCTCAGGAAACTCTCCCATGGCTGTCGTCACGGAAACCGCAGGTGATTCTCGTCAACGAGCTCTTCAACAGGAACTACGGGAACTCGTAGACGTGGTGGGGCCCGCTCCTTTGGTGGATCTGCTACTTGAACGCAGCTTTCAACTCAACGCGACAGATATTCACCTCGATCCGACTCCCACAGGCCTGAGAATTCGACTGCGCGTCGATGGACTGCTGCACGACATCATTGAACTCCCGGGCGAAATCACGTCACAAATCATCAGCCGTCTCAAGCTGATGGCGGGTATGAATATCACAGAAAAGCGTCTCTCACAGGATGGCCATATCAGCGGCGCCTCTTTGCGAGCTTCACGCGATATTCGCGTGGGAAGCGGGCCCACCATTCATGGTGAACGCCTCGTGTTGCGGCTGATGCCCGACGATACCGTTTTTACCAAGGTGGAAGATCTCGGCCTGAACGAGGCTCAGCTTCATTTGATCAATCGAGCCCTCAAAAGGCCCTATGGTCTGCTCCTGTGCGTCGGCCCGGTCGGTAGTGGAAAAAGTACCACCACCTATGCGTTGCTCGATCAACTCAACTCACCTCACCGCAGTATCGTCACACTGGAAGATCCTGTTGAACGACGAATTGAATCGATCAATCAGATTCAGATCGATCCCCGCATTAACTTTAACTTTGCTGATGCTCTGCGTGGTGTGTTAAGGCAAGATCCCGATGTGGTGATGGTCGGTGAAATTCGTGATGCGGAAACAGCTCATATTGCCTGCCGTGCCGGTCTCACGGGTGTTCGCGTCCTCTCGACATTACATGCCAATGATACAGCCGCCACGATTGACGTGCTGAGGGAATTCGGCATCCCTCCCATGTTCATTGCCGATGCAGTGAGCTGTATTGTCTCGCAGCGACTGGTTCGCAAAGTCTGCACGCATTCGCGAGAAATCTATCATCCCGACGAGGCCGAATGCCGCTATCTCGACATTTCTCCCGATTTCGCTGATACCGTCGATCTGGTTCGTGGAGTTCCTGCTCCCGTCAATTTCGGGACAGGCTATTCGGGACGATCTGCGGTCTTTGAAGTCTTACCCATCGATGCCCGCCTGCGACATGCCATTCTTTCCGAAACACCTGTGACACAACTTCGCCAGATCGCCATTGACGAAGGATTGATCACTCTCGAAAAAGCCGGTCTGCAGAAGGTCCGCGAAGGAATCACCACTCTTGATGAAGTCCACCGCGTACTGCTCACTTCGATCATTTGACCAACATAAGTAAAGCTCGGAGGGCGGCTGTGGTCAAACGTCCTCGTTTGCCCCCAGTTCATTGAAATTTCGTCGTTTAAAGCCGATAGGCTCTCAAATCAGGAAAACATTTTTCCGGTGCATTTGCGTTGACAAAGCTCTCTCACTGGGGGCGGATGAAGACATCCGACCCCAACCACCGGATTGTGAAAGACCTCTGTCGTCATCCGCACCAATAAACTCGGAGATGATCCTCAACTCACCATTGATTTCTGGAATGAGGGTCATCATCTCTTTCTTGAATCCATGAACAAATCAACTTCGTTGCCGTTGACCTGCCTGCTGAGAGAGTCGACAACTGTGAGGAACTGATTCAGTGCCAGTAGCTGAATCAGGAAGCCTGATAACTCGACCTCTCACAGCAGGATCCGAACTGTTGCATCATCTTGACTTGATTGTCACTCTCACGGGCGGCCTGACTGCCGCCCTGGTGCTTGGTTACATCACCAACCGGCTGGGGTTATCGCCGATTGTGGGATACCTGCTGGCCGGGATCTGTGTCGGCCCTGCAACTCCCGGATTTGTCGCCAACGCCAAACTGGCAGAACAAATGGCCGAAGTAGGCGTGATTCTGCTCATGTTCGGTGTCGGGTTGCACTTTCATCTGGCGGATCTGCTCGCCGTTCGTAAAGTCGCACTTCCCGGAGCACTGGGGCAGATTCTCATTTCGGCTCTACTCGGCACGGGCTTAGGCCTGATCGTCGGCTGGGGGCTTGTCCCTTCCATTATTTTTGGCCTGGCACTCAGCGTGGCCAGTACTGTGGTCCTGGCACGTGTGCTGGCCGACTTCCGTGAGCTTCATACGAATACCGGCCGCATCGCCATGGGCTGGCTGGTGGTCGAAGATCTCTTCACGGTCGTGACTCTCGTCCTCCTGCCGACAGTTCTTGCTGCCAAAGCCGATCTGGCAGGTGTCACCATGGCGGCAATCATGACGTTCGGAAAGATTGGCCTGTTTGTCGTCGTCGTCATGTACGGTGGCGGTGTAGTGATCCCGTGGGTTTTTGAACGCATGGCCAAGTCGGGATCCAGAGAACTTTTCACACTCACAGTTTTGGTCACCGCTTTAGGGATCGCTGTGATTTCTGTCGAGCACTTTGGTGTATCGATGGCCCTGGGAGCCTTTCTGGCAGGAATGGTTGTGGGACGATCCGAATTCAGTGCCCGAGCCGCTTCCGATGCACTGCCGATGAAAGATGCCTTTGCAGTTCTCTTCTTCGTCTCGGTGGGGATGCTGTTTGAGCCAGCTCAACTCATCGAGGCCCCGGGCGTGATTCTCGGCACACTGGCCATCGTGCTGATTGGCAAACCTCTCGCGGCCTTCGTGATTGTGATCTCGTTGCGCTATCCGCCGCGAACAGCCCTTTCTGTCGCTATTGCCTTGGCACAGATCGGTGAATTTTCCTTTATCCTCGGTTCTCGCGCCCGGGAATTGGGCGTTTTCCCTGAGGAGGCCAATCAGGGGCTGATCGTGGCAGCAATCCTCTCGATCACCATCAATCCCCTGCTCTACGGATTCATCCCCAAGCTGGAGCGATGGATGCATCAGTTGCCGTGGCTGTCATCGCGTTTGCTGGCCAGACTCGATGCCGCCCCGGCAGTCTCTGAAGACCACGAAAAATTCGAAACCAATACTCCCGCCATCATTGTGGGATATGGGCCGATCGGCCGGATGGTTGCCAGAATACTCATTGAGAATGGTATCCGGCCTGTCATTATCGAAATGAATCTCGACACATTCCGGCGATTGCGAAACGAAGGAATGTCTGTCGTCTATGGAGATGCACGACAAGTCGAAGTCCTCAAACAGGCCCACGTCGAGTCAGCCCGGTATCTCATTTTCAGCAGTGCGGAAAGCCATGGTGTCGAAGAGATCATCCAGCAGGCGAAAACTCTGCATCCCCAGATCATGACCTTCGTGCGGACACGCTTTCTGCATAATCTTCCTGAACTGGAGCATTTTGGCGCAGCGAGAATTTTTGTCGATGAAGCCGCCATTGGTCTGGCATTGGCAACATCAATCCTCAAAGACCTCGGCGCAACGGGTGACCAACTCGATCGAGAGCGTGATCGGGTTGAGCGCGAGTTCTTCAATACCAAGCAGTCGACCACCACCCGCCACGTTTCGGCAGAAACTCCCGTGGTGCCTCCACACGATTCACCGGCAACATGAAAAGTTCACGATGTTATGAACTCAAAGAATCCAGCGACCGAGATTGAAGTAGAAGAGCAACGTCACCACGTCGCTTAATGCGAGTGCAATCGGTCCGGAGGCCAACTGAGGATCACGTCGAATCAATCGAAGCACGAAGGGAATACTCAGGCCCACCAGTGCCGAAGCAGTCACCCCAGCGGCGATTCCCAAAAACAGACTGGCAGAAACCGCCCAGCTTCCCTTCCACAGGAAAGCAATAGCCCCCACAGAGAGTCCGCAACTGATTCCCAGGAGAGCACCGACGATCACTTCAAAAGCTGCTTTGCGCGAAAAAATCGCCCAGGTGGGATGTTGACCATGCAGAGCCTGCAGTGCCAGACTGACCGACTGGATACTGACGCTTTCAGCCAGTGCAGTGACCAGAGCAATAAAAGGAGCCACCACCGCCAAAGTCGCAACGTCGTCGTAGGCATCGGCAATAAAGGCAGCCAGCATCCCTCCCAGAACGTTGCAAAGTAACCACGGGAACCGGCCTAGAAATGCCGCCCGTGAGTTGCGCTGCGAGGCTTCTGTCAGATGCACACCGATCAACTGAAACAGATCGTCACTGTCTTGCCGACGATCAATTTCCATGATTTCAGCGGTGTAGAGATCAACATCAACCGCACCAAGAATCTTCTGATCTTCATCGACAACAGGGAACGCCAGCAGTTTATAGCGAGTAAAGTATTCGCAGGCTTCGAGCACAGTGGCCGTCGAGGGAATCGAAATGACGGTTGCAGACATGATGGAGCGGATGATTGTCTCTGGCGGTGAAAGCAGCAGCCGGCGGCTGGCAACCACGCCCAGCAGCCGGTGGTCTTCATCCACAACATAGAAGTAAACGATCCGCCCGACGTCATTCGATGCCCGCAAGGCTGTCAGCGACTGCTGCACGGTTTCGTCGGCTTTGAGAATTGGTGAAGCCGAGACAAGATGCTTTGTGACGGGATCGGCAAGCACATCATGGACATTGACCGGTGTTCGCACCGGTCCAACCGTCGGTTCTTGTTCAATCACAGGAACAGAAGCCACCACCACATGTTCCCGGTCAGATCCAGCACTCGCTTCGATGGGTAAATCTGTTGAAGCGGGGTGATCTTCCGGCGCATGTTCTGGCGATGGCATCAATCGTGGTTCCTTGGGGAAAAGATGAGGGAAACCCTGCGACCTGGAAATCTCATGCGGCACTGGAGTTTATTGACCGTTGCCCTGTAATTAGCGGCCCACTCATTAGCGGCCCAGTGATTTGCGGATGTTGAATAATTCCTTCCAGCCTGAAGAACGGCTGAATGCGAGGACCAGTACACTGTTGTATGTGAAAAACAGGAGCAGTGACCAGCGATTCAACCACAAAAACCAATCATTACGCACTTCAGGATCACTGACCGCCAGACCACCCAGTTTCCATTCACACCAGATAAAGCCCGCCAGCGTCATGAACAGCAGAATCATCGCCATCAGATAAGCGGCCACCCGGCAGCTATGCCAGAACAGGCGATGTCCGTGTTGAGTCTGAATTTCCCGATAAAGCAGCAGTATCGTGCCGACGATCGCTAGCAGAGAAATCACCGAAAGGCCATGAATTTCAAGCCAGTGAAGACTGCTCATTGCTTGAACCTTTCGTTAGTGTCAGGACGAATGAGGAAGAACTCCCTCGAATGCACACCTGAGTTTGATCTCCGATACAAAGTCGCAGGGAATCTGCCAGATTCAACGCAGAACTCAGCGGGCTGGATCACGCTTTTCGTCAGGCAGGTCTGTCTTCTTTTCCTTCGGCAGGAAGTTCCAATAACTCAATGGCCGTCTCAAACTGTTCCGGCTGGCCAAGGAGGACGAGCACATCACCCAGTTCCAGTTTCAGGTCAGCAGCCGGATTCGTCACGACCTGCCCTTTGCGTTTGACCGCCACAATGGTCACACCCGTCAAGTTTCTCAGTCTGAGCTGCCCCAGTGTTTTCCCGATCGCATGCGAATGCGGAGCGAGTTGGCAGCTTTCAAATTGAGCGTCGAGATTCCCATCGGGAGTAAAAGAAAGCAGTGTTCGCCCCAGAGCCTGCCCTCGAAATGCCTGATAATGATCCGAGCGAATATTGGCCACCAGACGGTTAATCATATTGCCAGGAATATGATACTCCCGCAGAACGTGAGCAAAAATCTCGAGTGAGGTTTCAAACTCTTCGGAGATAATGCTATTCGCACCCAGCCTCTTCAAATCGAACGATTCGGTAAAGTAGCGGGTGCGTACGACGATATGCAGATCAGGATTCATCTGACGCGCCAGTTGAACTGTGCGGCGTGCAGAGATCGGGTCATTAATCGCCACCACCAGTGCTTTGGCTTTCTCGATATGAACATGTTCCAGCACAGATTCCCGGCCTGAATCACCATAGTAGATCGATTGTCCCTGGGCTCTTTCCCGACGGACTGTCTGTGGATTCATTTCCAGCACGACATAAGGAATCTTCAATTCTTTAAGTACCGTCGCCAGATTCCTTCCATTAAACCCATATCCAGCAATCACGACATGGCCGTGAAGTTCATCAATCGAATCGTCCTCGGGAGGAGTGTACTTCTGCCACGACTTAACCAGTGGCGATTGCTCAATCACATCAATTAATCGAGGCAACCCAGCCAGGACTAAAGGCGTCGCCACCATCGATAGCACGGAAACGGCCAGAAAGAGCTGATATTCATCCGCAGTCATCAGCTTGACTTCGAGACCGCTTTTCGCGAGCACGAAAGAGAACTCGCCAATCTGTGCCAGCGAAACCCCAGCAAGCACTGCCGTTCGGAATGAATACCCAGCCAGCAGCGAAGGGACTGTCGCAGTTAATGCCTTCAGCAGCAGAATGGCAATTAGTAACAGTGAAATCGACCATCCATGGGTCATCAGATAGTTGATATCAAGCAACATCCCGACGGAGATAAAGAACAGACTGCTCAGTGTGTCTCGAAAGGGCATGACCTCCGCAAGCGTCTGATGACCATACTCCGATTCAGCAATAATCAGCCCCGCGAGAAATGCCCCCAGTGGCAGAGAGAGTTCAACCATGTTGGTCAGTGCGGCTGTACCAATACAGATCACGAAAATACAGATGAGAAAGAGTTCCCGGTTGCGAGTCTGGACGATCTGATAAAGCAGTGGCGGAACAGCAAACCGCCCGACGATGATTATCGCCAGCACCATCGCCAGTCCCTGGGAAACATCCCATAGAAATGAATGATGCTGGCCCGATTCGGCTGCCAGCAGCGGCACAACAAGTACACAGACAACAACCAGCAGGTCTTGAAACAGCAGCACCGCAACTGAGATCCGCCCATGCGGCGTTCCCAGCTCTCCCCGATCAGCCAGCAGCTTGATTACGATGGCCGTCGAAGACATGGCCATCAGCATCCCGGCAAAGACCGATGAGTTCCAGGCAATGCCGGTCGCCATGCAGGCGAGGGTCCCGGCCAGTAATGAAAACCCGACTTGAGGAAATCCGACCTGCAGCATCATCGTGGCCATTTTGACCACACGGGAAAGTGAGAACTCCAAACCGACGGTAAAGAGCAACACCACCACGCCGATTTCGGCGAGAAGTTCCACCCGGTGAACATCATCAACCACCTGCAAACCATAGGGGCCGACGACAATTCCAGTCGCCAGCAATCCCACCACCGTCGGAATCTTGAGCCGGTGGAATAGATAGACGACCACGCCCGCGCAGAGAAACACTAACAGAAGATCTTTCAGAAACACGGCTTCATCCTCGCGATGGATCCTGCTGGCAGGAGGGTTGTCAGCGAGGAGAGTCGTAGCAAAGTTAGGCTACAAGAGCGAGTCCGACTCGCTTATCGAAGCACTCACTTCGGTAAGTTTTGATGCGACACTTCAAATCGGGAATGACTAATCCCTGAAAACCTGCCCGAAGGAAAAACTTCGGAATCAGCCTTGGGAAGCAACGCCTAACCTACGCCGGGGGTTGATTCGAAGGGGGAATCCGACGCTGGAGAGTCCACAATCAGGCAATGGGCTCCTTCGGCCTGTGGTGCTCGAACGAGCGACGTTCCCTGGACTCGAGTCCACAATGCCAGCCCGCCGATGAGCCCCAGAATATTCTGCACCAGCCGGACATCAGGCGGCAGCCCGGCTTCATGAAGCATGCGCGCATTCCCACCACCAATGTAGAGGCAGTCAAAGTTAAACGTGGCTCTTAACAAGGCAATCGCCCTTAACAGGGAAGCCTGCCATTCCTCAAGCCCCAGACGCTCCAGCGCCGCCTGGCCGAGTCGCTGCTCATAGGTGGCATTCTGCTCAAATGGATGATGGGGCAATTCGAGATTAGGGACCAGAATGCCGTCGATGAACAGGGCAGACCCCATCCCTGTCCCCAGTGTGAGCACCAGTTCAACCCCTTTGCCGGAAATGGCACCAAAACCCTGCACGTCGGCATCGTTGGCAATCCGAACGGGAACTTTCAAACGCTGCTCGAGTTCTCCTTCAAGAAAGAAGTCTTTCCAGGCGGGCGATAAGTTGGGTGCGGTCCTGGTCACACCTTTTTGCACAACTCCCGGAAAGCCGATCGCCACGCGGTCAAACGGAGCCAGTCGCTGCGCGAGCGTTACAATCACACTCAGGACAGCCGGTGGTGTTGCTGGTGAGGGAGTGGGTAATGATTCCCGCTGACGAACAATCTCACCACTGTTTTTAAGGACCAAAGCCTTGATGTTTGTACCGCCGATATCAACTGTCAGCGTCAATGGATCCGAGGCATTTAAGCCACGATTGCTCACCATTGCGGCAGCAGGGCTGGAGACGCCGTTTCCCGGTCCAAGTGGGCCCATAGTCAGCCCTGTATTCAAACCAGTTTTCAAACCTGTGTTCAAATCAGACTCTCCCGGCTTCACTGGTTGTCAGTCATGCGATGTTGAAACGGGCTGAGCCTACCCATCGCGTCTGAACGATTCGGTGGCGTTCAACCTCCGTTCTTTACGTGACAATAGCGAATCTGATCTGATCCACCAAGAAACCAAAGCCGCGACTGGGGAAATCAACTTTGGCAGCACCAGCAATCGAGCCTCCTCACAATGCACGCAAGATCATTCCGTCCTCAAGGAACGAAACTCACCGAGCGACTGGCAAGCAGCACTTCAAGAAAACTGTGCGGCGAGAGATTTGGGGAGTTCGTAGCCGATTCCAAGCTTTACCACCGCAAGGTGTGCCCCACTTGCGGCTCTGAACTGCCCCCTGCTCATCACTTGGCACCGTGGCACGACCCGACAAAAGTTGATCACGGGTAGCCCGGCCAACTCGTGGCCGGGTCGTTGTGTTCAACACAACGACAAGAAGCCGCACCATGCGCGTCACCTACCAAGACCTTTCACATTGCCTTATGTGCCATGCTTGCGGCTCGGAGCAAGCATGCTGGGTAGACTCTCGAAAAGTCATTGATTTCGGAGATGGGCATCAATGTTGTGTCCATCTGCATGATGACAAGGAGACCATGTGGCCAGGGTCAAACGTCCTCCCTCACACCCAGAACATCAGGCACAGTTCCCTGGTGGCGAGCATCCTGGTCACTCGTGGCGTCCATCTGTGGGAAAACCCATCACGCACCACTAGTTGAGTTCATAGATCGGCGTGGAACCGCTCGCTCCCCAGACTTTGATACTGCCATCAAGTCCGCCAGTCAGCAGGCGTTCTCCGTTGTGGACAAAACAGACTTGCCGCACAGCCCCGGTATGACCTTTCAGGACTCGAATCTGTTCTAAAGTGTCGGCATTCAGCAACTGGCAATTCTTGTCAAAGCCACCTGCGGCAATCACCGATCCATCCGGGCTGAAGGCCAGCGAGCAAATCTGGTCTGAGGCAATCTTTTCTTTAACAGGAAGCTGGCTGGCATCTTCAGAAAGACAGACCACCGTACCGTTCAAATAACCGGCAGCCACAGTGTTTCGGTGGCTCCAGGCCAGGCTGATTGCCCGATCGGTCACACAGATCTCGTGCCGCAGACAGGCTTTGGTCTTGGCATCCAGGATCCTGAGGCTTCCATCGGTACCGGCAATCACGATACGCGAACCATCCGGGCTGTATTTGGCCAATAAAGCCGATTCACTGAGATTACCACCTTGAGGGCAGGAAATGTCATCCAGCGACCTTTCGATCACCTCACCCGATGACATCGTGATCAGCAGCTTTTCGTTATCGGGAGCAAAAGAGAAATCAGCAGGCCATTGGCTGCCAAACGTTTCTCGCAGATTGAGGGCATTGGCTTCACCAATCGAACGGTATAGCACGGAGTTATTGCCCAGTTCGGAAACCGAGAGGTAAGTCTCACCATCCGGTGAGGCCGCGAATGTGGGATAGCAACGGGAAGAGATGTCGAAGGACCGCAGAACCTCTCCCGATGAAATTGCCACAAGGCGAATCGGGCCATGAGCACGCACAATCCAGACTGCGTTTTCACTTTCCATCGGAAAGAGGCGAATCACTCCCGATTCACTGGTGCTTGAGGCAGCGACAGGACTCTCTGGATCTGTCGATTGAGTCATGCCCGAACCAAGGCACACAATTCCGGCGAAAACAAAGCCGATCATGAGCAACTCTCGGCCCCAGGCCACCACACCTTGCAGCATGACCCGAATTCCGCCGGTCGCTCCAGGACCTTGAGCCCCAGAGGCAGTTGATAAAAAGGTTCCTGAAACATCGTGATTCAGTCGGTCGGCAGACATGAAAACATCTCCGGGTCGAGCACATTCGTCTCGATGAAGCGGGCTGCAATCGGCCATCGCTGTTTCATGCTGAAAAGATTCAACATTCACAGGACCGAACGGGGCGGGAAGTCAATCGGCGGGAAGCATTGGCAGGACTGAAATGACAATCGCGTCATTTCATCAAGTTGTGATGAAGACGATGTGAAACATCACTGATCACGATATATAGCAGATTGTGTGCCAAACCATAGAGCCAGCGTGTACTAGCGATGTAAGTAACTGTTGTTCAACAGGTTGCACAATTCGCTTATGGCGTGTGCTCTCATGATGATTAGTTGATGCCAGCAGTTTCATCGCCCGAAACCTGAGCACACATGCTACGGATTAACAGCGACTTAAACGTCTATTGGATAGACATAAAGCACAACGCTGATCCTCCTGCAACTGGCTCAAGCGCCTGACGGATCATCCTTTTTGCCATCATTCAGGTGCCGCCATTTATGGCGCCACAGAGAGAAGTAGCTCACCCAGATCAGATTCTGCTGTGCAACAAAGCCGCATCGGGCCATACAGACCCATGGGCTCGACAAGCCGGAGCACTCCAGATCCATTGATCCAGCTAACGCGTCAGTTGCTTCTCAGCAACTTCAATGGCTCTCAAAAGTGCCTTGGCTTTATTGAGCGTCTCTTCGTATTCCAGAGCCGGAACACTGTCAGCCACAATACCTGCACCTGCCTGGAGATACACCACGCCATCTTTAACAACCAGTGTTCGCAGTGCGATACAGGTATCGAGATTGCCTGAAAAGTCGATATAGCCGACGGCACCTCCATAAGGCCCGCGGCGATGAGGTTCCAACTCATCAATGATCTGCATGGCACGTACTTTGGGTGCACCAGAAACAGTCCCTGCCGGCAACCCCGATCTCAGCGCATCCAGGGGTGTTTTACCTTCGGCCAGTTGACCAGAAACATTCGAAGTGATGTGCATCACATGGCTGTAACGCTCCACTCGCATCATGTCTGAAAGGCGAATCGTGCCAAAAGCCGCCACTCGCCCCACATCGTTCCGAGCAAGATCGACCAGCATGATATGCTCCGCCAGTTCCTTCTCATCGGCGAGCAGTTCAACTTCGAGGGCCCGGTCTTCTTCAATCGTGCGGCCTCGTCGTCGAGTGCCGGCGAGTGGTCGGATGGTTGTCTCCCCCTCCTCGACACGCACCATAATCTCTGGCGAAGCACCAATCAGTTGGGATTCGGCTGTTTCCAAAAGAAACATGAACGGGCTAGGGTTCACCACTCGCAACGCTCGGTAGATATCCAGTGGTGAAGCCTTGCTGCGTCGCGTCAGACGCTGGCTCAGAACCACCTGGAAGATATCGCCTGAGCGAATGTATTCCTTGGCCTTTTCGACAATCTCTTCAAATCCTGCCTGAGAGAAATTCGAGGTGTACCCTTCGCTCACCGGCCCCAGAGGCTTGACGTCGGCAATTGCGAGTTGATCCGGTTGCGACAGCTTCTCGACCAGCAGGTCAATTCTTTCACACGCGCTTTCGTAATCAGCCAGACTCACTTTGCCATAGACCGGCACATGAGCGACGACCAGTACTGTCTTCTGAATGTGGTCAAAGATCACCATCAGATCGTAAATCGAAAAGACCAGATCCGGGAGCTGCCGGTCATCATAAGGAGCCTTGGGCAGATGCTCGACATATCTCACCGTGTCATAACCGGCATACCCGACGGCACCACCTATAAAGCGCGGAAGTTCCGGAAGGTGGACACCAGGGTAGCGTCCCAGAAGTGCTTCCAATTCTCCCAGTGGATCTTGAGAAGTGTATGATCTGGGCGACTCCATGGTCCGTGAAGGATCTGTCTCGATGACAACCAACTCACCGGAAGCACTGATCGTCAGAAATGGATTCGCACCGGAAAAGCTGTAGCGACCGACCTGTTCCCCTCCCACGACACTTTCAAACAGAAATGAACACGTCGAGGTACGAATTCGCGAATAGGCACTCACCGGCGTGAGCGTATCGCTGAACAGTTGGCGATAGACCGGCACCATCACAGCAAATGGTTTTCCCTCATCGCTGGCTTGCTCTGCCGTCGTCCGATTTTTTTCCAATCCCTGGTTGGCCAGGTCTCGAAACTGATCCCAGGTCGGATAATGGACTGCATGTCCTGTTCCGGAATCAGGGGAAGCCAAATCGGTTTGAGGCGAGGAACTCGACGACATGACATGCCTTCGGTGATGCAGGTGTAAGGAGGTTGAGGTGGCACCCGTTGATGAAAACACTTGCCACAGGTCGACAACAGGCAGAGGCAATTGGCAGGTGGCTGATTTCTCTAAAAGGTCGTCACATTACAAAGAGTCGTCTGCTAACAAAAGGTTCAACGGAGACAGCCTGTCAGAACATCAGGTTCTCTGGAAGTGGCTTGCACTTTGAATTCGGTCTCGACCTGGGGGTGAGGATCCTTCATCGAAGTCAGAGCATCCTGCAGGAAAGAGCGTGAGTACCTGACAACGCCTGAGTTGGGGTGCTGAACCTTGGCGGCTGAGTCGGGGAAGCACAGCCTGGCAGGTTGAGCCCGGCCGAATGGGAAAGGCCGAATGAGGATAAGAGGATAAAATGGGTGCTGAACGAAACCCCCCATTTGGTAAAGACTTGGAGCCTTGACAGTCTGCGGGCTCCCACCTTGACAGTCACCCGGAGAGGGATAGAATTCTGGTATTCAATGGATTTGCATGTTATTCAAAGTGATTGTTGGCAAGGCACTTACGTCATTTTTTATCAAGATTTCATGTGTTCCGTTCCGGTCATGGAGAAGTTTCCCGTTCTTCTATGCCCGCAGGAATATCAACTGAGGGTGACTGGAAAACTCGCTGAAATGTGTTCTGAGTTCACCGGCATCTGTCCTGAATTGATGATATCCGCACAGTGAGCACATCGTTTTGAAAGTCGGTGCTTCGTTTTGAATGAGTGGCGAAATGAGAGACTGCTGTCGGCAGTAATGGCTTGAAATCAAAGGGCGGCAGACCCTGAGTCAGATTCTGGAGAAGAAAGGTCGAGCATGAAAAAGTGCGAGCATTGCTCAAAACCTGCAGTTCTCCACATTACCGAGCTTCAAGACGGCAGCGTTGAGGCACACCACCTTTGTGAGTCCTGTGCCAAAGAGTATCTGACACAAAGTTCCGAGCCGGAATCTGTTGAAGTCGAATCTTCTCTCTCGATCGACGAGAGCGACGACTCCGAAACCGCTGAAGCGGCTCCCCAGGAGCAGCCGCCCTGTCCAAACTGCGGCATCACATTCAAGGAATTTCGCAGCCTGGGCCGCTTAGGGTGTGCACACGATTACTCACATTTTCGCGAGGAGTTGACTCGACTGATCGAGAATATTCACAGCGAAGTGCAGCATGTCGGGAAAGTTCCCAAAAGGCAGCCCGATGCCAGCCGACAGCAGTTTGATCTCATTCGGCTCAAGCTGCAGCTTAAGGAAGCCATCGACGAAGAAAATTACGAAAAAGCGGCAGGACTCAGAGACCAGATCCGGCAGGTTGAACTCGAACTGCGAAGTTCCTCCCCTGCCACCTAGCTCCAGATTGCAACAGAAGACCCCTGATACCAGACCGATGGTTTGTAACCGTGACGCAAAACTGATCCAATCTGCTGATTCTGAAACAAATGTTGAGAGAGGGAGAGTGGGCCTGTGAATCTGGATGTCCTCACACAACGCAGCGGAGAATGGTTGCGAGGCACCGGGCCAGAGGCCGATATCGTGATTTCCAGCCGGATTCGTCTGGCCAGAAATCTCGCTGAGTTTCCCTTCGTGAATCGTGCCTCCGATGCTGTCCGGGCACAAATTGAAGACTTCTTGCGGGAACGCATTGAAAAGCTGCAAGGTCGTCGTCCACTCACTTACCTGAGAACGAGTGATCTCGAGCCACTCGACCGTCAGTTTCTGGTGGAGCGTCAACTCATCAGCCGCGAGCATGCTGAAGATCATGGCCAATGCGGCGTCGGCGTCTCTTCGGAAGAAAATGTCAGCCTGATGGTCAACGAGGAAGATCATCTGCGGATGCAGGTCCTCCGCAGTGGGATGGATCTGGATGCTGCCTGGGCCGAGATCAACGAAATCGACGATCTCATGGAGCAGGAGGTCGCTTACGCTTTCGATTCTCAGTTTGGCTACCTGACCGCCTGCCCGACCAATGTGGGGACTGGGATCCGCGTCAGTGTGATGCTGCACTTACCAGCACTGGTCGCCACCAAAGAAATTCAGAAAGTCTTCCAGGCTTTGCAGAAAATTGGTCTGGCTGTGCGTGGCCTGTATGGCGAAGGAAGCCAGGCCATGGGGGACTTTTATCAGATTTCCAACCAGGTCACGCTCGGTAAGAGTGAAATCGACATCATGAAATCGATCAAAGATGTCGTCGCCCAAATTCTTGGCTACGAGCGCCGCGTGCGGACAGCACTCGTCAAAGAAAATCGACAGGCGCTGCATGATCAAGTCTCGCGAGCATTTGGCATTCTGCAGAACGCGCAGACCATCAGCTCTGAAGAAACCATGCACCTGCTGAGCAGTGTGCGCATGGGTGTGAATCTGGGCCTGATTGACGACGTGGAGATTCCCACAGTCAATGAACTCTTCATTCAGACTCAGCCCGCACACTTGCAAAAACTCAGGCATCAGAAGCTGGAATCGGCTGAACGGAACATTGCTCGTGCGGCCTATATTCGCCAAAGACTGGCTGAGAACAACCCGCACACCTCGGCCTAATTCACATCCCGTTCGCCCAAGCTTTGATGTCAACGAACCTGTCGTCGCTTCAGCAAAGTTACAGATCAAGCAGGTTCACCGATCTGGGCTCCAGAAGATCATCCAGAGCTCTCTCTTTCGGCAACTGGTCGATCAATGCATGGGCCATGCGTAAATCATCGGGTGTCGTGATTTTCAGGTTACAAGCCGAGCACTCCACCACGTGAATGCTCTGTCCGGCCTCCTCGAGCATCTGAGCTTCGTCGGTCGGTTGTGCGGTTCGTCGAACGGAAATTGCCGAGAGAAGATCCTTCCGCCGAAAGACCTGAGGCGTTTGAGCGAGCCAGAGCTGGTTCCGCGGGATGGTGGCCGTAATCCGTCCTTCTTCATTCACCTGTTTGACAGTACTCGTCACTTTCTGGGCCAGGATTGCTGCGCCATATTGCTTCGCTGCGGAAAAAACATCGTCAATCCAGAGCTTACTGATCAGCGGCCTGGCCGCATCGTGAATCGCAACAAACTCCGCTTCTGGTTTCACTCGCTGCAGTGCAGCTTGCACCGAATCAGATCTCTCGGCACCACCTTCGCAGAGTTCAATATTCAATAGTGCCAGATGAGAGCGGAACTTCTCTTTGAACCATTCGATGTCTTCAGGCGAGAGCACCACAATCGTCTGAATAACATCTGGTCGCTCGACGAAATGTTCGACGGCCCTGAGCCACACCGGACGGCCTTTAAGGTCGGCAAACACCTTTTTCCGACTGGCCGTTGAAGCCATGCGATTATTGCCATTAAATCGTGTGCTTTTTCCCGCAGCCGGGAGTACGACAGCAAACTTGCTCACCTCAAGGCTCCTCAAAGATCGCTCGACCGTTGGTCACATTATAAAGGGCCTGATGAGACAAGGAAGTCAGTGATCGCGAACTCGCTGCTTGACGCCTCGAATCAGACGTTGTCTGATGACAAAAGAACGACTTCTGTAAATCCGGCGCATAATGCATGTGAGTGCTTGTTAAGTGCCGGTCAATCATGATGAGAGGAGCTGTGAGATGAGTTTGAATGGTGTCCTGCGACTTGCGTGCAGTTTTCTGCTGGTAGCGGGTGTTGTCTCGATTTCGACGAAAATCGCATCGGCCGACGAGCCTAAGACCACCAAGGTCACGATCAAGGGATTGGAGTTAGAGGTACCTGCCGCCTGGAATTCTCAGCCACCAGCCAACAGTATGCGACTGGCTCAGTTTCTGGTCCCGGGAGCGACTCCCGAGGCTTCTGCCGAACTCGTGATCAGCTCATTTGGTGGAGCCGTCGATGCGAACCTCAACCGCTGGGCTGCTCAATTTGCTGCTGATGGTCGGGAAGTGAAAGTCACTCGCGGGAAAGTTCCTCAAGGTGAGTATTACCTCAGTGACATCACCGGAACATTTAACCAGCCAGTCGGGCCTCCGATGGCGGGTAAGACGAAAGCTGTTCCAGGGACTCGTTCTCTCTCCGTGATGCTCCTCACCCCAGAAAAGGGGACCTTTTTTCTCAAGCTCACAGGGCCGGATGCCACTGTGAAGGCTGCCGCCGATGATCTGCGAAAAACCTTCGGAGCATCTGCAAAAGACGAAACTCCGTACACTCCTCAATAGTTCATGCTTAATCACTGAAAGCAGCCATTCATACCAGAGAGTGATGCAGGAATCACTCTCTGTTGCTGCTGTCCGATGCCGCCGGCGCACTGGAAAGCGGGCTGTTGGGAGCCGGGGCTGGGCTGGCTTGAATCATTTGCCAGGTTTGCGTCGCCACAAGCTGGCCGCTTTGAGCATCTCGCAAGGTCTGCTCCCACTGAATCGTTCCAAAAGGGACTTCCTCCGACAGCCACAGATCCCTGCGATATCTCAGCACCGGTTGCGTTGACTTCGCGTTCGACTCCTGCGGAAAAGTGACCTCGCTCGCAGCCCGTTGCGTACGGAATGCATCTCGCCTCAGTGGCGTTTTCAGATAACGAATCGGCCCGGGCGCAAAAGGTCTCAAAAGTGGTAGACCACGCAGAAAATTGAGATCATCCAGTTGTTGTGCGAGGGTGACCGGCTCGAACCATCTCAGAATGTTCGCCGGGCTCTTTCCAGCCATAAAACCCTCTCGATCAATCCAGAGAGTTCGCTTCTTTGTCGAGATGACCGCTATCTGAGGGCCTTCATTCCAGTCCCCTGTCGATTCTTCCACATCGACGCGTGTGTAGCGATTTTCTCCCTGCTGACGAACTTCACCTGTGGTTTCGAGCCTCAATGTCTGTCGTAAACCGGTAGGGGAAACTGCCTGCCAGACAGCCGAGGCAGGTTCCGCAGGAATGCTGGAAAACCAGGTGGACAGCTCAGCCTTGAAGGGAGGCGGAGCCTGTTGATAGTTCAGCCAGCCCTGGCGTGCCATGGCTGTGAAGATCCACGGCTGTTGCCACGGATTCCCCAGGGGAAGCCAGGCCGAGAAAATCGACAAAGAGGCCAACCCGACAACGAATGCATATCGAGGCCAGGTGCTGAACCAGACGGTGAGTCTCGTGGCCGCCGAGACCATTCCAAAGGGAACCAGCCACAAAGCCCACCGCAACGTGACGCTCACACCACCATAATTGTAGTTCTGCGTGCGTGTCATATAGAAGGACAGGACGATCACCCACGTGGCGAGAGCAAGTAACCCCAACTGTTCCTGGAGCGTCAGATTCCAGCGAAACTTCTCCCTCCAGGTGCTTGGCAGAATCACGATCCAGGCGGGGATCGCCAGCAGCAGAAATGGCATCTGCGAGAACAGCCCGTGATGGCCCGCGAGGCAATGGAACAGATAGACTGGAAACGAATCGAGATTCAGATCCACACCTTGAGGTTCCATCCAGTAGCTCGGAACCCCCTCCTCCACAAAGCGATATCGTTC
>VFQR01001038.1_pt1 | contig 24941 bp, 21 predicted proteins | sample 3512321 | NCBI WGS metagenome assembly VFQR01 (sample SAMN10412374, study PRJNA504923) | tailings metagenome | isolation source: Relicate 3 Philex TSF1 revegetated site | place: Philippines: Tuba, Benguet | collected 2017-08-29 | reverse complement strand
GCCGCTGGTCGAGGCGAAGAGGCCGCGTTTGCCTTCGCGCAGCGCCATGGCCTCAAGCTCGGGACCATCGCGGACCTGATCGCGCATCGGCGGCGCACCGAGCGGCTGGTGCGCCGCGTCGAGGAAGGCCAGGTCGAGGGCGTCGGCGGCAGCTGGCGCGTCGTGGTCTATGCCTCGACGCTCGATTCCGGGGAGCATCTCGCGCTGGTGAAGGGCGATCTTGCGAGGCCGGAGCCGGTGCTCGTTCGCATGCATGCGGCCTCGATGCTGAACGACCTGGTGGCCGGCCGGGCCGAGCGCGACCTGCACGCGGCGATGCGCGCGGTGGCGGCGGAAGGACGCGGCGTGGTCGTGCTGCTGCGCGACTGGCGTGCGGATGGGCTCAGCCAGGCGATCCGGGCGCGGCGCGAGAAGCGCGCGGCGGCGCCGGAGCTGCGCGACTATGGCATCGGCGCGCAGATCCTTGCCGATCTGGGCTTGCGCGAGATCATCCGCCTGTCCGACAACCCCCGCCCCGTGGTGGGTCTTGAAGGCTACGGGCTCAGCGTCCTGGAGACGCGGCCCATTCCGAAGGACTAGACGTGCGACCGATCAAGAGTTCGACCGACATGCGGCCTGTGCAGCAGGCCGAGGCCGCGGATGCGGCCCGCCGCTTGTGCGGCGAGCCAAGCGAAGCGCCGGCGCCTGAGGGCGACATGCGGAAGCATGTCGCGTCGCAACGATGAGTACCAAGGACAGCCCGGATCGCGCGCGGGCCCGGATGGATGGGCCGGCGCCGCGCGTGCTGGTGATCCAGGCGCCCTATTACGATGCGGTCGTGGGCGGCATGCGGGCCGGTGCGGAAGCCGTGCTGCGCGACGTGGGTGCGGCGGTCGAGGTGGTGGATGTCGCCGGCGCCTTCGAGCTGCCGGCGGCGCTGCGGATGGCCTTGAAGGCCGGCTATGACGGCTACCTGCTGCTGGGCTGCGTGGTGAAGGGCGAGACGGACCACTACACCTTCATCTGCGAGGCGGTCTGCCAGGGTGTCATGGATGTGTGCAGCGAGACGGGCGCGGCCGTGGGCTTCGGCCTGCTGACGGTGGCGAGCCTCGACCAGGCCGTTGCGCGGTCCCGCGCCGACAAGGGCAACAAGGGCGCCGAGGCGGCCCATGCGCTGGTGCAGCAGATCGCGCTGCGCAGGCGGTTCGCGTCGTGAGCGGGAAGGGACGACCGCGGACCGGCGCTCGCCTTGCCGCGGTGCAGGCGCTGTTCCAGTCGGAGCAGGCCGGCGAGAACCCGGAAGCCGTGATCGAGCAGTTCCTGCGCCATCGCCTCGGCCCCAACGAGGCGGAGGAAAGCTTCGCCGAGGGCCGCGTGCCGGAGGCGGATGCGCGGCTCTTTGCCAAGGTGGTGCGCTACGCCGCGCGCGACATCGAGGCGATCGACGCGGCGCTCGGCGAGGTGCTGGCGAAGGACTGGCCGATGGAGAAGCTCGACCCCGTCCTGCGCGCCCTGCTGCGCGCCGCGGCATCGGAGCTGATGCAGCGGAACGACCCGCCGATGCGCGTGGTGATCAACGAATATCTCGACATCGCGCATGGCTTCTTCGTGGGCGACGAGCCGAAATTCGCCAATGGTGTGCTGGAGGCGCTGGCGCGGAAGTTCCGGGCCGATGAGTTCTCGAAGGCGTAGGGCAACGACCTCGTCCGCCATGGTGTCTCCCTCCCCCGCCCCCTCCCTCCCCCGCAAGCCGGGGAGGGTGCCGCGAGGCGATGGACGGCCTGCATGACCCTTCCCCCGGAATTCGCCCTGATCGCGCGGCACTTCCTCCCCCTCGCCGGGGAGGGCGCGCTCGATCTGGGCGATGACGCGGCGCTGCTCGATCCGCCCGCCGGACGGCAGCTCGTGCTCGCCGCCGATGCGATGGTCGCCGGCGTGCATTTCCTGCCTGACGATCCGCCCGAGACCATTGGCCGGAAGCTGCTGCGGGTGAACCTCTCGGACCTCGCGGCGATGGGCGCGGCGCCGCTCGGCTACCTGATGACCTGCGCCTTCCCGCATGGCACGACCGATGCCTGGATCGCCGCCTTCGCACGCGGGCTTGCGGAAGACCAGCGCGAATTCGGGCTCGCGGTGCTCGGCGGCGACACGGTCGGCACGCCGGGGCCCGCGAGCTTCTCGCTCACCATCCTCGGCAGTGTCGCGCCGGGTGGCGCGCTGCGGCGGAAGGGCGCGCGGCCGGGCGATGATCTCTGGGTTTCGGGTACGATCGGGGATGGCGCGCTCGGGCTGCTTTCGCTGACGGGGCGGCTGCCGCCCGAGCCGCACCTGGCGGAGCGCTACCGGCTGCCGCGGCCGCGGCTGGCGCTGGGGCAGGGGCTGGCCGGGCTGGCGCGCGCGGCGATGGACGTCTCGGACGGGCTGGTGCAGGACGTCGGGCATCTCGCGCGCGCGGCGGGCTGCGGCGCGGTGATCGAGGCGGCGACCATCCCGCTGTCGGATTCCGCGCGGACGGTGCTGGCCGCCGACGCGACGCAACTGCCAGGAATCCTCGGCGGCGGGGACGATTACGAGTTGATCTTCGCGGCCGATCCTGCGGATGAAGCGGCCGTGCGGGATGCGGCGGACGCGGCCCGGACCCCGGTCGCGCGCATCGGTCGCTTCCTGGACGGCGAGGGCGTTCGCGTGCTGGATGCGCATGGAGAGGAAATTTCCATGCCACGCCGCGGATGGAGTCATTTTTCATGAGTGCCGAGGATCGCGCGATGAAGCGCGATGTCTGGCTGCTGTTCTTCTGCCAGGCGCTGATGAACGCCTCGGTGGTCGGCCAGGTCACGATGTCGGCGCTGATTGGCTATTCGCTGGCCGAGGACAAGTCGCTCGCGACGCTGCCCATGGCGATCCAGATGCTGGCGACGATGGCGGCCTCGATCCCCGCGGGCATCGTCTTTGGCCGGCTTGGCCGGCGCGCCGGCTTCGCGCTGGGCGCGGTCGCGGCCTTCGTCGGCAGCCTGGTCTTCGCGGCGGGGATCTGGCAGGCCAGTTTCTGGCTCTATGTCGCGGGCGCGCTGCCGGCCGGGCTCGGCATGGGCATCGCGCAGCATTACCGCTTCGCCGCGGCCGAGGTCGCAAGCCCCGGCTATCGCCCGCGCGCGATCGCGCTGGTGATGGCCGGCGGCGTGCTGGCCGCGATCTTCGGGCCGGAGATGGTGAAGCAGACGAAGGATGCGGTGCCGCCCTTCCTCTTCCTCGGCACCTATTTCGTCTTCGCGCTGCTGCCGATCATCTGCGGCGTGCTGCTGACCATCGTCCGGCTGCCGCCGGCGCCGCCGCGGCCGAAGAGCCCGACGCCGATTTCCGAGATCATCCGCCGCCCGGCCTTCCTGACCGCCGCGATAACGGGTGCCATCGCCTATGGCACGATGAACCTGGTGATGACCTCGACGCCACTCGAGATGATGGCCTGCGGCTTCGCCGTCGCGGCCTCGGCGACCGTCATCCAGGCGCATGCGGTGGCGATGTTCGCGCCGGGCTTCGTCACGGGGCGCCTCATCACCCGCTTCGGCGTGCGGCGGATCATCGCGGTGGGCGCGGTGCTGAACGCGGGCTGCGTGCTGGTGGCGCTGATGGGCTCCGACTTCTGGCATTTCGTGGTGGCGCTGGTGCTGCTGGGGCTCGGCTGGAACTTCATGTTCACCGGCGCCACCACGCTGCTGTCGGAGGCGCATAGCGGGCCGGAACGCGTGCGCGCGCAGGCGGCGAACGACTTCATCGTGTTCGGCACCACGGCCTTCACCGCGCTGGCCTCGGGTGCCGCGCATGCGGGCTTCGGGTGGAACGTGCTGAACCTCAGCCTGCTGCCGGCGCTTGCGGTGGCGATGGTGCTCGTGCTGTGGCCGAGGCGGGTGGCGCGGGTGGCGTGACGAGACTCTCCCTCTCCCGCGTCGTGCCGGAGGCACGCCCCTGGCGTGACGGCGGGAGAGGTGGAGACCGTTACCGCCCCACCGCGTAGCCCTGCATGCCGCGCGGGTTCGCGCCGGCGAAGAGCTGGCCGTCGGCCTCCTGCCTGGCGCCGGTAAGGCGGCCTTCGCTCCATTCGCCGCCGACCTCCAGCCTATGGCCGCGGTCGCGGAGCGCGGTGGCGACCGCCTCCGGGTAGCGGCCCTCGATCACCACCTTGCCGGGCTTCGCATCGCGCGGCCAGAAGCTGCTGATCCAGTGCTCGGTGTGGAAGCTCGGCGCGTCGATCGCCTGCTGGATCGTCATGGCGTGGTCCACCATGCGGGCGAACATGATGGGCTGCCACTGGTCCTGCTGCTCGCCGCCGGGCGTCCCGAAGCTCATCCAGGGCCGGCCATCCTTCAGCGCCATCGCCGGCGAAAGCGTGGTGCGTGGGCGCTTGCCGGGCTTGAGCCCGTTCGGCAGGGATTCGTCCAGCCAGAACATCTGCGCGCGCGTGCCGAGGCAGAAGCCGAGCTCGGGGATCGCCGGCGAGGATTGCAGCCAGCCGCCTGAGGGCGTGGCGCTGACCATGTTGCCCTGCTTGTCGATCACGTCGATATGGCAGGTGTCGCCGCCGGAGGCGCCGAGCCGCGCGACGGTCGGCTCGCCGACGCCTGGCGCGCGGGTGCGGATCTCGGCCCGCGCGACGGCGGCGGCGAGGTCGGGCGCGGGGTGGTCGAAGCCGGGGATGACGCCGGCGCGGAGTTCCATGCTGGCGGTCTCGCCGATCAGCCTGCGGCGCTCATCGGCATAGGCGGCGGAGAGCAGCGTCTCGATCGGCGTCTCGCAGAAGTCGGGATCGCCATAGAACTTCTCGCGATCCGCGAAGGAGAGTTTCAGGCATTCGACGACGGTATGGATGAAGCGCTCGCCGAGCGGGTCCATCCCCGCCACGTCGAAGCCCTCCAGCAGCGCCATGGTCTGCAGCATGGTCGGCCCCTGGCTCCAGGCGCCGCATTTCAGCAGGGTGGTGCCGCGATAGTCGCGCCGCAGCGGCGCTTCCTTGCCGGCGCGCCACTTCGTCATGTCGTCGGCGGACAGCACGCCGCGATGGCGGCGGCCGGAGGCATCCAGGATCTCGTTGGAGCGGAAGAAGCGATCAATGGCCTCGGCGACGAAGCCGCCATACCAGGCGTTGCGTGCCGCATCGATCTGCGCGATGCGGTCGGTGCCGGCGGCTTCCGCCTCGCGCAGCACGCGCTCCCAGGTCTCGGCGAGTGTCGGGTTGGCCCAGAGCCTGCCCTCCTGCGGCCCGCCATCGCGCAGCCAGAGCGCGGCGGAGGTCGGCCAGAACTCCTCGAAGAGCGGGCGCACGCCGTTGAGCGTCGCGATGATGCGCGGCACGTAGTGGACGCCGCGGCGCGCATAGCCGATAGCGTAGGACAGCACCTCGCGCAGCGTCATCGTGCCGTGGTCGCGCAGCATCAGCGCCCAGGCATCGAAGGCGCCGGGCACCATCGCGGCGAGCAGGCCGGTGCCGGGGACGAGGTCGAGCCCGAGATGGTCCTTCACATGCGCCACCGTCAGCCCGGCGGGGGCGACGCCCTGGCCGCAGATCACGGTCTGCGCGCCGGAGGTCGCCTCATGGATGATGATGGGGCAGTCGCCGCCAGGGCCGTTGAGATGCGGCTCGACGACCTGGAGCGTGAACCCGCCCGCGGCCGCGGCATCGAAGGCATTGCCGCCCCGCTCCAGCACCGCCATCGCGACCTGCGAGGCGATCCAGTGCGTGGAGGCGGCGACGCCGAAGCTGCCGGCGATTTCGGGGCGTGTCGTGAACATCCGGTGACAATCCTGCTGCGCGGCGCGGATTGGCGCAGGGCAGGGCTTCGGGGTCAAGATTCGGATGGCCGACCGATTCACGGCTTCGGTGCTCGGCGCCATGGCGCCTGCGCCTTTCGCCGATCGGGCGGCTTCACCCCATCAGCGGCAGGCGTTCCGCGATGAGGAACGGCGCGCCGGGCGCGGCCTGGGTGAAGAGGCAGAGCTCCGTCACGCGGCGGGGCAGCGCCGGGACGTCGCCGAGATGCGCGGCAAGCGCCGGCTGGACGATGGCGTGCTGCTCCGGCGTGAGGCGGCGCGAGAAGGTGACGTGGAACCACCATTCGTCGAAGACGTAGTGATAGCCCCAGCGATCCAGATGCTCGCGCTGCCGCGGCGTCATGCGGTCGGGGTTGCGTCGGGCAATCTCCGCCTCCGTCGGCGGCGCCCGATGCGTGTCGAGGTCGCGCACGCAGGCATCGCAGAGGGCCTGGAGCTCGGCGGATTGCGCGGTCTCCATCAGGCAGAGGAAGCCGTGATGCGCGACGAGGCGCAGCGGCGGCAGCGCGAAGGGTTGTTGGCGCGCGGCCAGCGCCAGGGCGTCGGCGCGCAGCGCGGCATAGCTGGTGGCGAGCCGGAAGGGCGGCTTCAGCGTGGCGTGCAGGCCGTAGAGCCGGGCATCCGCCGTCAGCGCGGCGATATCGGGCAGGTCAGGCTGCGGAAGGGCCGCGCCGGTCTCCGCATCGCGCCCGAGCCATTGCGAGCCGAGCGCGTGGAGCGGGTCGGTGAGGGCAGGGGCCCAGTAGAGCGCGACTCGCATCACGCCACGCGTTGCCCCGCGCGCCACACGCGGCGCACCACCGCGTGCCCCTCATGCGGCCGCACCTGCACGAGGTCGGCGCGCAGCCCGGCTTCCACGCGGCCGCGATCGGAGAGGCCCACCATCCGCGCCGCTTTGTCCGTGATCATCGCGACCGCCTCCGGCAGCGTGATGGCGCCCGACCCGGCGGCGAGCCAGGCGGCCTCGATCATCGCGGGCGGCACGTAGTCGCTCGCCAGCACGTCCACCGCCCCGGCCTTGACGAGATCGAGGGCCGCGACATTGCCCGAATGGCTGCCGCCACGGACGATGTTGGGCGCGCCGGCGATGACCTGCACGCCGAGCCTCGCCGCTTCCTGCGCGGCTTCCATCGCCACGGGAAACTCGCTGATGCGGATGCCGTCCGCGGCGTTGCGCGCGACCTCCGCCGCGTTGTCGTCGTCATGGCTGGCGAGCGGCAGGTCGCGATGCGCCACGCGGTCGAGCAGCCAGCGCCGGTTCGGCTCGCGCAGCCTGGCGCGCTGGGCCAGCAATTCCTCGATGCGGCGATCCACCTGCTCCAGCGAGAGCTGCTTCTGGTCCATCCGCATCTTCCTGTAGCGGTCCACGTTGCGGTACTGGCCGACGCCGGGCGAGTGATCCATCAGGCTCACCATGCGCACCAGCGGATGGTCGGCGACGCCGTCCACCAGGTCCCGCATGTCGGCGGCCGGCAACTCGCAGCGCAGATGCAGCAGATGCTCGCTCTTCAGCAGGCCGGTGCCGGACAGCGCGTCGAGATCGGCGACGCCATCGCGGAAGGTCTGGGTGCGCCCCGCATCGAAGCCGAGATCGCCGAGGCAGAGCGCGTCCAGCACCGTGGTGACGCCGGCGGCGGCTGTCTGCGTGTCATGCGCGAGCAGCGCGGAGCGGGAGGGCCAGCGGGCGGTGGCACGCGGCTGCACCTGGCGCTCGAGGTTGTCGGTGTGGACATCCACGACGCCGGGAATCAGGTGGTCGCCGTCCAGGTCGCGCGCGGCGGGGAGGTGGCTGCGGCCCGGCTGCACCTCGGCGATCCGGTCGCCGCGCAGCACCACCGTGCCGGGCATGACCTCCCGCGGCAGCACGATCATCACATTGGTCAGGACGGTCTCGGCGGTCATGCGGGTCCGGTCGGCAGGGGCGGCATTCGTCTAGACCTCCGCCGCATCGGACGTCTAGTTTCGGTCCGATGAAGGATGGCATCGCGCGTCGCGAGGGGCTGGCGCTCTGGCGGCAGATCCAGCAGGCGATCGAGGCCGAGATCGCCGGCGGCGCGCGCCCGCCGGGCGAACGCCTGCCGACCGAGGCGGAGCTCGCCCTGCGGTTCGGCGTCAACCGCCACACCGTCCGCCGCGCGATGGAGGCGCTGGAGGCGCGCGGCCTGGTGCGGATCGAGCAGGGCCGCGGCAGCTTCGTCGCGGAGGACGTGCTGGACTACACGCTCGGGCCGCGCACGCGCTTCTCCGAGATCATCCGCCGGCAGAACCGCGCGCCGGAGGGCCGGCTGCTGCGGGTCGCGGAACTGCCGGCCGAGGCGGCGCTGGCGGAGGCGCTGGGGCTCAGGCGCGGGCGGCCGGTGATCCTGGTGGAGCGGCTGGGTCTCGCGGATGGCCGGCCAGTGCTGATCGGCACGCATCACTTTCCAGCGGCGCGGTTCGGACGCCTGCCCGCGCTGCTGGCCGAGAACCCGTCCATCAGCGTGGCGCTGGCCGCCTGCGGCGTGCCGGACTACCGCCGCCAGGTGACGCGGGTGACGGCGCGGCTGCCGACGCCGGAGGAGGCGGAACTGCTCCAGCAGGCGCGCAGCCGGCCGGTGCTGGTGAGCGAGGCGGTGAACACCGATCCGGCGGGCGTGGTGGTGGACGTGACCTTCACGCGCTACGCCGCGGGCCGCGTGCAGCTTGTGGTGGAGTAGCCCTCACGCGCCGCAATGCGCGGCGATCGCCTCGGGTGCCTCGAAGATCGCATCGGGTCGTTCGGCGACGAGCCGCGCGGGGGTGGCGTAGCCCCAGGTGACGGCTGCGCAGGCGATGCCGGCCTCGCGCGCGGCCTCGATGTCGCGCGCCTCGTCGCCGATGGCGAGCGCGTGATGCGGGGCGATGCGGCTTTCGCGCAGCAGGGTGCGGAAGCGGCGCGCTTTCCCGAACAGCCTCGCTTCCAGCGCGCGATGCGCGATCAGCGGATCGAGTTCCGGCCCCAGGGAGCGTGCGACCTGGCGGGCGGAATTGGAACTCGCGATCGCGAGCGTCACGCCGGCGGCGTGCAGGCGCCGCAGCATGGCGGGGATCCCGGGGAACAGCGGCGGTGGCGGCGCTTCCTGCGCAAGGCGGCGCAGATGCAGGGCAATGCGGGGTATCTGCCAGGCGGGAATGCCGAGCCGCTGGAGCAGGGCGCGCGGCGCCTCGCCCCGCATCGCCTCGGCCTGGTCGGGGGTGATCGGCGCGAGGCCGAAATGCCGCATCGCATCGGGCAGGATGGCGCGGAACCAGGGCCAGGAATCGGCGAGGGTTCCGTCGAAATCGAGGATGACGAGGCGGGGGGACATGCCAGGGCTCTGGCTCCGGCGGTTGGATTCGAACCAACGACCAACGGATTAACAGTCCGCTGCGCTACCGCTGCGCCACGCCGGATCAGCCGAGGGCGCGGCTATAGCAACCGATGAGGGGCGGGGAAAGCCCCTAGGTGCCCGCTGCGTCCCTCGCGCCGCGCATTGCGCGTCGGCCGCAAGGATGCGCAAGGCAGGACGCACAGGATGACGCACGCTGTGCACGCGATGAGGAAATCAGGCCGCGGCCGGAATCGAACCGGCATTCACGGATTTGCAGTCCGGTGCATCACCACTCTGCCACGCGGCCATGCCAGGCAGGCGGGCCCTCTATCCGGCAGGGGCGGGCGCCGGTCAAGCTGCGGGGTCAAGCTTGGCCGGCCGCGGGCCCACCCCTATAACCGCGCCAACCTCCCAAGGCAGGTGCGATGCAGGGCGTGATCGAGGGCCATACCCAGGGCCAGATGGGGCGCATGATCGAGGCGATCTCGGCGGAAGCCCGCAGGAACATGGTGAATGGCCAGGTCCTGCCCAACAAGGTGACGGACCCGCGCCTGCTGGCGGCGATGCGGGAGGTGCCGCGCGAGCGCTTCCTGCCGCCCTCCCTCGCGGCGCGCGCCTACCTGGACGAGACGGTGCGGCTGCCCGGCGGGCGCGGCATGGCCCAGCCCATGGTGATCGCGCGGCTGGTCCAGGCGCTGGCGCTGCGCGACGGGGACCGGATGCTGCTGGTCGGCGCCGGGACAGGCTACGCCGCGGCGCTCGCGGCCGGGTGCGGCGCCCGTGTCACGGCGGTGGAGGATTCGCCCGAGCTCGCCGCGATCGCCCGCTTCGCGCTGGGCGCGACGGTGCCGCCCGGCGCGGCGACCCTGATCGAGGCGCCGATGGTCCACGGCCACCCGGCCGGCGCGCCGTATGACGCGATTCTCATCGAGGGCGAGGTACCCGCGATTCCCGATGCCATCGCGGGCCAGCTGGCCGAGGGCGGTCGGCTCGTGACAGTGCTGGCCGCCGGCCGGCATGGCGGGGCGTCCCGCGCGGTGGTCGGGCGTCGCGCCGGGGGCAGCTTCAGCGTGACGGATGCCTTCGATTGCGTCACGCTGCCCCTGCCGGCGTTTCGGCCGGCGCCGGGATTCGTGTTCTGAGCCGCGCCGCGCCCCTCGCGCCTTGCGGCGCGGCGGGGCTCGGCTGCATGGTCGGGGCTGTGGTTTTCGCGCCGGGAGAGGATGGGTAATGGTGTCTTCGCGCTTCGCCTTGGCCGCGCTGCTGATGGCCTCCGCCGCCGTCGTCGAGGTCCGGCCCGCCAAGGGCCAGACGCTCCAGGAGGCGTTGGCCCTGGCCTATGCCAACAACCCGTCGCTCCAGGCCGCGCGCGCGCAGCTCCGGGCCGTGGATGAGAATGTGCCCCAGGCGCTCGCCGGCTGGCGGCCCACGGTGCAGGTCACGGGCTCGATCGGGCAGACGACGGCCTCCACGGTGGGCGCCGCCCAGCCAGGGAACAACCCGCAGACGCGCCAGCCCTGGCGCTCGCGCGATCCGGCCTCCTACCAGGCCGGCGTCACCCAGCCGCTCTATCGCGGCGGCCGCACCGTGGCGTCCACGCGGCGCGCCGAGAACCAGGTGCTGGCGCAGCGCGCCCGGCTCTTCGCGACCGAGCAGGATGTCATGCGGCGCGTCGTGGAAGCCTATGTCTTCGTCATCCGCGACCAGGAGGAGGTGCGGCTCAACACCAACAACGAACAGGTGCTGACCCGCCAGCTGCAGGCCACCAACGAACGCTTCCGCGTCGGCGAGATCACCCGGACGGACGTCGCGCAGGCGGAAAGCCGCCTGGCCGGGGCGCGTGCGGCGCGGGCCGATGCGGAAGGCCGCCTGCAGACCTCGCGCGCCACCTTCACGTCGCTGGTCGGCCAACCGCCCCAGCGGCTGACGCCGCCGCAGCCGCTGCGCCCGCCGACGAATACCTCGCGCGCCGCCGGGGAGCTGGCGGCGCAGAACAACCCCAACGTCGTCGCCGCGCTGTTCGACGAGGCGGCCGCGCGCGACCAGATCGACGTGCAGTTCGCCGCGCTGCTGCCGCAGGTCAGCCTCAACGCCTCGACCTTCCGCAATGACAACCAGCAGACCGACGGCCTGCGCCAGAACGGCACCTCCGTCACCGCGAACCTCACCGTGCCGCTCTACCAGGGCGGCGCCGAGCACGCCGCGGTGCGCCAGGCCCGCCAGCAGGCCCAGCAGGCGCGCCAGGTGGTGGAGGACCAGCGCCGCATCGCGACGCAAGCGGCGACCCAGGCCTACGAGACGCTGATCTCCGCCCGCGCCCAGGTGGAAAGCGTGCGCGCGCAGATCCGCGCCGCCGAGATCGCGCTGGATGGCGTGCAGCGCGAGGCCGTCGTCGGCAGCCGCACCACACTCGACGTGCTGAACGCCGAGCAGGAACTGCTCAACGCGCGCGTCGCCCTGGTGCGCGCCCTCGCCAACGTGATCAACGCCTCGCACGCCCTCGCCTCGGCGGTCGGGCGGCTCACTGCGCGCGATCTCAACCTGCCGGTGCAGCTCTACGACATGGAGGCGTATTACCGCGAGGTGCGGAACCGGTGGGTGGGCTGGGGCGACCTGTCGGAAGCCGCGGCGGCGCGGGGGCGCAACTGATGAGCGATGCCAGCCTGCCGAAGCCGCCGGGCGGGTCCACCGGCGCGCCCGGCGATCCGCAGATGGACGACATCCTCGCCTCGATCCGGCGCATCCTGAACGAGGATGAGGCGGCCGGCGGCATGCCGGGCCTGCCACCTCCTCCGGCGCCGGCGGCCATCGGCGCCGCCGCGCCGGGCACGTCTGGCGGGCCGGAGCCGCTCCAGCTCACGGAAGCCATGCTGGTCCAGCCGCCGCCCGCCCCGGCGCCCCTCGCGGCCGAAGCGCCCGTGAGGGCCTCGCCGCCGCCCCCGCCCGTCAGCGCCCCGCCGGCCCCGCCGCCCGACGCGCCCCTGGCCCCGCCGGCCGCCAGCCAGGCCGAGCCGCTGGTCGCTCCCGCCGTCATGGCGGCCACGACCGCCGCGATGGGGCAGCTGCTGCGCACCGTCGCGCAGGAACGCGCGGCGCAGGTCTCGCGGAGCGGGCCGACCATCGAGGATGTGGTGCGCGAGGAGATCCGGCCGATCCTCAAGGACTGGCTGGACGCGCATCTGCCGCCGCTCGTCGAGCGGCTGGTGCGGGCGGAGATCGAACGGGTCGTCGGGCGCGCGCTGCCCTGATCTCCCGAGCGGCGCCCGTTACCCGGGCTCCGCGTCCAGCCGGTAGCCATGCCCGCGCACGGTGACGATCACCGGCGCGCCGCCGATATCCTCTTCCAGCTTGCGCCGCAGGCGACGGACATAGACGTCCACGATGTTGGTCTGCGGGTCCTCATGCGTGCCCCAGACTTCGGCGAGGATCCGCTCGCGCGGCACCACGCGGCCGCCGGCAGCCATCAGGAGGTCGAGCAGCGCCATCTCCTTGCCCGTCAGTTCGATGCGCAGGCCGTCGCGCGCGACCGTCATCGTGCCGCGGTCAAGCACGATCCCCGCCCAGCGCAGCACGCGCGGCGGGCCCTCGGCCGGCGGGGGCAGCCGGCTGCGGCGGAGCAGGGCGACGATGCGGGCCAGCAGTTCGTCGAAGGCGAAGGGCTTGGCGAGGTAGTCGTCGGCGCCGTTCAGCAGGCCCTGCACCTTGTCGTCGAGCGAATCGAGCGCGGTGAGCATCAGGATCGGCGTGTGGTCGCCGCCCGCGCGCAGCTGGGCGCAGACCTCCCTTCCATCGAGGCGCGGCAGGAGCAGGTCGAGCAGGATCGCCGCATAGCCGCCATCCTGCGCCATCGCGAGCCCCTCGCTGCCGTCGCGGGCGAGGTCCACCGCGTAGCCTTCGGCGCCGAGGCCGCGGGCGAGGATATCCGCCACGCGCGGCTCATCCTCCACCACCAGGAGCCGGGCACCGCTCATGCGACGGCCGCCAGCCGCGGGGCAAGCGGCAGGAGGAGGCGGGCGACGGTGCCGCCGCCCGCGCGGGCTTCCAGCGTCACCTCCCCGCCATGCGCGCGCGCGATGGCGCGTGCGAGCGGCAGGCCGAGCCCGCTGCCTTCGGGGTGCAGCGCCGCCGCGCCCTCGCTGCGGTGGAAACGCTCGAACACGCGATCCATCTCCTCTGGCGGGATACCGATGCCCTGATCTTCGACGGAGAGTTGCACCATCTCCGCGGCGGGCGCCAGGGTGAGCGTGACGTCGCCGCCGGCCTTCGAGTAGCGGACGGCGTTGTCGAGCAGGATCAGGACGAGCTGGCGCAGCTTCTCCGGGTCCCCCTGCACGGCGAAGGGGACCGAGCAGGCCCGCTCCACCACGCGCACCTGGCGTGGCTGGGCAAGGGTGCGGGCGGCGGCGGCGGCGCGGCGCACCACCTCGTCGAAGGAGAGCGTCTGGCGCGCGATCCGCGCCTGCCCTGCCTCCGCGCGCGCGACGAACAGCAGCTCGTCCACCAGATGCCCGGTCAGCGCCGCCTCGTCGGCGATGCGGGTCAGGGCGCGGCGATATTCCTCGGCGGAGCGTTCCGCGCCGCGCAACGCGATCTCCGCCTCGCCGCGCATCACCGTCAGCGGCGTGCGCAGCTCATGGCTGACATCGGCGAGGAAGCGGCGCCGCGCCTCGTCGGCCTGGCGCAGCGTGGCATTGGCGGCAGCGAGCTCGGCGGTGCGCGCGGCGACGGTGCCTTCCAGCGCGTCGCGCGCCGCTTCCAGCGCCGCGCGCGCGCGGGCGACGTGGTCCATCATCGCGTTGAAGCTGCGCGCCACGGGGGCGAATTCGCCGCGCGCGACGGCGGGCTCGATGCGGCGGCCGAAATCGCCCGCCGCCACCGCCTCCGCCGCCTCGGCGAGCCGGTCGAGCGGCCGCTGGAGACGGCGGGTGAGGAGCAGGACGGAGCCGATCGCGACAAGCGCGACGAGCACCGCGCCGACCTGCGTCACGCGGGAGACCATCATGAGCGCCTCCAGCGCGTCCGCCTCGACCTCGGCGATCTCTCCGCTTTCGCGGGCGATCGCGGCGGCGAGGCCGTCGTGGAACTCCCGGCCGAACGCCTGCGACAGCAGCACCGCGAAACGGGCCTCGACGGTGGGTGTGTGCTCCGGCGTCATGGCGTGGGCGGCGTGAACGAGGCGGTGCAGCCCGGCATGCGCGGCGACCTCCAGCGTCGCGAGGGCGTGGAGCTCTGCCCGCTCCCTCGGGTCGCTCGGGTTGCGCGCGATCTCCGCCAGATGGGCCTGGCGGATCGCCTCGAACCGCGCGGCGAGTCGAGGCTGGAGGCTGGCCTCCACCACATCGGGGCCGGCCACCGCGATGGCGCGGAGCAGCTCGTCGGCGAGCGAGTCGAGCGCCTGGTATTCGCTGCGCACCGCCTGCGCGGTGCGCAGATGCTCGAACTGCGCGGTCGCGCTCGCGGCGCACCAGGTGGCGAGCGCCGCGATGCCGAGCGCCAGGGCCAGCACCAGGCCGATCGTCCCGCTCAGCAGCAGCTTGACCATGCGATGGATCGAAGCCCGATGCGGGCGCGCGATGCAAGCCCTCCGTCAGCGCGCGGGTCAGCCCAGGACGCGCGCGAGCCACGCCGCGCCGAAGCTTGCCGCCTCGCGCGCCTTCGCCACATGGTTCTGCGCGCGCAGGAAGCCATGCGCCGTGCCAGGGAAGACCTGGGAGTCCACCGCGACGCCGGCGCCGCGGAGCGCGGCGGCCATCGCGTGGTTCTCGGCGGCGAGCACGTCGAGCTCGGCGATGGTGAGCGCGACCGGCGGCAGGCCGCGCAGATCGGCGCGCAGCGGCGCGGCGAGCGGATTGAGACGGTCCGCTGGGCGCGGGCAGTAGCAATCCCAGTAGAAGCGCATCTTGTCGCGTGTGAGGAAGTAGCCCTCCGCGAATTCGCGATAGCTCGGCGTGTCCAGCCGCGCGTCGAACACGCCGTAGTTGAGCAGCAGGCCCTTCAGCGCCAGCGCGGGATCGGTCTCGCGCAGCAGCAGCGCGGCGCCGAGCGCGAGATTGGCGCCGGCGCTGTCGCCACCGACCACGATGCGCGCGGAATCGAGCCCCCATTCGGCGCCGTGCCGGGCGACCCAGCGGATCACCGCGGCGCATTCCTCGAGCGCCTGGGGGAAGGGCGCTTCAGGGCTCAGCGCGTAGTCGGGACCGACCACGGCGCAGCCCGCCTGCGCGGCGTAGTCGCGCATCAGCCGGTCATGCGTGTCGATGCTGTTCCAGACGAAGCCGCCGCCATGGATGTAGACCAGCACCGGCAGCGTGCCCGCGGCGGGGCGGTTGAGCCGGCAGAGCAGGCGTCGGCCGCGGATCGGCAGCCAGCGGTCGCTGGCCTCGTGCATCGCTGGCCCGCCGGCGCCGAGCGGAAGGTTCAGCGCCTCCGTGATCGCGCGCGCCTCGTCGAGCGGGAGCGAGAGCGCGATCGGCGGGTGCTTCGCGGCCTCGGCCTCCGTCATCGTGCTGAAGGCGAGCATCTCGGGGTCCCAGCGCGGGTCCGGGGCAGGCATGGCGGCGCTCCTGGTCGGTCCGGGCGATTGGAGGACCAGCCGGCGCGCGCGGCAAGATCGTCAGGCGCGGATCGTCGTCTCGCCGGTCTGGTGCGCGGCGATCAGCGCGAGGTCGGGCGCGGCGCCGAGGCCATCGCCGGGCGGCGGGCGGACGCAGCCCAGCGCGTCCATGCCGATCTCGTGCAGCAGGCCGGCGCGGTGGCTTTCGGTGGGCAGCAGCACCTCGAACCAGCCGGCGTTGGGGATGCCGAGGGCGAGATGCAGGCCGGCGAGGTTGTTGAGCGAATTGCCGCCGTGATGCACGGCGAAGGGCAGGCCGAAGGCTTCCGCGAGATGCGCGGCCTTCAGCATCGGCGTGACGCCGCCCTTGAGCGGCACGTCGCCGCGGAGGAAATCGGTGGCGCGCTGCGCGACCCAGGGCGCGTAGCTTTCGAGGCCGGCGAGCGGGAGCTCCGTCGCCATGACGGGGATCGTCAGCTTGCTGCGCAGGTCGGTGTAGCCGCCGATATCCTGCTCGTGGAGCGGGTCCTCGAACCAGGTGAAGCCGAGGGATTCCAGCGCGCGGCCGATGCGCACCGCGTCGGGCAGGCGATAGGCGAAGCTCGCATCGAGCATGAGCGGGAAGGACTCACCCACGGCCCGGCGGACGGCCTCGCAGACCGCAAGGTCAGCGTCCGGCGTGCCGGGCGGATGGATCTTGTAGCCGCAGAAACCCTCGGCCTGGCAGGCGAGCGCCTGCTCCACATAGGCGGCAGCCTCGGAAAGCTTCTGGCTCGACGCATAGGCCGGGATCGCCTCGCGCGCGCCGCCGAGCAGCTTCGACAGCGGCAGTTGCGCGCGCTTCGCGGCGAGGTCCCAGAGCGCGCAATCCAGCGCGCCGACCGGGCGCAGCCCGTTGGTGCGGCCCCAGGCGTTGAGGCGCCTGAGGATCGCCTCGCGGGCGAAGGGGGCCTGGCCGATGAGGAGCGGCGCGGCGCCTTCCATCAGCGCGCGCGCGTCGTGGCCGGCGGGGCGCATCGGCGAGCCGATCATCGCGAGGCCCTCGGCGCCATCGCTGGCGCGCAGGCGCAGCAGGCCGAGCTCGACGGTGCCGGAGCGGTTGGCCAGCGCCGCGGTGTAGGCCAGGGGCGGCAGGCCGGTGAGGGTGAAGAGGGTGAGGGTGATCTCCTCGATCACGCCCCCCTGCTGCGTCACTCCATCACCATGTTGTTCGCGCGGATGATCGGCGTCCACACGGCCAGTTCCTCGCGGATCAGCGCGGCGAATTCGGCGCGACCGAGCGTGAAGGGGACGAGATCCTCCGGCAGCCGCGCGCGCACGGCGGGGCTCGCCATGCCGGAGACGAAGGCGGCGTGCAGGCGCTCCAGCACCGGCTCCGGCGTGCCGGAAGGCGCCAGCGCGCCGTGCCAGTAGGTGAAGATCCCGGCCTCGCGGAAGCCCAGCTCGGCCAGCGTCGCAACGGCGGGCAGGAAGGCCAGGCGCTCGGGGTTGGTGTGGCCGATGATGCGGATGCGCCCGCCGCGATGCAGTTCCAGGATGGTGCCGATGCTGCCGACATAGACGGACGCGTGGCCGGCGATCACGTCGGTCGCGGCGGGCATCTCGCCGCGATAGGGCACATGCTCGAACTTGGTGCCGGCGGTCGCGTTGATCCGCTCCATCAGCATGTGGGACGAGGCGCCGACGCCGGAGGTGCCGTAGCTGATCGGGCGCTGCCGCGCCTGGGCCACGAGATCGGCGAAGGTCCGGGCGGGATTGTCGGGCTGCACGGCGATCGAGAGCGGCGTGCGGAAGAAGGGCGTGAGCGGCGCGAAATCCTCGGTGCGGTAGGGCGGCGCGCGGTGCATCACCACGTTCATCGTCACCGTCGGCCAGCCGGCATAGAGCAGCGTGTAGCCATCCTTCGGCGCGCGCGCGACGGCCTCCGCGCCGATCATCGAGCCGCCGCCGGGCCGGCTTTCCACGACGACGGGCTGGCCGAGCTGGTCGCGCAGATGGTCGGCGAGCGCGCGCGCGAGCCGGTCCGCGGCGCCGCCGGGCGGGTAGGGAAGGATGAAGCGGATGGGGCGGCTCGGCCACGCATCCTGCGCCAGCGCGGGCAGCGGCAGCAGGGTCGCGGCAAGCAGCGCGCGGCGGTTGATCATGACGGTTCTCCCTTGACGAGCGCCGCGCCTTTCGTGAGCGGCTGCACCGATTTCGCATAGATGCCGAGCCAGCCCTCAGGCTGCTCGGCCTTGGGCACGAAGCGCGCGTGGCGGGCGGCGAGCGTCGCGTCATCCACCAGCAGATCGGCACGGCGCGCATCCACGTCGATCGCGATCGCGTCGCCGTCTTCCACCAGCCCGATCGGGCCGCCGATCGCGGCTTCCGGCGTGGCCTCGCCGACCACGAGACCCTTGTTGACGAGGCCCGAGAGCTGGCCATCGGTGACGACCGCGACCTCCGGCCCGAGCCCCGCGCCGTCCAGCGCGAAGACGACGCGGGAGGCCATGCCCATCCCCGGCCCGCCCATCACGCCGAGCCCGCGCAGCACCACGACATCGCCGGCCTTGATCACGCCGGCGCGCAAGGCCGCGATCGCCTCGTCGGCGGCCGAGAAGCATCGCGCGGTGCCCCGGAATTGCGTCCGCTTGCCGGTGCCGAGCCCCATCTTGACGATGCCGCCATCCGGGCAGAGCGAGCCGCGCAGCAGCACGATGCCGGGTTTTCCCGAATAGGGCAGTTCGAGCGGGCGGATCACCTTGGCATCGCCCTCGGGCGCCTGGGCGATCTCCGCGCCCATGCTGCGGCCGGTCACCGTCAGCGCCTCGCCGCGGAGCATTGTCCCGAGCCGCTTCAGCACGGCGCGCGCGCCGCCGGCGGCCTCGAAGGCCTCCGTGTCGGTCGTGCCGATCGGGCGCACATCGGCGAGCACTGGCACGCGATCCATCGCCTGCTCGACCAGGCGATAGACATCCACGCCGGAGCGCGCCTCCACCGCGACCGCCTGCATGTGCTTGATGCAGTTGATCGAGCCCGCGACGGCCAGCAGCGCCAGCGCCGCGTTGTGGAAGGCGGCCTCCGTCAGGATCGCGCGCGGGCGCAGATCCTCCCACACCATCTCCACGATCCGTGCGCCGGCGGCGGCCACGTCGGAAAACATCTTCGGGCTGTTGGCGAGCACCGGCGCGGTGCCGGGCAGCGCCATGCCGAGCGCCTCGGCCATGATGTGCATGGAATTGGCCGTGCCCATGCCGGCGCAGACGCCAGGGCCGCCTATCGCGGTGCCGGACATGCCCTTGAGTTCGTCGAGGCTCAGCGCGCCGGCGGCGTGGTGGCCGGCGGCGAGGAACACCTCCTCGATGTCGTTGTGATGGCCCTTCCACGTGCCTGCCGGCTGGTAGCCGCAGGGCACCACGATGGTCGGGATGTCGAGCCGCGCCGCCGCCATCATCTGCCCCGGCGTCGTCTTGTCGCAGGAGGCGAGCACGACCATCCCGTCGAGTTGCGCGCCTTCCACCTGCATCTCGATGTCGTTGGTGATCAGGTCGCGCGCGGGGAGGATGTAGGTGCCACGCCGGCCGGGCGAATGGATGAAGTCGGACGGCGCGGTCGTGCGGACCTCGAAGGGCAAGCCGCCGGCGTCGCGGATCGCCTGCTTCACCGCGGCTGCGATCCCGTCCAGGTGGCTGAAGCAGATGGCGAGCTCCGAGGAGGAGTTCACCACCGCGATCTTGGGCTTCTCCATGTCCGCGTCGGTGAGGCCGAGCGCCACCCATTGCGCCCGGCGCACCGCCCAGAAGGAGGAGCCGGTGGGGAAGTTGCTGCGCAGGGCGCGGCGGTTCGGACGATCGGTCATCGGCGGGGGGCCTAACCTTTCTCGTGCGGGCATGGAAGCGCCGTTCCGAGGGCCCAGTTTTTCCCGGGCGCGAAAGATCAGGCGGCGAAGCCCGCCAGACCGCCCTTGAGGGAGGCCAGCAGCGCCTGCACCGGGGCGCGCTTCGCCCGGCCCTCCGGCACCAGCGCCTTGAGCCAGAGGAGGGCGACCGGAAACTCCGGCATCAGCGCCTGCACCGCGCCGGACGCCAGCGCCGGCGCGGCGACGTCGCGCGAGAGGATGGCCAGGCCAAGCCCGCGCTTCGCCGCCTCCAGCAGCAGCTGGCTCTCGTTGGCGCTGAAGCGGGGGCGGATATCCACGCTGACCGACCCGCGGGGGCTGACAAAGGACCAGGTCGTGCCCGCCACGACATAAGCGAGACAATCATGGTCGGGCAGTTCGGAGGGATGCGCCGGCGCGCCGCGGCGCGCGACATAGCCGGGCGCGGCGCAGAGCACCCGCGGATAGGGGCAGAGCGGCACGTCCTGCACATGCGCGTAGGAGACAGGCAGCGCGCCGAGGGCGATGTCGAAGCCTTCCTCGATCGGGTTCACCGAGCGGTCCACCAGCACCGCTTCGACCGTCACGCGGGGATGCGCCTGCTGGAAATCCGCCAGCAGCCCGCCGAGATGCAGGATGCCGAAGCTGGTCGGCGCCTTGATGCGGAGATGCCCCTCCATCCCGCCACCCGCGGCGGCGACGGCGCCTGACAGCGCCTCCTCGATCTCGGCGAGGATCGCGTGGTAGCGCGGCCTGGCGCGCTCGCCGGCCTCGGTCAGGGTGAGGCGGCGGGTGGAGCGGAGGAACAGCTTCGCGCGCATCTGGTCCTCGAGCCGGTTGATGCGCTTGATGATGACGGAGGGGGCGACGCCGAGCTCGCGCGCCGCCGCGCTGAAGGACCCGGCGCGGGCGGTGGCGAGGAAGGCGCGGATGTTGAGCAGCGTGTCCAAGCCCGGCCGATCCCCCGATCTTTCGCCCCCATCTTTCGCGCAAAGAGAAGGCTGGGTGCGCGTTTCGGCGGTTTCTGGCATGAATCGCGCCGGATAAGAAGCAAGCGATCCACGAAGGGGAGTGAACGTCATGCAGCGTCGCAGCCTGCTGGCCCTTGGTGCCGCCGCGCTGGCGAGCCCGGCCCTGGCCCAGGGAACCTTCCCCGACCGGCCGGTGCGCGTGATCGTGCCCTTCCCGCCGGGGGGCGCCACCGACATCATCGCCCGCTTCGTGGCGGAGCGGCTGCAGGCGCGCTGGCGGCAATCGGTGGTGATCGAGAACCGCGCCGGGGGCGGCACGGTGGTGGGCAGCCAGGCCGTGGCGCGCGCGGCGCCGGATGGCTACACGCTGGGCTTCGTCATCTCCGCGCACACGGTGAACCCCTCGCTGCGGCGCGACCTGCCGTATGACACGCTGCGCGACTTCGCTCACATCACGCAGGTGGCGCAGGCGCATGTGGTGCTGCTGGCGAACATGGATCTGCCGGTGCGCAACCTGCGCGACGTGGTGGAGCTTTCGAAGCGCACCCAGGGCGGGCTTTCGGTCGCGACGCCCGGCGTCGGCACGGTGATGCACATGATCATGGAGCTGCTGGCCGCCGAATCGGGCGCGAACCTCGTGCATGTGCCCTACCAGGGCGGCGCGCCAGCCGTGGCGGACGTGACGAGCGGGCGTGTCGCGCTGCAGCTCGACCCCTGGCATTCCTCGCGCCCGCAGGTGGAGGCCGGGCGGCTCCGGGTGATCGCCACCTCCAGCGCGCGGCCGATCCCGGGCTTCGAGCAGATTCCGCGCATGAACGCGGACTATCCCAACGTGGCCGCCTATTCCGTGGTGGGCCTCGTCGCCCCGGCCGCGACGCCGCGCGCCATCGTCGAGCAGATCCAGCGCGACCTGCACGCGACGGTATTCGAGCCGGCGACGGCGCAGCGCATGGCGGAGATGGGGCTGGAGCCCGTGGCCTCCACGCCGGAGGCGTTCACGCGGCTGGTGGAGAGCGAGATCCCGCGCTGGCGCGCCGTGGTGCAGGCGCGCGGCATCCAGGCGATGTGAATGGCGGCCCGCGCTAGCGGGCCGAGCGCCCGGCGCCTGAGGGCCAATATATGGCTTCCACGGAACCTTGTTGCGCCTGTTTCGCGGGCGGTTCCGTGCGCTTGAAGTGCGCACAGTGAGCGTGAAGACTGCCGCGGCCGGCGCATGGGGTGCCGGCACGGGGATGGCATGCGCCAGCTCACCATGGTCTGTCTGCCGCCGCGCCCTGGGGCACGGCGGCCATGAGCGCAGGGGCGGCGCGCACCGCCGGGGAGCCCCTCGCGGCGCTCGTCGGCCATCCGCAGCTCGATGCGGCGCTCTGGGCGCGGTTCCGGGCGGCGACCACGCCGGAAGCCTTCGCCGCCGCCTGGCTCGCGCTGCAATGCCGCCAGGTGGAGGGCGCGACCGCCGCCGTGCTGGTGCTCGGCGAGCCCGATCTCGGCCCCTTCCGCCCCGCCGCCGCCTGGCCTGACCCCGCCGCGCTGACGCCGGCATTGACCGGCGTGGCGGAGGCCGCGATCGCGCAGCGCCAGCCGCTGGCGCAGGGCGAGGTCGTCGCCGCGCCGCTGATGATGGAGGGCAGGCTCTGCGGCGTGGTCGGGCTGGCCCTCGCGCCCGGGGCCGTCGCCGCAGGCGCCTTGCGAAAACTCGATTGGGGCGCGGGCTGGATCGAGGCGCTGCTGCGCCGCGATTCGATGGAGGCGGAGGCCGAGCGCCGCGCGCGGATGACCGCCGCCTTCGACCTGCTCGGCGCGGTTCTGGAACACGCCGAGGCGAAGGCGGCGGCGACGGCGCTCGCCACCGAATTGTCGCGCCGGCTGGATTGCGACCCCGTCGCCATCGGCTTCCGGCGCCGCGGCACGAGCCGCGTCGAGGCGCTCTCCCACGCCGCCTGGTTCGGCGACAAGCTGGCGCTGACGCGCGACATCGCGGCGGCGATGGATGAGGCGGTGGACCAGCGTGCCATCGTCGCGACCCCGGTGCAGCCGGGCTGGGATTTCCGGGTCAGCCGCGCGCATGAGGAGCTCGCGGCGCAGCATCGCGCCGGCGCGGTGCTGACGGTCCCGCTGCGCCGCAACGGCGAGGGCTTCGGCGCCATCACCCTGATGCGAGCGGAACAACCGTTCGACCAGGCGACGGTCGCCCTGGTGGATGCGGTGGCCACGATCATCGGCCCCGTGCTCTTCGAGAAGCGGGCGAATGACCGCTGGCTGCCCGCCAAGATCGGCGCGAGCCTGCTGACGCAGCTGAAGCGCCTGCTCGGGCCCGGCTGGTTCGGCCGCAAGCTCGCGACGCTGATCGCGGTGCTGGTCGTGGCCTTCTTCGCCACGGCGACGGGCGAATACGCCGTGACCTCGCCGGCGATGCTGGAAGGCCGCATCCAGCGCAGCCTGGTCGCGCCCTTCGCCGGCTACATCGCCGCCGAGCATGCCCGCGCCGGCGAGATCGTGGAGGAAGGCCAGCTTCTGGCGCGGCTGGACGACCAGGATCTGCGCCTCGAAAGGCTCCGCCTCGTGACGCAACGCGCGCAGCGGCAGACCGAATACGACCGCGCGCTCGCCGCGCGGCAGCGCGCGGAAGCGGCGATCGCGCGCAGCCAGGTGGAGCAGGCGGAGGCGCAGCTCGCGCTGCTGGAGGAACAGCTCGCCCGCACGCGGATCACCGCGCCGATGGCGGGCGTCGTGGTGCGCGGCAACCTCTCGCAGCGCGTCGGCGGCGCGGTGGAGCGCGGCGAGGAGCTGTTCCAGATCGCGCCCCTCGATGCGTGGCGCGTCATCCTCGAAGTGGATGAGGGCGATATCGGCGATGTGCGCGTCGGCCAGGAAGGCTCCATGGTGCTCGCCTCGCTGCCCGATGCGCCGCAGCGCTACCGCGTGGAGCGCATCACGCCGATCGCCGAGCAGAAGGAGGGCCGCAACTTCTTCCGCGTCGAGGCGGCGGTGGAGGGTGCCTCCGACCGGCTGCGGCCCAGCATGGTCGGCGTCGGCCGCACCCATGTCGAGGAACGGCTGCTGATCCGCATCTGGACGCGGCGGATGCTCGACTGGTTCCGCCTCGCGCTCTGGCGCTGGACGCCATGACCGAGAAATCCTGGCTCTCGCCCAGCTGGTACCGCGTGGCGGCGCTGCGCCCGCGGCTGCGCGCGCATGTCCGCTTCCACCGCACGCTTTATCGTGGCCAAGCCTGGTACGTGCTGCAGGACCGCACCTCCGGCCGCTTCCACCGCTTCTCGCCCGAGGCCTATTTCGTCGTCGGCCTGCTCGACGGGAAGCGGACGCTGGAGGAGGCGTGGACCATCGCCTCGGCGAAGCTGGCCGACGAGGTGCTGACCCAGGACGAGATGATCCGGCTGATCGGCCAACTGCACAGCGCCGATGTTCTGCATGGCGACGTGCCGCCGGATATCGAGGAGCTGGCCGATCGCGGCCGCCGCCAGCGCCGGCGCAAGCTGATGATGAGCCTGCTGAACCCGATGGCGCTGCGCATGCCGCTGCTCGATCCGGATGCCTTCCTGGATGCGACGCGGCTGGGCGCGCGGGTGGTCTTCTCGAAGTTCGGCGCGGCGGTCTTCCTGGCGGTGCTTGCCTATGCGCTGCTGCTCGCCGGGCAGCATTGGGGCGAGCTGACGGGCGACATCGCGGACCGCGTGACGGCGGCCGACAGCATCGTTCTCCTCGTCATCACCTATCCCATCGTCAAGGCCTTCCACGAGCTTGGCCATGCCTGGGCCGTGAAGCGCTGGGGCGGGCAGGTGCATGAGATCGGGGTGATGTTCCTCGTGCTCATGCCGGTGCCCTATGTGGATGCCTCGGACAGCATGTCCTTCCCCTCGAAATGGCGGCGCGCGGTGGTGGGGGGCGCGGGCATCCTCGTGGAGGTGTTCCTCGCCTCCGTCGCGATGATCATCTGGGCGCATGCGGAGCCCGGGCTGCTGCGCGCCTTCTGCTTCTCCGTCATGCTGATCGGCGGCGTCTCGACGCTGGTGTTCAACGGCAACCCGCTGCTGCGCTTCGACGGCTACTACGTGCTGTCCGACCTGATCGAGATCCCGAACCTCGCGCACCGTGCCAACCAGTATCTCGGCTACCTCATCCAGCGCTACGCCTTCGGCATACGGGACGCCGAGAGCCCCGTGACGGGGCGCGGCGAGGCGCCCTGGCTGTTCTGCTACGCCATCGCGGCCTTCTGCTACCGCATCGTCATCACCATCGCCATCGCGCTGCTGATCGGCACGAGCTTCTTCATCGTGGGCATCCTGGTGGCGATCTGGTCGCTGGTGCTGATGCTCGGCGTGCCGCTGTTCAAGCATCTCCGCTTCCTGCTGGCCTTGCCGCGGCTGCGCCGGAGCGCATCGCTGTCCAGCCGGCCGCTGCGGCTGCAG
>VFQR01001037.1_pt1 | contig 24956 bp, 38 predicted proteins | sample 3512321 | NCBI WGS metagenome assembly VFQR01 (sample SAMN10412374, study PRJNA504923) | tailings metagenome | isolation source: Relicate 3 Philex TSF1 revegetated site | place: Philippines: Tuba, Benguet | collected 2017-08-29 | reverse complement strand
TGCAGCTCCGCGGGTTTCACCGGCCTCCCGCCGGCGTGAACAGCGATGCGCGTACCGATCAGCGCGCGATGCGCCGGCCAGCCGCGGAATTCGTATGGCTTCACGCCCGCGAGGATCAGCGAGGCCCACGGCTGCCAGATCGTGATGGCCTTCATGCCGCCGCTCCGACCTTGGCGACGCGCACGCGGTTACCGAGCTGCAGCGCGATCATTTCGACCTCGCGCGGCGGCAAGTGCATGATCGCCGGCGCGTCGAGCTCGCGGGACAGGACCGCCAGCTTTGTGGCCAGCTCGACGTTGTCGAGGCGCAGGGCACGGACTTCCTCGTCCCGCGAGGCGCGACCCCCTTTCCAGATCGGCTCATGAACGGCGCGGCGCATGGCCATGACCGCGAGGTGGGCGCCGAGCGCGACGAGCGCGATGGCTGATACCAGGGCGACGAACGGGTCGATGGTCATGTGCCGTCCCCGCTGAACAGGTCCGGCGGGGCGAGCAGCAGCACTGTCTCGCCGTTGCGCACGCCAGTGTGGATCGCTGGACACCTGCTGATGTCGTGCCCGGCGGCGGCCGCAGCGCGGAGGGCCATCTGCCCCATCGTGATGCGAAACTCCGCCAGCGTCTTCTCGGCGATCGCCTTGGCGAGCACGAAGCCGGCCCCGCACGGGGCCTGCTTCTGCGCCTCGTTCAGCGCGTCGACGACAGCGGCGGCGCCGTTGGTCTCCCAAACGATACCCTGCTGCTTGGAGGTCGGCGCGACCGGGATCATTTCGGCGTCGGGGTCAGCCATTGGCGGCCTCGCCCGCGTTGGGGGCTGCACCGGCTGGTGCTACCCAGCCGACCAGCTCGCGACCGCGCCGATACGCAGCGACCTCGACGCGTTTCACCTCGCCGGCCGGGTCGATCGTACCGTTCAATAGACCCAACAGCAGTTCATCCGGATCGGCAGGTACGACCACGTCGTATCGATAGACGACGTTCACTCCGCTGGGGCCTTGGGCTGCGCGCGCCGCGTCGCACGCGGCAGATTCGGTGGCTACAAAGGCATCGTGATTGCACCTGAAAAGGCTGATGCGACGGACGCTGGACATCGCCACCCCCTACGCCGCTTGCGCGTTGGCGGCGGGCATCACCGCCATACGGGCGACGCCGAGCACGACATCCGCCTTGCCGGCGGCTTCCACGTCGGGCCAGACTTTGCAGAGCTCGGCACCCTCTCGGGTCGCCATCATCGAAGCGATGGTCTGCACGCTGCTGGAAGGCGCTTCGCCATCCGACGGAAGGCCCTCGAAGAAGAACGATGGCGCGACCGCCAGCGCCCGCGAAATCTGAACGAGCCGCGAGCAACTGATGCGGTTCGAGCCCTTCTCGTATTTCTGAACCTGCTGGAAGGTGACATCGAGGCTTTCGGCCAGTTTCTCCTGGCTCACTCCGATCGCAATGCGACGGGCACGCACGCGCTTGCCGACATAGACGTCGACCGGCTGGGGGTTCTTCATTGGGTCTCTCCATTGGGGATATCCCGCTCGGCCGCGTCGCGAGCGGAGTTCAGTTCGGCCATCAGCTCTTGCGAGCCGCCGCGGTCCGGATGCCGCTTTCCAGCGAGCGCCCGGTAGGCTGTCTTGACCTGGTCACGGGTCGCGTCGCGCGGGACGCCGAGCACCTCGGACCAGTGTTTCGGGGCCGGGAGGGCCTTGAGGCCCTGAAAGGTCGCGCGGACCATTTCGATGCCGACGTGCCGCAACTCGGTGCGGCGGGCATCGACGACATGCACGATGGCTTGAAGGTTGTCCGCCGGCTTCAGGTATTTGGCGCAGGCGAAGCACGTCCAGGCCCCGGACATCCGAAACCAGACCGCCACGCCGGGGTCTGCCGGCTGGTCGACGCCCAGCGACGCGTTGGACGATATGATCAACTCGCTCTGCTTCTCGCCCATTTCCGAGAGCAGCATCCGCATGCCGTCGCGGATGTTCCCGATCGCGCCGGAAAGGCTCGTGCGGAACTGCGAGCGCACGGTCTGGCGTGGCCGGCCGACGCCTTCGGGCCAGCACAGGGGGTACGGGTGCGGGATCATTTCACCATCCGGTCGAAGACAAGGCGCTGCATGTCGGCGAGGTGGGCGCGCGTCGCGGTCAGAGCGCCGGCTTCCTCGACGCCCTGCGACGGACGGAGGCCCGCGGCCCACGCGGCGTCGAGCGCGGCTTGGAGGAACTGCCGACCGCCATCCTCTCCACGGGAGCGGAACAGCTCCCAGCCGGCATCCATCGGAGTGGACTGATCGAGCGGGGACATGCGGAACTCGGTCACGAGGAACGTGCCTTCGCCTCGCACATCCCGCTCGATCGCGACGGCGAAGTCCCGCCACATCGGTGTCCATTGGGTGTAGATGCGCCAGGTCATCCGGCGGTTTCCTTGTCCTTGGCCCACCACATGCTGAGCGCGTTGAGATAGCCGCGGCAGAGCCGCAGCTTCCGGCGGTCGGCGGGATAGGCGAAGCCGGTATCGGAGCGCGGCGCGATCGGCACGCCCTTGTGGCAATAGAAGCTGGCACCAGCCTTCAGGCTGCCGATGAGGCCGCGCCACTTCTCGCGGTCCAGCTGCTCATTCGAGCCCGGGCGAAACGCGCAGTTATCGCAGGGAGCCGAGCCGCAGCAGTAGCGGTCGGAGCGGTCCCATATCTCAGCTTCCTCGATCGGCTCCCACCCGATGCGACAGTCGCCGCAGACCGCGAGCTCCTTGCCGTAGAAGGTCTGCCCCTCCGGCACGGCGGCGCAGGTAACGCGCTCGCCCAGACACTGCGGGCAACGTGCGCGGCCGCCCGGCCATTTATCGGAGGCGAGGGCCGCGGCTAGGCGGCGCTTGGCTTCACCCATGACCCACCTCCGGAAAGCCGTCGTGGGTCGCGCCGTCGAGCTCGCGGCCGGACTTGTCCTTGCCGAGAGGGCGCATCATCACAGGCTGGCGAAGGCCGCTGCGCTCGCGCTCTTCCGTGGACAGGGCGATCCAACCCATCGTTGCCGTCCGCCGCAGCCCGTCGGATTCCAGCAGGATTGAGCCCTCGGCCAAATCAGCGCCGACTGCCCACTGGCCCCACTGCTTGAAATGGAACGGCACGCCGGCGGCGGCGCAGGCGTCGCGGATCGCGCGCGCCCATTCCGGATGCATCGGGCGGGCGTTCTTACCGCTTTCGCCGCCGACGATGACCCAGTCGAGGCGAGGCGTCTCAGTCGTTGCGGGACCCAGCTCCCATTGCCAGATACCGGTGAGGGCGTTCGCTTTGGCGGCGTAGAACTGCGGATTGATGCTGGTCAGATCGACAGGCCCCAGCAGCGGTTCCATCGACAAACCGACCCACGGGATGCCGAGCTTGGCCTTAAGCGCAAGCAGGCGCGGGATGTCCCGGTCCGCCTCCGCTTGATTGACGACGGTCACCATCAGACCGGCGTGCTTCGGCCAGGTGACGCGGCCGAGGCCGGCCAAGCGCTTCTCCACGGCCGGCAGCCGCTTGGTGAGGATCTGAATTTCGAGCCGGTCGCAGCGCTCGATGGTCTGCCACGCCTCGGCGAACCATTCGGCCGGTACCTCAAGGTCGAACAGGTCCGACATCGACTGGATGAAGACGCGCCGGCGCCGGCCGATGGTCGGCACCGGCAGGCCAAAGGCGCGCGCGTTGCCGGTGCGCACCTCGAAGTCCGCGGCCCAATCCGCATAGCCGTTGTCGAGGCGGTGGAGCAGGCCTGCCGCACTCGCGATTAGGCGCCGCGGTGCTCCGGCACCCCACACCCGATGCCCGGTGCGCTTTGCCCACGTCTCGGCGTAGCAAAGGTCGCAGCCGGGCCCGACCTTCGTGCAGCCCCACCAGAAGTTGACCGTCGCGTCGGTCCAGGAGATCGCCGTGCGCTCAGCCATGGGATGCCCCCGCGGCTGGCATGTCGACGAAGATGTTCTTGCCGGTATTGCCGCAATTCGGGCAGCAGACGCGAGCCATGACCTTCGCGGCTTTGACGATGTCCATTGGCAGGTGCACCACGACCCAGCGATGGTCGCAGTCGCCGCAGCGGCCGCGGATTTCGGAGGATGCGTCAGCCATTGGCGGCCTCCGGCAGCGGTTCTGCCTCCAAGGGCAGGGCCGGCTGCTCTTCGAGCTGCTTCTGCTGGTGCTTGTTGAGATAGCGCCGGGCGAGGGCGACCATGTTGGAGGTGTCGGTCTTCACCTCCTCCATGCCGAGGTGCGGATCGTTTACGCCGCGCGCCTCGCTCGCCTTGATGCCGAGCCGGGAAATGATGACGGGGTCCGACCCGTCCTCGCTGACGAGGAAATGCGCCGTCACCGGATTGGGCTGGCCCTCGCGATCGAGACGCCAGATGAGCTGCTGATGAACGCCCGGCGACCAGTCGAGCTCGCCGATGACGATGTCGCTGAACCGGTGCTGCAACCCGTCGAGGCCGGCGCCAGACCGCAGGCTGATGATGACGAGGCTGGTTTCCCCGCGCATCGCCGCCTGCTTGGCGCGTTCCTTGGCGGCCGGCGATTCGGAGCCGGTGTAGAGCAGCGGCTTGAACGCGGCGAGCTCGCGCAGCCAGATGTCGTAGACCTCGCGGTGCCAGCCGGCGAGCAGGACGGGCTGATCGTTTTCGAGCAGGAGGCGGACATAGGCGGCGACGCCGCGGGCCTTCGCCAGGCCGGTGGCCTGCCGCAGGCGCCAGTCCAACTCCCGCGCCGCCTCGCCGCGCTCGGTGAACGAGCCTTCGAGCACGCGCATGGCAAGCTGCCGGGCGACCGCCTCGACGGCGTCGATATCGGCCTGATTGTGCTCGACTGTCTGCACGATGCGGTTGACCGGCGGCATCTGCTGGCCGACGTCTTCCTTCGTGCGGCGCAGATAGACGTGCTGATCGCGCAGGTACGTGCCGAGCGCCTTCGGATCGCTCAAGTTCCTGCCGTTCGGCGCCCATTCCCGCAGAAAATCGCCGAGCGAGCCGAGCACAGCATCGTCGATGTACCGCAGGACCGTGTGGATTTCGGTGCCGTAGCCGTAGATCGGCGAGCCGGTGAGGCCCAGACGGTATTGCGCCTGCTCCGCGGCGATCAGCGCCGCCGTGCCCATGGCGGAGCCCTTCGACCCCACGTCAGGCCCGGTGCGCAGCTTCTGGATTTCGTCGAAGATGATCAGCGGGCATTTCAGCTCGCTGAACACGTTCGTCCAACCCAAAATCTGGCTGTAGCGCCAGATATAGACGTCGGCGTCGGGCAGCTTCTCCTTCGCTGGCCGCGTCGTCTTCACCTTGTAGGTTTTCAGGGTGGTGAAGGATTCCAGCTTCTCGGCCCACTGCGCTTGCAGATGCGCCTCGACGACGATGGCGGCGGGCAGCGTGCCCTGTTGGAGGCATGCGAGTCCGCCGACATAGGTCTTGCCGAGGCCGCCGACATCGCCGAGCAGCAGCGCCTGCCGGGCCATGAGCAGTTGCACGGCCTGGTGCTGATACTGGCGGGCTTCCTGCCCCTCGCGCAGGCCGATGGTCCCGGCCGGCGGCTGCCAGCTCGGCAGCAAGATGGATTCGCGCGCGGCGACGTTCTGCTCGAAGAGCTCCCGCCGCAGCTTCAAGGCGGCGAGGTGGTCGCTGTCGACGTGCATCGCATAGCGCGAGGTGAACCAGTCGATATCCGCGGCCGTCGTCGGGTCCAGCGGCAGCCGGTAAGGCGGCGTCGCCGTCTTCGGGATGCGCGGGAAGAGCTGCTTCAGGCGAATGCTGACGTGCGGTTCGACCGCCTCGAGCATCCATCCCTGTTCGGTGAGGCGAAGCGTGCCGGCCGGCCGGCCGGGCGCGGTGACGGTCAGAGCCATGACGCCCCCAGATGCGCGAGGCGCGCCGGCTTGCCCTCGATGTCGGAGGGGAGGGCGATCGGGACGTTCGACACCAGGACGATCGCCGCCACCTCCGGATGCGCGGCGTAGCGGGTGAGCTGGCGGTAGATGCCGACCTTGGCGCCGCCGATCTTCACCTCGATCGCGACCGCGTCCGCGACGAGGAAGTCCGGAATGTCGCGACTGCCAAGGCGGTGCTCACGCGTGAACGGCAGGCCGCGGCGCGTCAGCACGGCCGCGATGTCCGCCTGCGTCGCCTTCTCATTCGACAGGTCGATGGTGACGCTGGCGATCGCCGCGACGATGTCGGCCGCGATTTCGGCAGGAGAGGCCGCGATGGTCATGCAGCGGCCTCGATCCGGAAGACGAGACCGCCCGGCCCATGGGCTTCAAGGATATGCGGGACGCGCCGCACTTCCCGCTCGGCTTCATCCCGCGTGTATCGGCCAGCCCGATTCCGATCCTTCGTGTAGCCGCAGAAGTTGACGCCGTACCAGCAGTCGTTCTTGCGCGACCAGATGTTGAACACGTCCGCGCTTGCGAACAGGATGCGGTCCAGCAGCTCGGCGCGCTGGTAGCGGCGTTCGACGATGGCCTTGGCGAGCTCGCCTTCGAGACGGGCACGGCGCCTGCGGCGGTTCAGTTTCTCGCGGAGGTCGGACGGGCGCGCGACGAAAAGCTCCCCGCAGCTCTTGTTGTGGAGCTCGCCGCCGGCGACCACCCACCACATGCTGTTGAGGTTGTAGAAGGCCCGGCCGCGCAGCCAGCGGCCCGTGTCGGAGCGAACCCAGACATCCTGATCGTGCTCAAGCAGAGCCCCGTCGCCGGACGTCCGGTTGCAGTTCTGTCCCCAATCCGGCCGTCCCAGCTCCGTCTTGGTATGCCAACTGGTGTCGTAGCCGTGCCGGATGCGCTCCAGGGCTGACATGCGTCGGGCCGGCTCGAATACCGACACCGGAGCGATGGTGCGCAGCCAGGCGACGATGTACCTACGCTCCAGAATGAACCGCTGGCGGTCGAGATAGTCGAACCGATCGAGCTTGCCGAAGTCGTACCGCTGGCCGTTCCGGTTGCAGACTGGCCATGTCTCGGCCCAGACGTTGACCTCGACGTGGCGACCGCAAACCTGAATGGAGCAGCGCAGGGCGCCTCTCCGGCCCAGACGATGGTCCGGAGAAATGCACCGATGATGCCGGTGAACATCAGGATCAGCGCTGATGGTCCAGCCGCGCTGGCGCAACAGGCGGATGAGACCGCCATAGACGTCCGTGCGGAATGACGGGTCTTTGGCGTTGTCCTGCCAAAACCCTATGTGGGTATCGACGAACCGGGCTTCGATGGGCGCGCGCATCACGACCTCCGATCGGCCTGAAAGCCGCCGCAGGTATTGACCGCGAGCACGATCCATTGAGCGATCATGCCGGCCTGCGCGTCGGGGCGCTCACCGTTGCTGTCGATGGTGAGGACGTCGCGGCCGTCGGCATCGAACACGACACCGACGTCCTCGTCGCAGACGCGCAGCGGCAGCTTCACGTCCTGGGCGGCGAGGAGCGCGACAAACTCGTCGCTGACCTGGGGGTTGCTGACGCGAAGCTGCATCACGCCATCCCCAGAGCTTGCTTGTAGAGTTCGAGGATGGCTTCCTCTTCCATCCGCTGGTCGCGGTCCTGCTTGCGCAGGGAGACGATCTTGCGGAGCACCTTCGTGTCGAAGCCGTTGGCCTTGGCCTCCGCGAAAATGTCCTTGATGTCGTCGCCGATCGCCTTCTTCTCTTCTCCCAGCCGCTCAATGCGCTCGATGATCGCCTTGAGCTTCTCGGCCGCGACCGACTGCACGGTGTCCTCGCCGGTCTCCTTCGTGTCGAAGGCTTCGGTCTGGCGCGGGTCTCGCGACTTGAGGGCGACGCCGGGCTTCTCGGGTGTGCCGACGATGGTCAGGCTGGGGGAGCGGCGGCCCATCACGCCACCGCCTCGGCCACGCGCTCGGCCGATTCCGCAGGGACCAGCATCCCGCAGCCCGGCGCGTCGCAGTCGCGGCGCACCAGCAGTTCGGCCTTGTCGGCGTCAATGCGCTCAATCATGCCTTCCTGCCGGCCGTGCAGCCGCTGCACGCTGACGCGATCGCCGATCTGCTGGGCGACGGTGACGGAGTTGGCGCGCACCCATTCCTTCACGAGAAGGTCGTGTGCTTTGCGTGCGTGGACGATAGCGCCGTCGAGGATGTCGACGAGCGCGCGGTCGCTCTGCCAGCCGCGGCGCTGGTCCAGATCGCGAGCGTAGCGGTAACCGTCGAGATCGTAGTGCTGCACGAGGTCTTCGAGCGTCTCCGCTTTCAGCGCCTCGGTCGGCAACTGCTCCGTCCAGGTCATGACCTCCGGCAGCATCGCCTCGCAGGCAGCCTTGATCACGGCTGGATCGTTGAATTTCGGCCTCGGCGGCGTGTGGCCCAGCAGGTCCGGCATCAGTGCCCCCTCAAGAGCGGGACAATCCCGCAGGTCCGGCCGACGGTGCGCAGCAGCTCGCGCGCCGTCGCGGTGTCGGTGACGATGGTGACGATTGCGGTGTCCTCGGCCGCCGCGGTGACCGAGACGGTCATCTTGTCGTTCAGGTAGGCCGACTGCGTCAGGCCATCCTCGCGCGCGTCGGCGCGGCCAAGCTCGACGCCGATCATGCCGAGCAAACGGGAGAGGCGGCCGCGCTGGTTCCCCTGGGCGATCACGACCGCGCCTCCGCCGCCAGTTGGAACGCGATGGCTTCCGCATCGTCGATGCAGGCTTCGACGGCGACGCGCGGCCAGCCGGCGCGGAGCAGCGCTGCGGCAGACGCACCGGCGCGGATGATGTCCGGCGTCAGCGCCGCAGCCATGGAGAGGGCGACGGCACCACGGCCGTCAGGATCGGCGGGAACGATCGAAGGGGCGTCGGCCAGATAGCGAAGGCCCATGGCTCACCTCAACGAATAGACACAAGTTGCCACGCTGGCGCGCATTTCGCAGCGGTCGCGCCCGTCCCCAACTGCCCATGCGAAGGCAGCGCACCAAAGGCCGGCCGTGATCACTGCAAGGACGACATTCCTCGAACGCGACATTGATCGAGTCCCCCTGTGGACGGACTCAATAATCATTACTATAGTGATGATGTCAACTATCGCGACTGTCTTCCCGATCGCGCTCGCCTCTTTCGTGCGACGTCACCAGGGCGATGGGTGCCGGGGCAGCAAGCCTCGGAGGACAGAACGAGGGAGGGAAAAATGCGAGAAGTGCAGAAGCATTCCGCCGACAGAGGACGAGGCCCGGGGGCGGGCTTCATCCGTGACGCGATGGAGCTTGGACGGCTGATGCAGCCGCTGTCCAGCGCAGCAAAACGTCAGGCGCTTAGCGAATTTACTCGGCTTTCGGGTCGCCGTCTGGCGCGAAAGTCTTCAAAAACACCAGAAAACTTTTCCGCTGGTCCGCGTTCATCGCGGAAAACGCCGCGAACACCCTAGCGGTCTCGGGGTCTTTATCGTCCGTCCCATACAGGATCCACATTGGGCTCACGCCGAGTTCTTCGCAGAGCCGCTTAAACGTATCAACGCCTGGCTCTTTGCCATCCTGAAGGAGCGAGCGCACATAGCCCTCGCTGCGACCGATCTTAATAGAAAGGTCGCGGGGACTGCGCCCGCTCTTCTCAATTGCGGTGGCCAACCGCTGTCGCCAATCCGTATTCGCCATTGTGATCGTTATAGCGGCGAGCTGCGCAGTCGTCATCCGTCTCGATAGTGATGACTTGACATCATCACTATAGCGACGATACGGATTGGCATGGCCGCAACGCGCGAACTGACCCTCGCAAAGATCGAGGAATATCTCGTCCGCACCGGAATGGGACATACCTATTTCGGCCAGTGTGCGGGGGTAGGCGCATCGCTCGTCGACAGATTGAGGGCTGGTAAGGACATCGAGACCGAGACCAGGGACAAGATTTTCGCGTTCATGTCCGCCAATCCCAACGGACGAAAGAAGGCGCGCCGCGGCGAACGAGCCGAGCAACACACCAGTCAGTAGCCGACCGCGTTCGCATCTGGGGGAAGTCATGCGCGATGCGGCCTCTGCGGAGAAGCGCTCCGTAACCGTGTTCCTGGACGACGAGGCCTTTAGCTGGCTTGTCGCCGAGGCCCGAACCTACCGCAGGTCAACGGCCGGACGGGCGAGTGAGCTCCTGACGATGGCCCTGGCCGCGCAGCGCGGCCCGACAGGCGACAAGCGCCTCGACACGCTGGTGCAGCGCCTCAACAAAATGGCCCAAGCAGTCACGGCGCCCTCGCCACCTCCTGCGGCGCCCATCGTCCAGGCTGAAGAGGGGACGTTGCCGGCTCTGCCGCTCGTGCGCCAAGCGCCGGTCGTCCCCGATCCCAAACCGCAGCTCCAATCCGAACTCCAGTATGCGGCCCTCAGCACGCGGGGCAGGGCGCTGCGCGACCTGTTCTCGCTCTCCTGCGTCGAGGCCGGCATTCTCGACGTCCTTCTGAACGACGGCCAGTTCCTGCCGCAGCAGATACAGGAAATGCTGCCGGCGGCGATCCGCCCCAGCACTCTCAATTCGTTGCAGGTCAGCGTCTCCACGGTCCGGACCAAGACGCAGCTCGGGTTCGACCACCTGCTGCACGTGCGCGGCGGCGGCTACAGGGTCTCCGCCGAAGGCCGCACCATCATCCTTGCTCGCATCGGAGCGACGGTATGAGCGAGCCGTTCTTCTTCGCGCCGCTCCCGCGCCGGCATTACCGCGTCGTCCTGATCGATCCGCCGTGGAAATGGTCGGGCGGCACGAAGGGCCGACCCCAGCACTATCGCCGCATGACGTTCAACGAGGTGAAGGGTCTGCCCGTCCGCGACCTGCTGCACCCCGAGGGCGCGCGCGTCTTCATGTGGATCACCGGCCCGCTGCTGATCCGGATGAGCGAACTGAAGGTGGCGTGGCGACTGCGCTACTCCACTTCGATCTCCTGGATAAAACTCTGGCCGCGTGACGCGGACAATATGTTCTTCTTCAAGAACAGCCTCGCGCGCGGGCACGGTCTCGAAGCGGTCGGCAATCCGGAACATGTCGCCATCTTCAAGATCGGCAAGCCGCAGTCGATCAAGGGCAATCCGTTCCCGAACCCCATGTTCGCCGGCCGCCGCGAGCACTCGCGCAAGCCGACGGACCTGCACGAAGAGATTGATAAGCGCCTCGCGGGCCCCCGCTGCGAGATATTCGCCCGCGCGCCCCGCGACGGCTGGGAAGTCTGGGGCAACGAAACCGAGAAATTCGCCGCGCCAGTGCTCGAGGCGGCGGAATGAAAGTCCGCACCGGCACGTTCCGATTCGTCCAGGCAGCCGACATCGAGCGCTTCTTGCAGATGGGCTGGCAGGTCGAGCGCGATCTTGGGCCGGTCCACGGCGTCTGGTCCGTCATGATGTGGCGCTGCGACTGCCGGTGCGCGCCATGACCGCGCCCGCTCGTCCAGTGCTCCGGTGGCATGGAGGGAAATGGGTGCTGGCGCCATGGGTGATCAGTCACTTCCCCCCGCACCGCATCTATGTCGAGCCGTTCGGCGGCGCCGCCAGCGTGCTCATGCGCAAAGGCCGCGTATACGCGGAAATCTACAACGACCTGGACGACGAGGTGGTGACGCTGTTCCGCGTGCTGCGCCAGCCGCACCAGGCAGAGGTGCTGCGCAAGTCGCTCGAGCTGACGCCTTTCGCACGCTCCGAGTTCGTTGCTTCCTACGGACAAACCGATGACCCTTTGGAGCGCAGTCGCCGGTTGATCGTGCGCGCGTTCATGGGGTTTGGCTCGAATGCCCATTCGAGCCAGCACAAGGGGCACCGGTCGACGGGCTTCCGGTCGCATTCGCGGCGATCTGGCACCACGCCCGCAATCGATTGGGCGAACTATCCCGCATGCATCGACGCGATGGTCGCGAGGTTGACCGGCGTGACGATCGAATGCCGGGACGCCCGCGAGGTCATGCTGATGCACGACGGACCGACGACGCTTCACTACGTCGATCCGCCATACCTTCCCGAAACGCGAGCGCAGGGGAACCGGTACGACCTCGCTTGGCGGATGTACCGGCACGAGCTGACGCGAGCCGATCACGCGGAGCTGCTGGCCTTCCTCACCCGACTGCAGGGCATGGTGGTGCTCTCCGGCTATCCAGACCCTTTGTACGACGAGGTGCTGGACGGCTGGATGCGGGTTGAGCGTCCAGCGCTGGCCGACGGCGCCCGCCCTCGCACGGAGGTCCTGTGGATCAATCCTTCGGCGACGTCTGCGCGCGTCCAGGGCGTCCTACCCCTCGAGGCGGCGCCATGAAGGTTCGCGTCACAGACCACGCCGTGCTCCGCTACCTCGAACGCGTCCACGGGATAGACGTGCCGGCCGCGCGCGCCCGTATAGGCATCATCTGCTCGCCGGCCGTCGCCCAAGGCGCTGTCGCCATCCAGAGCGATGGTCACTTCTTCATCGTGAAGCAGGACGCCGTGGTGACGGTGCTCGAACGCGGTGCGCGTCCCCAGCAGCACAACAAGATCATGGAAGCGCGCCGCCCGCGTCGCCCTGAACCACGCTTTCGCGAAATTCTAGAGGACGCCGAAGAATGAACGCGCCTGCCATCGTCATCCGCAAGGAAGTTCTGCACTTCCACATGTGCCCGGGCGCCGGCGGCGGCGCCATGGGCTTCAATCGCGGCCGCGCGCGCGTCGGCATGTTCGAGGCGGCGCCGCGGTGCCTCGGTGGCATCGACAACGACATAGCCGGCCTTGCCGACTTCGAGCGCGTCACCGGTATCAAGGGCACGTGCCGCGACCTGTTCACCGTTGAGCAGTTCACCGCCTTCCACGGCAAGGCGCCGCCCGCCGACTACCGAGAGGTGACGCCGGACGACGTGCGCGCGGCCGCCGGTGGCGAGCGGCCGAACGTCGTTTTCATGTCGACGCCCTGCAAGGGCTATTCGGGGCTGCTGGCGGAGACGCAGTCACGCTCGCCGAAGTACCAGGCGCTCAATGCGCTGGCGCTGCGCGCGGTCTGGCTGCCGCTGGAAGCGTGGAAGGACGATCCGCCGGAGTTCTTCCTGTTCGAGAACGTCCCGCGCATCATGCAGCGCGGCCGCGGCTTCCTCGACCAGATCAGGGGCTTGTTCGAGGCTTACGGCTATGCGTGGGCCGAGACGAAGCACGACTGCGGCGAGCTCGGCGGCCTGGCGCAGTCCCGCAAGCGCTTCCTCGGCGTCGCCCGGCACCGGGAGAAGGTGCCGCCGTTCCTGTACGAGCCCCCGAAGCGGCCGCTGCGCGGCGTCGGCGAAATCCTCGGGCAACTGCCCATGCCGGGCGATTCGGACGCCGGCCCGATGCACCGCATGCCGTCGCTGCAATGGAAGACGTGGGTGCGCCTCGCCTTCGTCGAGGCCGGTTCCGATTGGCGATCGCTGAACAAGCTGCAGGTCGCCGATGGTGTCCTGCGCGATTTCGGCATCGTGCCCGAGGTCGCGTATCAGGGCGGCGTCTATGGCGTGAACGGCTGGGCCGATACCGTCCCCACGATTTCCGGCCGAGGCGGGCCGACGAACGGAGCCTACAGCGTTGCAGATCCGCGCGCGCCGGAGGGCTCGCTGCAATATCAGCAATATGGAGTCCGGCCGTGGGCCGATCCAGCCGGCGCCGTCATCAACGTGAAGTCGCCCGGCCAGGGCACGTTCTCGGTCGCGGACCCGCGCTTGCCCGGCAAGCCCCGTTTCAACAACACGTTCCGAATCGTGCCGTTCGACGCGACGTCGCCGGCGGTGGCAGGTCCCGGCGGTCCTGCGAACGGCCTGGCGGTCGCCGATCCTCGGGCCGATGGTGGTTTCGCCGGCGCGGGCAAGTACCGCGTCACCGGCTTCGACGAGGCTGCCGGCACGATCATCGGCGGCAGCACGACGGGGCAGGGCGCCTTCGCCGTCGCCGACCCGCGCACCGGCTACGGTGCGGACGCTCACCGCAACAAGCTGCGCGTCCAGCCATGGGAGAAGCCCGCCGGGACCGTCATCGGCGCCGATCGCGTGGGCTCCGGCGCGATGTGCGTTGCCGATCCGCGGCCGGAGTTCGCGCGCGATGGTCGCCAGCACTACCAGAACGGCGGGCACTATGGCGTCACGCCCTGGACGGACCCCGCCTATGCCGTGACCGGCTCCGGACAGCATGACAATGGCCGATGGTCGGTTGCGGACCCGCGCCCGGCTCGGGGCTCGGAGGCTCTGTGCCTGCCCGCGGCCGATGAACGCCTCGTCGCCGTGATCCGCGCGCTCGATGGTACGTGGCACCGCCCGTTCACGACATACGAGCTCGCCGCTCTTCAGAGCTACATCCGGCCCGGCGATGGTGCGGTGGTCATGCACGGCTCGTCCGATAGCGCCTGGCGCGAGCGAATCGGCAACATGGTCCCGCCGGCGGCGGCCGAGGCGGTCATGTCGGTGATCGCGCGCACGCTCCTGCTCGCCTGGACGGGCGAGAGCTTCATGCTCTCCGCCGATCCGATCTGGGTCCAGCCGCTGACGATTGCCATGTCGTTGGAAGTTCCGCCCCTCGACGTGCTGGCCAGCGGGTGACGTGATGGTCTCCTTCTACAAGCACAGCATCGTCGATTGGCGCGATGGTACGGCCGCCCTGAGTGACCGCGCCTATCGCGTCTATCACGTCGTCGTCGAGCAGATTTACCTGAACGAAGGCCCGATCGTGTTGCACGAGCGGACGCTTGCCGGGCTGTCGAACCGGTCGGTGCGCGACCTTCGCATTGCCCTTCAGGAGCTGATCGAGGCGGGCAAGCTGTCGCTCGATGGTGAGGGCCGGATCACGAACCGGCGCGCGGAATTGGAGCTCGTTCGCGTCGAAACCAACCGCGATAATGCAGGGAAAGGTGGGCGAACACCCCGCCAACAGCGCGCGACTACCCCGCGAGAGGTCCGCGACGTACCGGGAAAGGCCAGCATTTCCAATGCTCCGGACGAAGCGCCGCTCCAAGAGCCGGAAAGCCTAAAAGACAAGACAAGACTAGACGAAGTGTATGGGGAGAGAGCGCGCACGCGCGAGGCCGACCGAGGATGCGAGGTCGAGCTGAGAGCGAAGATCGTCCAGGCGTTCGAGCAAGCCGGACACCTCCCCCCCGCCATGCACATGGTCGGCGTCTGGCTGGCCCGCGGCATTCCCGCTGACCTGATCGCAGAGGTGGTCTGCGCCGGCGTCCGCACCGGACGGGTCAAGTCGCTCTCCTACTTCGAACGCCCGCTTGCCGATGAGCACGATCGCCTGATGCGCGGGGCCAGGGCGCCGCCGAGCTCCGCGCAGAACCATGACAACGTCACCCCGTTGAGAACGCGCCATGACCCAGCTTCCATCGTCGCAACCGGCCTTGCCATCGCTGCCAATCCCCCTGACGGCTACAAATGAACGCCTCGTCGTCGCGCTCAACGCCGCGGCTGGACGTCCCCTGGCCGGGTCTGCCTCGTATCCGACCGACGCGGAATGCTCCGAACTGCGCGAACTCGTCAACCGGCAGCTCGGCTCTCGGACGACGTGGGAGCAGGCGGCGGGGCTGGCGACGAAACTGGCCGCCGTTCTGCCAGCGGCCAAGGCGGATGGGCTGGACCGCGCCGTCGCCATGAAGGAACTGGCGAAGGCGTTCGCCGACCAGCCGCCGGCCGTGGCCCTGTTCACCTGCGACCATATGTTGGCCACGTGCCGCTTCCGGCCGGTTCCCGCAGAGGTTCGCGCGGTTGCCGCCGCCCGCCGCGCGGTGCTGGCGGTCGCCGCGGGCGTGGCGGAACGGGTGATGGAAGCCCGCGCCCGGGCACGCAGGGAACGCGAGCAGCGTGACGAGGAAGCCCGCGAAGAGGCCGCAGCCATCGCAGAGGGGCGCGAGACGCCGGCCGAGCGCCGCAAGCGTGTCGCCGACGAGGTGAGGGCGCTCATGCGGGCCGTTTCCACCAACGCGGCCGCCTGATAGGACTATATGTCGTCATGGGGAAATCGTTCACACCGCCGCCACCCCCTGACCCGAGGCTGATGCATGACATTGGCCGCGGTTTTCTCGGCGCGCCGGGCCCCTTCGATGTCGCCGAGCGGCGCAGGGAACGCGTGACGCTCTGGGTATTGTGCATAGCCGGCATCGCCATTCCCGCGGCGGCCGCTTACGGCATTTACGTGTTCGTGCAGCTCGCGCTCGCCGAATGGTCGACGGGCGGATTCTAGGAGGAAGACGATGGGACGCAGCGCAGTAACGGTAGAAGACATCAAGCCGCAGCCGCCCAAGGCGGAAGGCGGCCAGGCGAAGAAGGAACCGCGTGCGACGGAGCAGCGCGGGAGCGACAAGCCCCGCTAATGCCGAAGCGCAAGACGCCATTGACGCCGGTCACGGCCCTCGACGATGCCTCGGCCGTCGAGGGCCTGACCTATCGCGAAGAGCTCTTCGCCCACTATTACGTGGAGACGGCGAACGCGGCCGAGGCGTACCGCCGAGCCGGCGGCAACGCGAAGCGCCACGACGTCGCCGCGGCGCAGATGATGGCCAAGCCGCATGTCGCCAAGCGCATCGGCGAGCTGCGGCAACGCCGTCTGGCTGCGATCCAGTTCAGCGCGGAGGAAATCCTGAACCGCCTCGTAGGGCAGGTGAGGGCGGACCTTCTCGACATCTATACGGACAAGGGCGGGCTCAAGGCAGTTCACGACTGGCCGCCGGTCTGGCGCACGGGCCTGATCGCCGGCATCGAGGTGTACGAAGAGTACCAGACCGACCCGAACGACAAAAAGAAGCGGGAGCTGATCGGCTACACCAAGAAGGTGAAGATCGTCGATCGCACGGCCGTTCTGAAACTGGCCGGCCAGCACGTCGATATCGCGGCATGGAAGGAGAAGGCGCAGACCGCCCTGTCTCCGGAGCTGCAGCGCATGCTCGAACACTTTGCCCGCGACTCCTGGATGCCGCCGCTGCCGGCCGCGCCGGCGCTCAATGATCCGGCGTCCAAACCGATCGCGCCGGCCGCCCGGGTTGTCGGCGGGGTGCTCGACCGCTAAGCCGATGGTGAGCGTAGGACGCGCTCGCCCAACCATGGTTGCGCGCCGTGTCCGACCCGTTCGCCCCGAAGTTCCCCTCAATCGACGTGATCGAGCCGAAGGACCTGGTCCACGCGCTCGCCGATCGATGGTGGCGGCTGACCAATCTCTACTACATCAAGAACAAGCATGGGCAGCCCGAGCGCTTCAACCCGAACGAGGCGCAGCGCAAGTTCCTGCTCGAAATGTGGTACCGGAACATCATTCCGAAGGCCCGCCAGCGCGGTTTCTCGACGCTGATCCAGCTTCTCGCGCTCGACACCTGCCTCTTTAAGCCCGGTACCGATGCCGGCGTGATCGCCCAGGACGAGGCCACCGCCAAGGAAATCCGCGACTCCAAGATCAAATTCGCATGGGACCGGCTGCCGAAGTTCATCAAGGAACTGGTTCAGCTCGTCACCGACAACGTGACGGAGCTGGTCTGGTCCAACGGCTCCAAGATGCGCATCGCGACGTCGGTGCGCGGCGGCACCGTCCACTTCCTCCATATCTCCGAGCTCGGCAAGATCGTGCAGGCCGCGCCGGCGAAGGTGCTCGAAATCCAGGAGGGCTCGATCCCGGCCGTGCCGCCGACCGGCGTGCTGATCATCGAGAGCACTGTCGAGGGGCCGCATGGACTGTTCGCCGACTTCTGTCGCATCGCCCAGGGGCTGGCCGATTCGGGCCGGCCCCTGACGCATCTGGACTTCAAACTGCACTTTGCATCGTGGTGGGACGCCTCCGAGTATCGGATGGACCCCGCCGTCGTCATCGTGTCGCCGCAGCTCAACGCCTATTTTGAGCGGGTTGAGGCCAAGATCGGCCGCAGCATCGATGCTTGGTCGCGCGCCTGGTACGCCAAGACGCTGGAGGCGACCTTCGGCGGCGTCGTCGACAAGATGCACCGGCAGTACCCGAGCTATCTGGAAGAGGCGTTCCAGGTCTCGACCGATGGTCTCTGGCTGTCCGATCAGATGGCCCGCGCCCGGCGCGATGGTCGGCTGGGGCTTCCGCTGCCGCTATACCCAGGCGTTCCGGTCAACACCTTCTGGGACATCGGCACCAACGACAAGACGTCGATCTGGCTGCACCAGCGCATCGGCCAGATGGATAACTTCGTCGGCTTCGTCGAGGGGAGCGGCGAGCCGCCCAGCTTCTACGTGCGCCAGCTCGAGGATATCCGGGCCCAGCGCCAGTTCGTCTGGGGCAAGCACTTCCTCCCGCACGATGCCGACCACCGCAGGATCCAGAGCGAAACCCTGAAGACCTACGCGGACATGCTCCGGGACCTTCACCTAGTCAACGTCGAGATCGTGCCGCGCGCATCGGACCTGAACACGGCGATCGACCGCATGCGCGAGGACTTCGTCTCCTACTGCTTCGATCCGGTCGCATGCGCCGAGGGCATCAAGCACCTCGACGGGTTCTCGAAGGCTTGGAATGCCAGCCAAGGCGTCTGGACCGGCGGCATCATGAACAACGGCCATCAGCACGCGGCCGACGCGCTGCGTCAGGTCAGCCAGGCGAAGGATGCCGGACTGCTGAGCGCTTCCCCCGCTGCCCAGATGAAGCGCCGCCGTCGCGCCAGCGCGATGACGGCATAGTCGCTATAGTGTGCATTCTGTCGATGACGGATTGTTTAATGGCGCGTTTTCGACATTATCCAGCCGCGTGCGGGCAGCACTATAGAGGCGACGCGGTTGGCGGAAGTCGACATCACCCGGTATCATTTCCGCCACAAGGCCGGGATGCTCGTCCTCATCGGCACGTGGGCGAAGCACGGGGTCGGCGAGTTCTGCCGCTGTCTCGTCCTGTTGCGGGATTGGGCATACGGGACCGACGATCACCGTGTTTTCGTCGTCTTCGAGGACCCCGACCTTCAGAATTGGGCGCTCGACATGCCCGGCTACGGCGACAAGGCATGGGCCTACGCCATGGCCGGCAAAGCCTGCGAAGTTCTCGAAATCGAAGACAATCTCGTCAACCGCCACCTGATCATCACGGCGGTAAACAACCACATGGACGAACTGGTGATGATGCCGCCGCGGCCGCGCGCCGAGCAGCGCGCCGTCGCAGACATCACGATCGTAGAGCACGAGTCCGGCCGCCGCGTTGAACGCGAGATCAAGGCCGATGTTTGATCTTCAGGCCGAAGACGGCAGCGTTCGCCGCCGCGAACTGAAATCGCCGGTCCCGCAGACGAAGACACGCTCTCCGCGCCAGCGATCCGAACTGGATGGAGAGCGGGCCGTCGCACTGCAACGCCGCCTCCTGGATCATTACACCCGCGAGCTCGACCGTCAGGCGGAGAACCGCCGCGAAATGAGCCTCGACGAAGATTTCTACGATAACGAGCAGTGGTCGGCTGACGACAAGGCCGTGCTCGAAGCCCGCGGGCAGAAGCCCCTCGTCTACAATGTCACCGCGACCACGGTGGATTGGGTGCTCGGCAGCGAACGCCGCGCGCGCTCGGACTACAAGCTGCTGGCGCGCCGGAAGAAGGATTCGAAGGGCGCCGAGCGCAAAAGTCAGCTTCTGAAGTACCTCTCCGACGTCAACAACACGCCGTTCCACTGGTCGACGGCGTTCGCCGACGGTGTGAAGGTCGGCCTCGGTTGGATGGAAGCCGGCATCCGCGACGATGGTGAGGATGAGCCGCTGTACGAGCGCCGGGAGAGCTGGCGCCACGTCCTCCACGACTCGAATGCTCAGGAACTCGACCTTTCCGACGCCCGCTATCAGTTCCGCGCGAAATGGGTAGACCTCGACGTCGCCAAGGCGATCTTCAAGAACCGGAAAGGTCTGCTCGACAGGTCGGTTGAAGCCATCGACGAGCTGACCGAGCTCGCCCTGTATGGCGATGACGCCATGGATTCGCAGGAGCTCGACCTCGACCGCGCAACCGGCGGCCGGCGCTCCGATGACGTGACTGGCGGTTACTTCCGGCAGCGCGTCCGGATCATCGAGTGCTGGTACCGCATGCCGGTGCAGTCGCAGAAGATGATCGGCGGCCAGTTCTCCGGCGAGATATTCGACGAGACCTCCCGGGGCCATGCCGAGGACTATGAGGCCGGTGAGGCTGACGTTCAGACGCGATCGACGATGCGCATGCACGTCGCCCTGTTCACGCCATCGGGCATGCTCTGGATGGGCGAAAGCCCATATCGCCACAATCGCTTTCCGCTGACCCCGATCTGGGGCTTCCGCCGCGGGCGCAACAACCTTCCCTATGGCCTGATCCGCCGCATCCGCGGCATCCAGGAGGACATCAACAAGCGCGCCTCCAAGGCCCTCTCCATCATGTCGAACAACCGCGTCGTCATGGATGAAGGCGCCGTCGATGACCTCGATGAGTTCATGGAAGAGGTGGCGCGGCCGGACGGACTGATCGTCAAAAAATTCGGCAAATCCATCGAGTTTTCGACGGACCGCGAGCTCTCGCAGTACCAGCTCGAGATGATGGGCCGTTCAATCTCGATGGTGCAGCAGGCGAGCGGCGTCACCGACGAGCTCATGGGGCGCGGCACCAATGCGCGCTCCGGCATCGCCATCCAGAGCCGGCAGGATCAAGGCCAGATGGCGACGTCCGGCCTTTTCGACAATCTCCGCTTCGCCAAGCAAATCCACGGCGGCAAGCTGGTTTCGCTGACCGAGCAGTTCATCACGGAAAAGAAGTCCTTCCGCATCACGAACATGCGCGGCAACGCCGAATACGTCGATATCAACGACGATCTGCCCGAGAACGACATCACGCGGTCCAAGGCGGACTACGTGATCAGCGAGGCCGATTGGCGCGCGTCCCTCCGGCAGGCACAGGCCGACGAGTTGTTCTCCCTTTTGGCGAAGATCGCGCCGGTGGCCCCGCAGATCGTGCTGGTGATGCTCGACCTGCTCGTAGAGAGCATGGACCTGCCGAACCGCGACGAGCTGGTGCGGCGCATCCGCCAGGCCACCGGCATGACGGACCCCGATCAGGAAGAGCCGACACCGGAAGACATGGCGCGCCAGCAGCAACAACAGCAGGCGCAGCAGTTCCAGCAGGCCATGGCGATCGGCAACCTCGAAAAGCTGCAGGCCGACATCGCGCTGATCATCGCCCGCGCCAAGGAAATCGAAGCGAAGACGACGGGCACCAAGGTCCAGAGCCAGAAGACAGCCATGGACGCCGCCGCCGCGGCGGTGGCCCAGCCCGGCCTGACACACGTCGCAGATCACATGCTCGGAGAGAGCGGCTTCCGCTCCCGTTCCGATCTTGAAGCAGAACAGATGGAGGCGGCCGCGGCGGCCGCCCGCGCACAGCAGCCGCAGACGCAGGGAGCGACGAATGGCCTCGAAGTATACGGATGACGAGCTCGAACTTCTGAGCGACGAAGAGCGCGAGGGTCTCGAAGACCCGGAAGCCGATGAGGCGTCCGGAGACGAAGACGCGGACGGCGAGGGTGGCGAGACCACCGACGCCAAGGCAGGTGGCGATGACGCGACCGCCGACGACGCCGGCAAAGCGGCCGAAGGTGATGCGGCCGCCGGGGATGGCGATGCCGCAGCGGAAGCAGCCGCCCGTGTCGAGTCCGACGAAGGTGCTCGTGCGGCCGCCGAGCAGGAAGAGCAGGCCGCCAAGGCCAAGGAGGCAGATGCCTCGGCGCCCCAGCCGTTGCCGGACTACGGCTATCCGCAGGACTACGATAAGCGAATCGCGGACATCGACGCGAAGCGCGACGATCTCGCGCAGAAGCTGGACGATGGAGACATCACAGCTCGCGAGTTCAACAGTCAGTTGCGAGAGCTGGAAAAGGAAGCCCGCGATCTGGATAACCAGAAACTGCGGGCGGAGGTGGCCTTCGATGGAGACCGCAAGACGTGGCACAACCACGTCTTGACGTTCCTGACCGGCCATCCGGAGTACGAGAAGGGGACGGCGCTCTACAGCGCGCTCGACGGCGAGGTTTCGCGCTTGCAGAAGTCGGTTGGGGGCTCGTTTGACCCCACCATCTTGCAGCAGGCGCACGACAACCTGGTCGCGCAGATGCGCAAGTCGCTCGGCCTCACCGAGAACCCTGTCAAGAAGGCTGACCCCGCGAAGAAGCCGGTGGATGCCAAGGCGAAGCCGACAATCCCACCGACGCTCGCCCATGTCCCGGCCGCTGCGTCCGAGACCCTCGACGATGGTGGCGCTTTCGCGGCTCTCGATCGGCTTGCCGACAAGGATCCGGAAGCGTTCGAGCGGGCCATGTCCCGGCTGAGCGACGAGCAGCGCGACCAGTATCTGCAAAGCACCTAGGGGGAAGGGATGCTGACCGTTCGGCTTGACGAAGGCGAGGGCGTCGTGATCGGGGACAATCCCGACAGCGGCGCGGCGGTAAAGGTGCTCGCGCGCTCCGGGCGGCGCGTGCATCTCAGCATTCTCACCAATCTTCGGGTATCGCGGCAGGTATTCGGGTTGCACCCGCCGGTGTTCGCCCCCGGCCTCGCTGGCGTATCCGTGCCGCGGCCAGACGTTCGCGACGCAATGAGTTGTGCGACGGTCTGAAACCGTCTAAAACATGCGGGCCAACACATAGAGCGTAGGACGCGCTCCTGAAAACAGGAGCGGCGTCCATGTCTGGACCCACCAATATCCCCGTCGGCGATCCGAAGGCCGTCAAGAAGTGGTCCACGACGCTTTTTCTCGACATGCTCCGCAAGGCGTATTGGGAGAAGAAGTTCGTCGGCACCGATCAGAACGCCTGCATCCAGCGCCTGACTGATCTCGAAACCGGCGCCGGCGACACGATCTCGTTCGACCTGTCCGTGCAGCTTCGCGGCAAGCCGACCTACGGCGACAATCCGGTCGAGGGCAAGGGCGAGAACCTCCGGTTCTACACCGACGACATCTCGATCGATCAGATGCGCAAGACCGTCAACTCCGGCGGCCGCATGACGCGCAAGCGCACCACGCACGATCTGCGCCGCATCGCCAAGGAGCGGCTCGCCGAATACTGGTCGAAGTACCACGACGAGGCGATGTTCATCTATCTCTCGGGCGCGCGCGGCGTGAACGAGGACTTCTTCGAGGAACTGGCGTGGACCGGCTACGCCGACAACCCCATCCAGGCTCCCGATACCGCGCACCTCCTGTATGGCGGCGACGCGACGTCGAAGGCCACGATCGACGCGAACGACAAGATGTCGCGCGCGCTCATCGAGAAGGCCACGGTCAAGGCACGCATGATGCGCGCCCGCAACCCGACCAAGGCGAACATGATGCCCATCATGATCAATGGTGAGCCTCACTACGTCTGCCTGATGTCGCCCTTCCAGGAGCACGATCTGCGCTCCGATGCGACCACGGGTGGCTGGTTCGACATTCAGAAGGCGCTCACCACCGCCGAGGGCAAGTCGAACCCCATCTTCAAGGGCGGCCTCGGCATGATCAACGGCGTCGTGCTTCACAGCCATGAGTCGGTGATCCGCTTCAGCGACTACGGCTCCGGCGTCAATCTGCCGGCCGCCCGCTCCCTCTTCCTCGGCCGTCAGGCCGGTGTGGTCGCCTACGGTGCGACCAATCGGGTGAAGGCGTTCTGGAACGAGGAGAAGAAGGACCACGGCAACCAGCTCGAGGTCATGGCCGGCTTCATCATGGGCCAGAAGAAGACCCGGTTCAACGAATCGGACTTCGGCATCCTGTCCCTCGACACCTACGCCAAGGACCCGAACGAGTAAGGTTGCCGCGCCCGCGGACACCGCTCCTACATCAGCCCCGGCCGCAGGCCGGGGCGCACCCCCTCAACCGAGCACGGGCCGATCCAGATGACGATCCACCAGAGCGACTATGCCAAGGGCATCAAGCAGGCGCCCTATCCCAGCCAGTCCGGCGTTGTCACGGCCCACCGCTTCGCCATGCCGGCGCCGGTCGGCCTGGCACTCGACGACATCCTCGAAATCGCCGTGCTTCCGCCGGGCTATCGCGTTCTCGACGTGATCCTCGACACCGACGATCTCGACACCGGCGGCTCGCCCGCCCTGGTGTTCGATGTCGGCTTCATGAGCGGCGAGGTCGGCAGCCTCGGCGCCCGCACCTGCGGCGACGAGTTCCTCGACGGCGTCACCACCGGTCAGGCCGGCGGCGTCGTCCGCCCGACGCTCACCAAGGCATTCCGCACCGGCGTCTCGAACGTCGCCCGCTCGATCGGCATCAAGGCCGCGACGGCAGGCGCGACCCCCGCCGCCGGCACGATCGGCCTGACGGTCTACTACGCCGCCGACTGATCGGCAGAGCATCCCAACCGCCGGCGTTCGCGCCGGCGGCTTTCTCTTGGAGACGCGCCACATGCCCCTCATTCAGTGCAAGCTCGGCCCGACCACGCAAAGCGCCGTCGGCGTCGATTATTCATTCCAGCGCGACGAGTACGGCCGCTATGTCGCTCGTGTCGACAACCTGAAGGCTCGCGCCATCTTCCTCAGCGTCGAACACTTCGTCGAGGTGCCGGAGCATCCGGAGCCGGAGGCCGCGCCAAAGCGCGCGCGCAGCAAGCCCGATCCCGTGGTGACGGGCGCAGCGACCACCGGCCTTGCCGGCGCATCGACGAGCGAGAACGGCACCAACCATTCGACCGATGCTGGCGCCACATCGTCGGACACGGGCGCGCAGGGCGGCGAGGGGGCTGAAGAAGGTGCTGGCGCCGAGGGTGGCGAGGGTGGCGGCGACGCCACCGCCGGAGAAAGCGGCGAGGGGGCAGGCTCCGGCGACGCCGGCGGTGCGCCCCCGGCCACGCCGGCGGCCGACAAGCCGAAACGCGCGCGCAAGAAGACCTGACCCATGCTCACCGGGCGCGAGGTCATGGAGCGCGCCGGCATTCTCCTGCAAGACGTGGGGAATGTCCGGTGGCCGCTTCCCGAGCTCGCCCGCTGGGTCAATGAGGCTGTCGACGCGATCCTTCTCGCGAAGCCGTCGGCGTCGTCCGAAACCATCGTGCTCGCGATGCAGCAGGGCACCTTGCAGAAGGTGCCGGTGGACGGCACGCCGACGCCG
>VFQR01001036.1_pt1 | contig 24959 bp, 27 predicted proteins | sample 3512321 | NCBI WGS metagenome assembly VFQR01 (sample SAMN10412374, study PRJNA504923) | tailings metagenome | isolation source: Relicate 3 Philex TSF1 revegetated site | place: Philippines: Tuba, Benguet | collected 2017-08-29 | reverse complement strand
TGCTCGCGCTCGTCGTTGCCGCCGCCGAGGCCGGCGCCGCGATGGCGGCCGACCGCGTCGATTTCGTCGATGAAGATGATGCAGGGCGCGTTCTTCTTCGCCTGCTCGAACATGTCGCGCACGCGGCTCGCGCCGACGCCGACGAACATTTCGACGAAGTCGGAGCCCGAGATGGTGAAGAAGGGCACGTTCGCTTCACCCGCGACCGCACGCGCGATCAGCGTCTTACCCGTGCCCGGAGGGCCGACGAGCAGCACGCCGCGTGGAATGCGTCCGCCGAGGCGCTGGAATTTTCCGGGGTCGCGCAGGAATTCGACGATCTCTTCGAGATCGGATTTGGCTTCGTCGACGCCCGCGACGTCTTCGAACGTCACGCGGCCGTGCGCTTCGGTCAGCATCTTCGCACGCGATTTGCCGAAGCCCATCGCCTTGCCGCCCGCGCCCTGCATCTGGCGCGACAGGAAAATCCACACGCCGATCAGCGCGATGAACGGCAGCCACGAGATTAGCAGCGACACGAACCACGGCACCTGCTCACCCTGCGGCTTCGCGGTGATCGCGACGTTCTTGCCGTAGAGGCGCGAGATCAGCGACGGATCGTTCGGCGCATAGGTCTGGAACGCGCGGCCATCCGTGAAGGTGCCCGTGATTTCGGGACCCTGAATCACGACATCCCTCACCTTCCCGGCGTCCACTTCCGTCAGAAGCTGCGAGAAGGAAATATCGTTCGTCGCCTGCCGCTGCGTCGGGTTCTGGAACAGCGAGAACAACGCAAGCAGAAGAAGAACGATGATCACCCAGAGGGCGAAATTCCGCAGGTTGGCGTTCATTGATTACCTTTCGCGGGGGCCGGAAGGCCCGAAATCCTTGGCGTCAGCCTAGCTGAAGCGAATTAAAGCCGATTTACGGAAGAATGTAGGCGTCACCCCCCGGGTTGCCAAGGGAACCGGCCGCCGAAAGCGCCTGAAATGACGACGGGTTTCAGGCCGTTCGCAGCCTTTTGACCGCGCGAGGGGCCGATTTCCGTTGCGGCGCGGCTGCGACAACGAGTGCTGCTTCCGAAAGGGACACGAGCGCACCCGCCAGCGTCCGGCGAAGACCCTCGCCGCCAAGATGGGCGCGGACGAGCGTGTCATAAAGCGCCTCCACTTTCGCGAGTTCCGCTGGCCCCTCGATGCCTTCCGCATCGACCGCGTTGCGCAGCATCCGGATCGAAAGCTCCTCCGGCATCAGGAAAAAGCCGCGCGCCTCGACCGCCCAGCCGGTTTCGCGATCCACGCGCAGCGCGAACGCCGCTTCGTCCGCGAGGCGATTGAGCGCCGCGTTCGCCCGTCCGATGCGTTTTGCCATCAGCGCGAGGTTGGCGGCATCGATGCCTTCTTTCGCGAGCAGCGGCGCGAGCTTGCGCAGCCGCGCACGAAGATACTTCGTGTCCTTGTTGGTCGGATCCGCCGCAAACGGGATCCGGAGTTTCTTCAACGTTGCAACGAGCCGCGCCTTGGGCAGATCCAGAAACGGCCGCACGAGGCGAATGCCGCCGCGCACATGCATGCGCCGGATTCCGGCAAGCCCGCCGATCCCCGAACCGCGGCCCATGCGATGCAGCACCGTCTCCGCCTGATCGTCGCGCGTGTGCGCCGTCATGAGCGCATCGGCGCCGATCTCTTTTGCCAGCGACGCAAACATCGCGAAGCGCGCCTCGCGCGCCGCTTCCTGTACGCCCGTAACCGGCTTCCTGCCTTTCCACGCAAGAATGCGATGAGGAACGCCGAGCGAAGCCGCGAGCTTCGCGACCGCCTTTGCCTCGGCTTTCGAAGCCGCGCGAAGTTTGTGATCGATCGTGGCTGCGATCAGTTCCGGGCCATCGCCGCGCGCTGCGCGCCACTTCGCGGCAAGCACGAGCAGCGCGGTCGAGTCAGGGCCGCCGGAAACGGCGAGCAGAATTTTTCCTGAACACGCGAACGGCTCGAACAGCGCGGGGAGTTCGCTCTCCGCGACCGGGGACGTATCAGCAGCCGAGCCTCTTTTGCTCATCCGCAGCGCTCTTCTTCACGTTGGCCGACGCCTTCGGATACTTGGAAACCACCGCGCCGAGCGAACCGCAAGCGCCTTCCTTGTTGCCGAGTTGGGCGAGCGACTGCCCGAGCCGCAGGAGCGAGTCCGGTGCGCGCTGGCTCTGCGGATACTGCTTGTAGATTTCCAGAAATACATTCGCCGCGTCGCTGTACTTCTTCTGCTGGTAGAGGCTTTCGCCGAGCCAGTAGGTTGCAAGCGGCGCATTGCGGTCGCCGGAATACTGGTCGAGGAACGCGCGGAAAGACTGCTCCGCGAGCGCGTAATCGCGACGAAGCACGTAACCATAAGCGAGATCGTAGGCGTCCTTCGGGCTGTTCGACGGCGGCAGCACGGCTTGTTGCTGCTGCACGGGCGCCGGAGCCTGTTGTTGCTGCGGCACCTCGGCTTCCTGACTCTGGTTCGGCGACAGCACCAGCGGACCCGCCGGGCCCTGCTGCTTCTGCGGAATCTGGCCCAGATTGCGGGGGCTGCCCGGCGCGCCCGGATTCTGGTTCGGATCGAACGCGTCACCCGATTTGGGCGGCATCTGCTGCACCGGCGGAGGCAATTGTTGTTGCTGCTGTTGCGGCAACTGCGGCGGCACGACCGACTGCTGCTGCGGCCGCTGCGCCGGCTTTTGCTGAACGGGATTGGCACCGCCCTGCACCGCCTGCAGTTGCTGCTGCAATTGCTGGTTCTGATACTGCAACTGCTCGATCTGGCCGGTGAGTTCGCGCAATTGCGCTTCGAGACGTCCTACCCGGATCGAGAGGTCGCTCTCTCCCGGCGCTTCCTGCTGTTCCTGTGGCGGCTGCTGCCGGCTGCCGAAGGGAAACTGCGCATGCGCGGGTTGCGCCGCGAACATCACGGCGGAAAGCGCGAACAGGAAAAGCGTGCGTACCATCATCATCGCCAAGCGTTGGAACCCGTTTTGGCCCAATTTAGGGCCAATTACGGAAAGGGAGAACCTCCCGGCCGATCGCGCCCGGAGCCGCGCCACAAAAACAAAAGCCCGCCAGAGCGGGCTTTTGCAAAGCAATGTTCAGAGCGGAGAATTCGAACGCGCTCAGGAGCCGGGCGCGCTGTTCAGCACCGTGACCGCACGACGGTTCTGCGACCAGCAGGAGATGTCGTTACAGACCGCAACCGGACGCTCCTTGCCGTAGGAGATCGTGCGCATCCGCTGTGCGGGAATTCCGCGCGATACCAGATAGTCACGGACCGTCTGCGCGCGACGTGCACCCAGCGCGATGTTGTATTCGCGCGTGCCGCGTTCGTCGGCGTGCCCTTCGACCGTGAAGGTGTACTGCGCGTACTGCTGCAGCCACTGCACCTGCTTGTCGAGCGTGGCTCGCGCTTGCGGCGTAAGGTCCGACTGATCGCTTTCGAAGAACACACGGTCGCCGACGTTGACGACGAAGTCCTGCGCGCTGCCCGGAGGCGCCGACGCATTAGGATTGTTCGCATCGTTCGCGTTCTGGTTCGTCGAACAGGCCGCGACCGCCAACATCAACGCAAAGAGCGAGGCAAAGCGCACGCCGCGAACGAGCCGCATCACACCCGTCATACCGAATACTCCTCAAATTCCCACAAAGGCCGGCAGATCAGCCCAAGCCGGCCGAAAACCCCTCAAATTTCGAATATTCCATCAACCTTGACGAAATCTTTGCGGCGCGGTGAGGGCGTGCAAACAGCGAATTTTCGAGCCGATTCCGCCGCGCATGGTTAGCGCGAGGTAAACGGGAACTTTGCTGAACCTCATCCTGAGGAGGCCGCGAAGCGGCTGTCGCGAAGGATGGAGCCTCATGGTTCGAGACGCGATGCTGCGCATCGCTCCTCACCATGAGGGCGGATCGGATTTACGAAAGCGGCGGCGACCATGCCGGATCGGAGGCATAGGCCGGCGTCGGAACCTGCAATTCGTTGTAGCCGGTGAGGTCGACCGTATAGAGCCTCGGGCCGGCGTTGCCGCCCGGATCGCGGAAGAACATCAGCACGCGGCCGTTCGGCGACCAGGTCGGACCCTCGTTGTGGAAACCTTCGGTGAGAATGCGCTCGCCCGAACCGTCCGTGCGCATGACGCCGATCGAGAACGAGCCGCTGCCCTGCTTCGTGAAGGCAATCACGTCGCCGCGCGGCGACCAGACCGGCGTCGAATAGCGGCCGCCGTCCGGGGGCGAGATGCGACGCTGGTTGGAGCCGTCGGCGTTCATCACATAGAGCTGCTGCGAACCGCCGCGATCGGATTCGAACACGACCTGCTGACCGTCCGGCGAGAAGGACGGCGCAGTGTTGATCGCCTGCGTCGAGGTGAGACGCGCGAGCCGCTTGGTGCGCAGGTCCATGGTGAAGATGTTGGAAGCGCCCTGTTCCTGCAGGCTCATGACCACGCCCTGCCCGGTCGGCGAGAAGCGCGGGCTGAAGGCCATGTTCGGAAAATCGCCGACGACTTCGCGCTGTCCGCTTTCGATGTTCATCAGCATGACGCGCGGCGGCTGGTCGCCACGGCCGTAGGACATGTAGGTGATGTCCTGGTTGGTCGGGCTGAAGCGCGGCGTGAGCACGAGTTCGTCGCCGCGCGTCAGATAGCGCACATTCGCGCCGTCCTGATCCATGATGGCGAGGCGCTTGTTGCGCTTGTCCTTGGGGCCGGTCTCGTCGATGAAAACGATCCGCGTGTCGAAGTAACCCTTCTCGCCGGTCAGCCGCTGATAGATGAGATCGGAAATGATGTGCGCGATGCGCCGCCAGTTTTCCGGCTGCGTCAGGAACTGCTGGCCGATCAGGTACTGGCCGGCGGAAATGTCCCACAGCCGGAACGCGACCTGAAAGCGTCCGTCGCCCTGCCGCTGCACGCGTCCGGTAACGAGCGTTTGCGCGTTGATGACGCGCCAGTCCTGAAAGCGCGGCGACACGTCGATGTTGGTGACGCGCTCGATGAAGGCGCCCTGCTCGATCGGCGCAAACAGGCCCGAGCGGCGCAGGTTGTTCGTGATCACGCCGGTGATGCCGCGACCGGCATCCTGTTCGCCGACGAAATCGGTGATCGCGATCGGCAGCGGCTGCACGGTGCCGCGCGTAATGTCGATACGGGTCTGCGCGAAGGAACGCGGCGCTGCGAGCGCAAGCGCCGCCGTGCTGCCGGCTCCGAGCAAGAGATTGCGACGGGAAAATGCGAACGTCATTGGCGTTCTGTCCTCTTCAATCGAACCGAATTAGTAGCTGCCGGAATTCGGCTCAAAGCCGACGATCATGTCTTTCCAGCTTGCATAAGTCTGGGGCCGAAACATCTTATACGGTCCGCAGGTGATTACCGCACGAACCGCGCTTTCCGATGTCGCCTGCGCATTGGGTCCGGTCGCTGCCTTGTAAACCTGAGGCTGCGCGGCCAGCGTGCCGTCCGGATTCAAAGTGATCCGCAGTTCCACGCGCGAGCGGTCCAGGTTGCCCGCGCCCGGCAGGACGTTCCAGCACTTCTCGACCTGCCGCCGGAACGCGTCGAGTTCGCTCATCGAAAGCGTCGCGTCCTGCCCCTTCGGCGTGCCGAGACCGGCATTCGATTTCTGCTCGCCCGCGTTTTGCTTGCGCGACGGCGCACGGCGATCCAGCAACTCGGCGATGCGGTCGGGATCGAACTCGTGCTTCGTCTTCACCGGAGGCGCCTTTTCCTTCACGACCTTCTTCGGCGTCTCTTTCTTCTTCTCGGCCTTTTTCTGCTCCTCGAGCTTCTTCGCGATCGCGTCTTCCGCGGGCTTCGGGTCGGGCTTGGCCTGGTCTTCCTTCTTCGGCTCTTCTTTCTTTTCGACCGGTTCGGAAGGCGGCGGAGGAGGCGTCGATTTCACTTCTTTGTTCTTTACCGGAAGATTTGGATCGGCCTTCTCCTTGGGTTCGGCCTTCTTCTCGACCTGCTTCTCCGGCTCCGGCTGCTTTTCGGGCTTGGGGTTGCCCTGTTTCGATTTGGTGATGTCGGAAATCGAAACCAGATCGATCGGGAGCGACTCGACCGGCGGCGCTTCGACCGGCTTCACCGAGGCAAAGTGAATAAGCCCCCAGCCGAGGACGACAGCATGAAACGCAGTCGAGATCGTGAAGCCGGGGCGCATGTATCCCGTCAGGATCCTTCAACTTCGGTGACGAGCGCGACCTTGCGGTAGCCTGCGGCCTGCAGACGCCCCATCACCTTCATGACCGTGCCGTAGTCGACCTTCTTGTCGCCGCGCACATAGATGCGCTCTTCCGCACCCTGCTTCGCGACGGCTTTGAGCTTGTCGACGAGTTCGTCGAGCTTGATCTCGGTATTCTGCAGGAACACCTGCCCCTTGTCGTTGACCGACAGCGTGAGCGGCTCGCGCTCCTGATCGAGCGACTTCGCCTGGCTTTGCGGCAGGTCGATCGGCACGCCGACCGTCAGCAACGGCGCCGAGATCATGAAAATGATCAACAGCACCAGCATGACGTCGACCAGCGGCGTCACGTTGATTTCAGCGCTTACGCCGCGCCCGCGCAGACGCGACGAACGCCGCTCGCCTGCTCCCGAACCACCGCTCATACCCATCGCGAGACCTCAGGAATTCTCGTCTACCTGCCGCGAAAGGATCGCGGAGAACTCGTCGGCGAAACCTTCCATGCGCTGGGCAAGGCGGTTCACCTCGGAAATGAACTTGTTATAGAAAATGGTCGCAGGTATGGCGGCCACGAGCCCGATGGCGGTAGCAAAAAGCGCCTCCGCGATGCCGGGTGCAACCACCGCGAGACTCGTGTTTTTCGAAGCGGCGATGGACTGGAAGCTCGTCATGATGCCCCAGACCGTTCCGAACAGGCCGATGAACGGGCCCGCCGAACCGACGGTCGCGAGCACGAGCAGACGGCGTTCGAGCCGATCCACTTCGCGGGTGATCGTGACGTTCATCACCTTCTCGATGCGTTGCGTGAGGGTGCCGATGGCCTTGCCACCGCCTTCATAGGTCCGCTTCCACTCGCGCATCGCCGCGACGAAGAGTGCTGCCATCGCATGCGCCGGCTTCGCGGACAGCGAACGGTACAAATCCTCGAGGCTCTCGCCTGACCAGAACGCCTGCTCGAAGTGGTCCATCTGCCGGCGCGTGCGCATGTAAAGGATCGTCTTGTCGATCACGATGGCCCAGACCCAGATCGACGCGACGAGCAGGCCGAGCATCACGCCCTTCACGACGAGATGAGCCTGCCAGAACAGCGCCCAGAGCGAGATGTTCACCGGCGCGCCGATGGTTTCCTGCGTCACGGGTGGCGTCGGCGCGGCCTGCGCGACAAAATCGGGCAATCCGAAAGAGAGCCAGAGCGAGATTTCGCTCAGGTAATGCGTCAGTAGATCGGCCATCGAGGGTCCTCTGCGTTCCGGCGGCAAACAGCGCCTGGCACCGCGCATTCGGGATTGGGTTCAAGCGTTCGGAGTTTCTCGCGCAGAGGATGGCAATTCGGCTTGCCCCGCACCCGCTTTCGCCTGGTCCCGTCAATACGGCATTGAATCTGTCCAAACTGGGGCGCGGCCCAGCGGGGTCGCACACCAGAGAGAAGGGCTTACACGGTTAACAAGTCGTTAGCGAGACGGAGCTTCCGGCGCCATGGCCTTCCGCAGCCCCTCCGGAATCCGGCGGGCGCGGCCGCCCGACACGAAGGCGGCTTTCACCATCGCTTCGAGCAGCAAGGTTTCGCCGCGGAAGACTTCCTGCTTCAGCGTGAGGGAAGCGCCCGCGATCTCGGCGGGCGACGTTACGATCGTGAGCACGTCGTCCATGTGCGCAGGTTTGAGATATTCCAGACTCATCGAGCGCACCACGAAAGCGAAGCCCGGAACTTCCTGTCCTGCTTCCTCGAACAACGCGCGATGATCGACGCCGAGGAGCCGCAGGAAATCCGTGCGGCCACGCTCCATGAAGCGCAGGTAGCTTGCGTGATAGACGACGCCGGAAAAGTCCGTGTCCTCGTAATAAACGCGGACCGCCATGACATGCGCGCCGTTTTCGATCCTGCCCGCCAGATCGGGCCAATGCTCCGGCGTCTTCATTCCTCGCCCTGATCGAACAGCGGCATCTGCGAAGCGTCACGCTTGGGCTCGGTGAGCCCGAGATGCCTGTAGGCGTGCGACGTCATCATGCGCCCGCGCGGCGTGCGCTGGATGAAGCCGCGCTGGATCAAGAACGGCTCGATGATGTCTTCCAGCGCGTCGCGCGGTTCGGAGAGTGCCGCCGAAATCGTTTCGATGCCGACCGGGCCGCCATTGTAGTGATCCGAAATGATGCGGAGATAGCGCCGATCCATCGCATCGAGCCCTGCACCATCGACTTCGAGTTGCGAAAGCGCACGGTCGGCGGCTTTCGCGTCGATGGTAGAAACCTTGTCGACCGAGGCGAAGTCGCGCACGCGCTTCAAGAGCCGTCCTGCGATGCGCGGCGTGCCGCGGGCGCGCTTCGCGATCTCCCGCGCGCCATCCTTGCTGATGCCGATACCGAGCACGCGCGATCCGCGCTCGACGATGGTCTCCAATTCGTCGACTTCATAGAAGCCGAGACGCACCGGAATGCCGAAACGATCGCGCAAAGGCGTCGTCAGCAACCCCGAGCGCGTGGTCGCGCCCACGAGCGTGAACTTCGCAAGTTCGATCTTCACCGAACGCGCGGCGGGTCCCTCGCCGATGATGAGATCGAGCTGGAAATCCTCCATCGCGGGATAGAGCACTTCCTCGATGTGCGGGTTAAGGCGATGGATCTCGTCGATGAAGAGCACGTCGCGCTCTTCGAGATTGGTGAGAAGGGCTGCGAGATCGCCGGCCTTCGCGATCACCGGGCCGGAGGTCGCGCGGAAATTCACGCCAAGTTCGCGCGCCACGATCTGCGCAAGCGTGGTCTTGCCGAGACCCGGCGGGCCGACGAGCAGCACATGGTCGAGCGCTTCTTTCCGCGCCTTCGCCGCCTCGATGAAGACGGAAAGGTTCGCCCGCGCCTGCTGCTGGCCGATGAATTCGGCAAGCCGCTGCGGACGGAGCGACGCTTCCGCCGGATCGTCATCGCGTTTGGCTGCGGAGACTAAGCGCTCGGCCATGTTCTTCTCACGAAGCGTCGCGTCAGAAACCAGCACACGAGCGATCCCGCCAGACAAATTGGATAGAGCCAGGGAGTTGCCGCCGGATCGGCGTTTACCTTGAACAGCACAGGCGCAGCATAAACTCCCAGCAACGCAGCCACACCGGCGGCGACCAGCGGAACCAGAATGTTATTCCACTTCGCCCAAATCCCGACTACGGCGACAAACACACCCGCAATGAGCGCAAAGATAAAGCCGAGCAGATACCCGAACATCAGCACGAACAAGAACCCATTGAAAAAATAGGCGATGTTCATATTGCCGCCGAGCAGAGCCGAATAATTCGAGCCGACCCAAAGAGCGAGCGCACCGGCGCCGGGTCCGAGCGCAACGAAGATCAGAAGCACCAGCAAGAACGCCAGCGCTTTCGACATCGGTTTGCGGACAACCTCGTTCACCGCGCCAGCTCCTTCAGCCCAAGCCGGATCAAGGTCTCGACCGGCGCATTCTCTTCGGATGCGCGCACGGCGGCAGCGACGGCGGCACTTGCCTGAATTTCTCCGTAGCCGAGATGCACGAGCGCGGAGACGGCATCGGCGACCGGCTGCGGCGCACGCTTTTCGGAAAGATCGCCCTGGAGTTTCACGACCGACGGATCGACCGTCGCAAACGCAGGCGCCTTGTCCTTGAGTTCGGCGACGATACGGGCCGCGAGTTTCGGACCGACGCCCGGCGTACGCGAGACCGCCGTCTTGTCGCCAAGCGCGATTGCATTTGCGAGTTCGGCAGGCTTCAGCGTGGAAAGAATGGCGAGCGCCACTTTCGCGCCGACACCCTGCACCGTCTGCAGGATGCGAAACCATTCGCGTTCCAGATCGTTCGTAAATCCGAAGAGCTTGATCTCCTGCTCGCGCACATGCGTTTCGATGGAAATCGTCGCCGCCTCGCCCTGGGAGGGGAGCGATTGCAGCGTGCGCGCGGAACAATGCACGACATAGCCGACGCCGTGCACGTCGATCACGACGTAGTCGTCGCCGTAGGCATCGATCACGCCGCGCAGCTTGCCGATCATCTAGGCGCCCCCCACGACGCGCGAGAGGATATCCACGCTTTGCCGGTGATGCGCATGACAAATCGCGATCGCAAGCGCATCCGCCGCGTCGTCGCTCTGCGGGTCGGCCTTCGGCATCAGCACGCGGATCATGAGCCGGATCTGCGCTTTCTCCGCGCGCCCCGCACCGACCACCGTCTTTTTAATCAGGTTCGGCGCGTATTCCGCGACCGTTAATCCCGCCTGTGCGGGAACGACAAGCGCAATGCCCCGCGCCTGCCCGAGTTTGAGCGCCGCACGCGGATCGGCATTCACGAAGGTCTCTTCCACCGCCGCCTCGTGCGGCGCGTATTGCGCGATCACTGCGGCGAGACCCGCATGGATGAAAGCGAGGCGGTCGCTGAGTGCGGCCCGTTCGTCCGCATTCACGGAACCGCAGGCAATAAAGGAGAGTTTCGAGCCCTCGCACTCGATCACGCCCCAACCGGTGCGGCGGAGCCCGGGATCGATGCCAAGTATGCGATTCGCGCGGGTCATCTGTGCGGTGATAACCCCGCTATCGAAGTCTGCCTAGCTTGCATGCTACTGGTTCGGGAAAGCCAAGGCCCGCCGCTTGTCCGCCCTGATTCCCTCCTTTCTCGCGCCCTTCTTCGACGACCGCCTGGCGCTGGCGGCGATGATCGCGTTCGCTTCGGGCTTCGTACGCGGCTTCTCCGGCTTCGGCGCGGGAATGATCTATGTGCCGCTGATCGGCGCGCTTTACGGGCCGCGTTTCTCCGTCACCACGATTCTGCTGATCGATTTCATCTGCTCGCTGCCCTTTCTTGTGCCCGCGCTGCCGCACGTGCGCTGGCGCGAAACGCTGCCGCTGATGACGGCCGCAGCAATCACGATCCCGCTCGGCACCCTGGCGCTGCTCTACGTCGACCCGACGCCGATGCGCTGGGCAATCGCGGTCATCATCGTGGTGTTCGTGCTGCTGCTCGCATCCGGCTGGCGCTATCACGGCTCGCCGCGGCTGCCGATCACACTCGGCGTCGGCGCAATCTCCGGCGTGCTCGGGGGCGCTACGCAAATTCCCGGTCCGCCCGTCATCCTCTACTGGCTGGGCGGCGCGATCTCTGCGGCCGCGGTGCGCGCAAACCTGATCGCGTACTTCGCGCTGTTCGATCTGTTCTCGGTCGTCGTGTACGGGTGGAGCGGACTGCTGACGAACGACGTTTTCTGGTTCGGACTTCTGATGTTCGTGCCGTTTCTTTCCGGCATGGCCGGCGGCTCGATGGCGTTCGTGTTCGTGTCGGACCGCAATTACCGGAACGCCGCCTACATCATCATCCTGTTCGCGGCGATCTCGAGCCTGCCGCTATTCGACCGGTTTCTTCGATAAGAATTCGTTCGCGACGCCGCTCGCGAGCAACACGCCGAGGCCGGTGGTGACGACACCGAAGATCGAGGCGCCGTCGGGAATTTCCTTCAGGAGAGGAATGGCGATGACCGTTGCAAGCGCGGGCACGAGCGCGACGAACGCCGCCGCACGCGAAGCGCCGAGCCGTGCGATGCCGATGTTGTAGAGCACGAGCGCGACAAGACCCGAACCCAAACCCTGGATCGCAGCCTGCACGATCAGGTCGTTGTAAGCGCCTTTATGGAAGGCCTCGACGAGCGGCGGAATGCCGAACGGCAACACGGCAAGCGCCGACCAGAAACTCACGAGCGCGGCCATCTCGATCGCGGTGACGCCCACGAGACGGAAGGACACCGTGTAGCAGGCCCAGCAGAACGCGGCCGTGATCAGGAGCATGTGTCCGAACGAAGTCTCGCCGCTCGACGTCAGAACACTTCTGCCGGCAATCGTCAGCACGCCCGCGAGACAAAGTGCGAAACCGATCGCACGCGGCAGGCCGAGCTTCTCCTTGAAGATGACGACGGAAAGTAGCGCCACGATCAGCGGCATCGTGCCCGGCACCAGCGGACCGACATCGGCCGTCGGCGCGTAACGCATGCCATTGCCGATGATGAGCAGAAACGGCGCGCCAGCGCCGAGCAGACAAAAGAGAAACGGAAGCGTCTTGCCCTTCGGCCAGACGCCGATGCGAAACAGCACGGGCGAAAGCAGAATGACGGGAATACCAACGCGCAGCAGCGTCACGGCAGCAGGCGTCAGCGAACCGATCACCGCATAGCGTGTGAGCGCAACCCACGCGCCCCAGATCGTCACCGCGGAAATGATCGCGGCATACCCGAGGGCGCGGGAAGAACTGTTCACGCCGAGAGCTTTGCCATCAGCGATTCCGAAATTTCGAAATTGCCGTAGACGTTCTGCACGTCGTCGTTCTCTTCGAGGTTCTCGACGAGCTTCATCAGCTTCTCGCCGGTTTCGTCGTCGACCGCGACCGTATTCTGCGGACGCCAGAGCAAACCGCTCTTCTTCGGTTCGCCGAATTTCGTCTCCAACGCCTTCTGCACTTCGTTCAGGCTGTCGACCGCGGTCACGATCTCGTGGCCCGTGTCGGACGAAATCACGTCGTCCGCCCCGGCGTCGATTGCGGCTTCCAGCATGGTGTCGGCGTCGGCTTTCGCCGCGTCGTATTCGATCACGCCGATATGGCTGAACATGAAGGACACCGAGCCGGTTTCGCCGAGAGCGCCGCCGCTCTTCGTGAAGTACGAACGGATTTCGCCGACGGTCCGGGTGCGGTTGTCGGTCAGCGACTCGATGATGAGAGCGACACCCCCGGGACCGTAGCCTTCGTAACGGACGTTTTCGAAGTTCTCGCCGTCGCTGCCGGACGCCTTCTTGATGGCGCGCTCGATGTTGTCCTTCGGCATGTTTTCCGCACGCGCCGCGAGGATGGCCGCGCGCAGGCGCGCGTTCATGGCGGGATCCGGAAGACCCATCTTCGCAGAAACCGTGATTTCGCGGGCGAGCTTGCCGAAGAGCTTGGAGCGGGCGGCATCCTGCCGCCCCTTCCGGTGCATGATGTTCTTGAATTGCGAATGGCCGGCCATCTTATGAGTCCCGATCGGATTGCGCGGGGTTATAGCAAGGGCGCGAATGAAGGGAAGCGCCCTACCAGAAAGAAGGCCGCGCCTCTTCCAGTATGCCGCCAATACGCACCGGCGCGATTTTCGTGGCCAACCCGGTCGCGTCGTCCGTCTCCACCGCAATCCCGCAAACCGTTCCCTCCCCGGTCGCGGGCTCGAAACGGCCAGACGGAATTTTCGTCTGGAAACGGCGGACCGGCTCGTCCCGGTTCATGCCGAGTACGCTCTCATAGTCGCCACACATGCCGAGGTCGGAGATATACGCGGTGCCCTGCGGCAAAATCCGATGGTCGGATGTCGGCACGTGCGTATGCGTGCCCACCTGCAACGAGATGCGCCCGTCGAGCGCATAAGCAAGCCCCTGCTTTTCACTCGTCGCTTCCGCATGCATATCGACGATGATCGCATCTGCATGCTGCTTAAGCCGGCACGACTCCAGTTCGCGCTCCACCGCGGCGAAGGGATCGTCCAGCGGCTCCATGAACACGAGCCCCATCGGATTCATGACAAGGACGCGGGCGCCGTTCTTGGCTTCCAGCATCGCAGCACCCCGCCCCGGCGTTCCTTTCGGAAAATTCACCGGGCGGATGAGTTTTGGCGCACGCTCGATGAAGACGAGCGTCTCGCGCTGCTTCCATGCGTGATTGCCGAGGGTGATCGCATCGGCGCCGACGTCAACCAATTCTTCGTAGATCGCTTCGGTAATGCCAAAACCGCCGGCGGAATTTTCGGCATTGATGCCGACAAAATCGAGTTTCCAGTCTTTGATCAGCGACGGCAGGAGATCGACGACGGCGACACGCCCCGAACGCCCGACGATATCTCCGAGAAACAGAATTCGCATCAGTCGCTACCAGCAGAGAAACGCACGCCCTCTTCCGTTATCACATAATCGAGCTTTTGATCGTGTGGTTCCGTCGGAACATGCTCGACGCACTGTTCCTCATAGGCGAGGCCAACGGCAATGATGCTCTTCTTCGCACGCAGCCGCGAAAGACCGCCATCGTAATAGGCCTTGCCGTATCCGATGCGGTATCCGTCGAGATCGAAGGCGAGCATCGGGACGAAGAGAATATCGGGATCGACTTCCGGTATCTCCGGCCCCGGTTCCGACAAACCGAAACCCACACGCTGCAGTGTCATGCCGGGTTCCCACGCGCGGAAAATAAGCTTGCCGCCCGCGATCGCGGGCAGCGCCAGTTTGCAGCCCTGCTCTTCGGCAAGGCGTTTCATCAGCGGATAAGGATTGAGTTCGGTTCCCATCGCGAACCAGCCCGAAACGATCGCGCCTTGCGGCACGTCGAACGGCACGTCGATCTTCGCGACCTTTTCGGACATCTGCTTGCGGAAGATGGGCGAAAGCGCATCGCGCTTTGCCATCATCTCTTTGCGCAAAGCGCGTTTCTGTTCAGCGACTGATAAGGGCATGACAAATTCAAGTGCGGGCCACAGTGACCGTCAGAGATTCGATCCCGGGAAACCTACGAAGTAGGTGGGCGCCATATGACGAGGACCACGGTCCAGATCAGGGACAGCTCCCGTTGGGATCGATAAGGCCCCGGGAATACTTCTCCGTCGCATCCCGCAGCACCGCGATGACCAACCTAGGTAGAACTACCCGAAAGCGCCAGTCTTGACTTTCGAAGTGTTTAACCGAGCGCGACGCCGCCGTTCGGGCCGCTGTTGAGGCTCTGCGCGAGGCGCTCGATGCGCTCGGCGGTACTTTCCAGAATTTCCGCGATGGCATGCTCGCCCGCTTCGTTGCGCTGCGCCGCGCGCTCGCGGGCATCCTTCAGCGACTGGATCTCCTGATCGGAGGAGCGCAAACGCCGCTTCAGTTCCGCGAGTTCGTCGGCGACCATGATCGCCGCCATGACGGCGAGCCGCGTATCCCCGATCTCGCCGAAGGATTCGCGGAGCTGGCCGATCCGCTGATCCAGTTCGCGCCCGAGGCGGGCGAGATGATCTTCCTGCCCGGGGTCGCAGGCCATGCGGTAGACGCGGCCGTTGATGGTGACGGAAACCTCGGCCATCTCAGCGCTCCTGCGAATCCAGTACGGCGCGGATCGTATCGACGGCCTGATCGAGCCGCTGCGCGACCTCGCGGTTCGTGGCCTCGAGCGAAGAAATACTGGCCCGTGCATGGTCGAGCTCGCCCGCGAGCCGCGAGCGGTCGGCACCGAACGCCTGAATCTGGGCCTCAAGTTCGACGCGCTGACGATCGTGCTCGCGGCGGCGATTGATCGCAGCCTCAAGGAGATCGAGAGCCGCGGCGATACGCCTGCGCGCTTTTTCCAGCACCGCCGATGGTTCCGCTGCCTGCCGCATTTGCCGGGACTTATTGAGATCGCTCACAGGCAGTTAAGGGGGGCCTTTATCCCCACGTCAACCGCGCGTCGCGACTTTGACACAAGGGGTTGGGGTGCTATGGCATCGCCACATTTCCCGCCCGGGAACTTTGGGTGAGACACCGCACATGAGCCGCGAGCAGCACGACCGTTTGGCGAATGCCATTCGCGCGCTCGCGATGGATGCAGTCGAAGCGGCGAAATCCGGTCATCCCGGACTGCCGATGGGCGCTGCGGATATCGCAACCGTTCTGTTCACGAAATTTCTCAAGTTCGACCCAAAAGCGACGGACTGGCCGGATCGCGACCGTTTCGTGCTGTCGGCGGGCCACGGGTCGATGCTTCTTTATGCGCTGCTGTATCTCACGGGCCACGAAGACGTGACCCTCGAGGAGATCAAGCGGTTCCGTCAGCTCGATTCGAAGACGCCGGGCCATCCCGAGAACTTCATCACCCGCGGCATCGAGACGACGACGGGCCCGCTGGGACAGGGCATCGCCAATGCCGTGGGCATGGCGCTCGCCGAGCGCATCCTGAATGCCGAATACGGCAACGAACTCGTCGATCACTTTACGTACGCGCTCGTGTCCGACGGCGACCTCATGGAGGGCATCAGCCAGGAGGCGCTCGCCTTCGCCGGCCACCTGAAGCTGAACCGGCTGATCGTGCTGTTCGACGACAACGGCATCTCCATCGACGGCAAGATTTCACTCTCGGATTCGACCGATCAGGTCGCTCGTTTCAAGGCGTCCGGCTGGAATGCGCTGCGCATCGACGGCCACGATCCGGTTGCGATCGAGAAGGCGATTTCGGATGCGCAGAAGTCCGACCGTCCGACCCTGATCGCGTGCAAGACGCATATCGGCTACGGCGCGCCGACCAAGGTCGATACCGCCGGCGCGCACGGCTCGCCGCTCGGCGAGAAGGAAATCGAAGGCGCACGCAAGAACCTCAACTGGAATTCTCCGCCGTTCGAAATCCCGGCGGACATTCTCGACGGTTGGCGCAAGGCCGGCGCACGCAGCGCGGAACTTCGCGCTTCGTGGAAGCAGCGCCTCGACGCTTCGGCGAAGAAGGCCGAGTTCGAGCGCCGCCTGCACGGCAAGCTGCCGAACGGTCTTGGCGCCGCCATCGAAGCGCTGAAGGAAAAGGCGGTCGCCGAGAAACCCGAGATCGCAACCCGGAAGTCTTCCGAGAACACGCTGGAAGCGATCTGCGCGGTCGCGCCGGAAATGATCGGCGGTTCCGCCGACCTCACCGGCTCCAACAACACCCGCACCAAGGCGATGAAAGCGATCTCGGCGGATAATTACGGCGGTCACTTCATCAACTGGGGCATTCGCGAGCACGCCATGGCGGCGGCGATGAACGGCATGGCGCTGCATGGCGGCGTGATCCCGTTCTCGGGCACCTTCCTCGTCTTCGCCGATTACTGCCGCCCGTCGCTGCGCCTCGCGGCCCTCATGGGCACGCGGGTCATTCATGTCATGACGCACGACTCGATCGGCGTCGGTGAAGACGGCCCGACCCATCAGCCGGTCGAGCATCTCGCCGCGCTTCGCGCGATCCCGAACCTCTATGTCTTCCGCCCGGCCGATCAGGTCGAAACCGCGGAATGCTGGGACGCTGCGCTCCGCCTCGAGGAAAGCCCAAGCGTGCTTGCGCTTACGCGCCAGAATTTGCCCGCGCTTCGCCTGAAGAACGAGAAGGGCAACCCCTGCAAGCAGGGCGCCTACGAGCTTTCGCCGGCAAGCGGCGACGCGCTGGTTTCGCTGTTCGCGTCGGGCTCGGAAGTCTCGCTGTGCGTCGCGGCGCAGAAAGAACTCGAGAAGCAGGGCGTGCCGACACGCGTCGTGTCCGTGCCCTGCATGGACCTCTTCTACGACCAGCCCGAAAGCGTGCGCGAACGCGTGATCGGCACGGCACCGGTAAAGATCGCCTGCGAAGCGGCGATCCGCATGGGCTGGGACGAAATCATCGGTTCCGACGGCAAGTTCGTCGGCATGACCGGCTTCGGCGCAAGCGCGCCGTACAAAGAGCTTTACAAGCGCTTCGGCATCACAGCGGAAGCAATCGTGGAAGCGGCAACGAAAGCGTTGCCCTCGCAAGTCGCGGCGACGAAATCCGCCACGCACTAACGCGCGATCCCGAGGCGCCGGTTCCGGCCTTCGAGCAAGATCGCGCGCAGAGTAGAAAGACGAGGAAGAGAAAATGGCTGTACGGGTTGCAATTAACGGCTTCGGGCGCATCGGCCGGAATGTTTTGCGCGCCATCGCGGAAAACGGCCGCAAGGACATTCAGGTTGTCGCGATCAACGATCTCGGCCCGGTCGAGACCAACGCGCATCTTTTCCGCTTCGACAGCGTGCACGGCCGCTTTAACGGCGAAGTGAAAGTTTCCGGCGACACGATCGACATCGGCACCGGCCCGATCAAGGTCACCGCGGAACGCGATCCTTCCAAACTGCCGCACAAAGATCTCGGCATCGACATCGCGCTGGAATGCACCGGCATCTTCACCGCCAAGGACAAGGCATCCGCGCATCTGACCGCTGGCGCGAAGCGCGTCCTCATTTCCGCGCCGGGCGAGAATTCCGACCTCACCGTCGTCTACGGCGTGAACCACGACAAGCTGAAGGCCGAGCACAAGATCGTCTCGAACGCTTCGTGCACCACGAACTGTCTCGCGCCGGTCGCGAAAGTCCTGAACGATGCCATCGGCATCGAAAAAGGCTTCATGACCACGATCCACGCCTATACCGGCGACCAGCCGACGCTGGATACGATGCACAAGGATCTCTATCGCGCCCGCGCAGCGGCGCTCTCGATGATCCCGACTTCGACAGGTGCTGCGAAGGCCGTCGGCCTCGTGCTTCCCGAACTGAACGGCAAACTCGACGGCGTTTCGATCCGCGTGCCGACGCCGAACGTCTCGGTCGTCGATTTCAAGTTCGTCGCGAAGAAGCAGACCAGCAAGGAAGAAATCAACGAGGCCGTGAAGCGCGCCGCCTCGCAGCAGCTCAAGGGCATCCTCGGCACCACCGACCAGCCCAACGTCTCGATCGACTTCAACCACGACCCGCACTCGTCGATCTTCCATCTCGACCAGACCAAGGTTATGGACGGCACGCTGGTGCGCGTTCTGAGCTGGTACGACAACGAATGGGGCTTCTCGAACCGCATGGCGGACACGGCGGTTGCGATGGGCAAGCTGGGCTGAGCCATGCCGATCGACCAGATCATCGGCTATGCCGGCCTCGTCTTCTTCAGCGTGATGCTCGTCATCTCGCTTTACCTCTGGTCCAAGCGGGACTCACAAAAGTGAGTCCCGTTTTTCTTTTCTAGCTTCGTGTTCAGTGTGATGCCCTCCTTCAAAACTCTCGATCAGGCCGACGTAAAAAATAAGCGCGTGCTCGTCCGCGTCGATCTCAACGTGCCGATGGAAAACGGCAAGGTCACGGATATGACGCGGATTTCGCGCGTGCTGCCGACGATCCGCGAACTTTCCGACAAAGGCGCGAAAGTGATCCTGCTTTCGCATTTCGGTCGTCCGAAGGGCGTCGACAAATCCCAGTCGCTCGAACCGCTCGTGAACGTGCTCTCCGAAGCGCTCGGCAAGATGGTGCTGTTTGCGCCCGACTGCATCGGCGCGGACGCGGAGAAAGCGGTTTCGATTTTGCAACCCGGGCAGATTCTCGTGCTCGAAAACACCCGTTTTCATAAAGGCGAAGAGAAGAACGACCCGGAGTTCGTAGCGAACCTCGCGAAGCACGGCGATGTCTACGTCAACGACGCCTTCTCCGCGGCGCACCGCGCGCATGCTTCGACCGAAGGCCTTGCGCACAAGATGCCGGCTTATGCAGGCCGCGCGCTGCAGGCCGAACTCGAAGCGCTGGAGACCGCGCTCGAGAAGCCGGAGCGCCCCGTGATGGCGGTTGCCGGCGGCGCGAAGATTTCGACCAAACTCGAACTCCTCGGCAACCTGCTTGCAAAGGTCGACAAGCTCGCGATCGGCGGCGCGATGGCGAATACGTTTCTCGCGGCCCAGGGCAAGCCGGTCGGAAAATCCCTGGTCGAGAAGGATCTGCTGGAGACCGCGCGCGGCATCCTCGCCAAGGCGAAGGAAACGAACTGCCAGATCATACTGCCGAGCGACGTCGTCGTCGCGGGCGAGTTCAAAGCCCATGCGCCGTCGAAGGTCGTCTCCGCCGACAAGGTTGGCGAGCAGGACATGATCCTCGACATCGGCCGCGACAGCATCGGCCATGTCATCGCCGCGCTCGCGGCTTCGAAAACGCTGGTCTGGAACGGGCCCTTCGGCGCGTTCGAGATGGAGCCCTTCGACATGGGCACCAATGAAGTCGCGGAGGCCGCCGCCGAACTGACGCAGGCCGGCAAGCTGCGCTCGGTCGCGGGCGGCGGCGACACGGTTGCCGCGCTGGAACACGCGGGCGCCGCCGACCGCTTCACTTATGTGTCCACCGCCGGCGGTGCGTTCCTCGAATGGCTCGAGGGCAAGCCGCTTCCCGGCGTCGAGGCGCTTCGGGTAAAGTAGCCGTAAAATTTTTCGAGATTGCAGGGAGACAACGATGAATCTCGCCGAACTGAACAAGGTCGCCGAAGCGATGGTCGCGCCGGGCCGCGGCATTCTCGCCGCCGACGAATCCTCGGGCACGATCAAGAAGCGCTTCGATGCGATCGGCGTGGAAAGCACGGAAGACAATCGCCGCGACTACCGCGAGCTGATGTTCCGCTCCGCCGAAGGCATGAAGTCGATCTCGGGCGTCATTCTTTATGACGAAACGATCTGGCAGAAAGCCAAGGACGGCACGCCGCTGGTCGAGATCATCAAGCAACAGGGTTCGATCCCCGGCATCAAGGTCGACGAAGGCACCAAACCTTTGCCGAACTGCCCCGGCGAACTCATTACCGTCGGCCTCGACAAGCTCGCCGACCGCCTGCCGAAGTATTACGAACAGGGCGCGCGGTTCGCGAAGTGGCGCGCCGTGATCGACATCGCGCCGGGAATTCCGTCACACACTGCAATCATGACGAACGCGCATGCACTCGCGCGTTACGCCGCGCTCTGCCAGGCAGCGCAGATCGTGCCGATCGTGGAGCCGGAAGTCCTGATGGACGGCGATCACTCGATCGACCGTTGCTTCGAAGTGACCGAGTGGGTGTTGAAGGAAACTTTCCAGCAACTCTACTTCCAGCGCGTGCCGCTCGAAGGCATCGTGCTGAAGCCGAACATGGCGATCTCCGGCAAGAAGGCCGGCAAGCGCGCCGGCGTGCAGGAAGTCGCCGAGAAGACCGTAAAGATGCTGAAGAACTGCGTGCCGGGTGCGGTGCCGGGCATCGCCTTCCTCTCCGGCGGTCAGAGCGACGAAGAGGCGACCGCGCATCTCGACGCCATGAACAAGATCGGCGGGCTGCCCTGGAAGCTCACCTTCTCCTATGGCCGCGCGCTGCAGGCGGCTCCGCAGAAAGCGTGGGGCGGCAAGGCTGCGAATGTGACGGCCGCGCAGGCCGCTTTCGCGCACCGCGCGAAGATGAACGGCCTTGCATCGCAGGGTCGCTGGTCGGCCGATCAGGAAAAGAAAGCCGCGTAACTGCGACGAAAAGATAGTGCCCAAAAATGCGCCGTAGCGTACCCCGCTACGGCGCAACGCATTTCGGTCGAGTTAGATTAAAGTTCATTTGATTCCCAAGGGCCAAGTTTTTGCCCTGCTTGTCCGGCAACGGTCGCCGATGGAGAGAGGCGTGACCGAAGCATCTAAAGCGCGCACGCGCCTGATCCTCGTGACCCCGGTCATCGAGGACGCGGTCGATTTCGCGCCGTTGCTTGAGCAGGCCTGCCGCGCGGGCGATGTCGCCGCCGTGATCCTCAACGTAGCCACCGACGACGAAGTCATCGCGCTCTCGACCATCCGGATCATATCGACGCACTTGGAAGGCACCGGCGCCGTGCTGCTGCTCGCAAACCAGCCTTCGCTCGTCGAAGCCGCTGGCGCCGACGGCGCACATTTTTCCGACCTCGACCGGCTGCAAACGACGCGGACGAACCTCGCCGCGGGACGGCTCTCCGGGGTCGCCGGACTGCAGTCGCGGCACGACGCCATGGTCGCGTCGGAGCTTGGCGTCGATTACGTGATGTTCGGCGAGCCGGACGCGAACGGAAAGCGCCCGGGTCTTTCGGCGCTGGTCGAACGCGTTTCGTGGTGGGCCGAGATTTTTCAGGTGCCCTGCATCGCCTTCGCCGGCTCGCTCAGCGAAGCGCAGCAGCTCGCGCAGGCGCGGGCGGATTTCATAGCGCTCGGCGATGCCGTATGGAGCAAGGCAGAACAGGCGGTCGAGGTGGTGGCGAAGGCCACGCAACTCGTACGCCAGCCCGAATTCGCGGATTGAGCATGCATCGTCCTCTGGCACTGGCTCTGGCGTTCATGATCTGCGCGCCCGCTTACGGCGCCGAAGAAACATTTCTGCCGAAGCGCGAATCCCCGAAAGGGCCGGTCGCGCGGATAAAAAGCATCGCCATCGCGCCGCAGCCGCCACGCCCTCCGTTCGAGCCGTCGCTCGCCAACGATCCCAATGCGCCCTTTGCCGCCTACCAGCGTGGCAATTTCGTCGAAGCCAGACAGCTCGCGGAAATCCGCGCGGAGAAGCACAAAGACAGCCGCGCCATGACGTTGCTCGGCGAACTGTATGCCGAAGGCATCGGCGTTGCGCCGGATCCCAAGAAATCGCTGGAGTGGCTCCAGCGCGCGGCCAACGCCGGCGACGTGCATGCCTTGTTCTCGCTCGGCATGATGCACCTGCAGGGCAACGGCGTTCCGCGCAGCAAGGACGAAGCCGCCAAGCTCTTCCGCCGCGCCGCCGACAAAGGCCACCCGCATGCGGCCTACAATCTCGCGCTGCTGTATCTGGAAGGCCAGGCGTTTCCGCAGAACCTGCCCGAAGCCGCGAAGCTGATGCGCATCGCCGCGGACAATGACATCCCCGACGCGCAGCACGCGCTCGCGATTTTCTATCAGGAAGGCCGGGGCGTTCCGAAGGATCTCGCGGAGTCGGTGAAGTGGCTGCGCCGCGCGGCACGTCTCGACCACATCCCGGCAACCATCGAGCTTGCCATCGCGCTCTTCAACGGCAACGGCGTGGAAAAAGACGAGAAGAACGCCGCACTCGCCATGCGCCGCGCTGCGCTGAAGGGCAATCCGGTGGCCCAGAACCGCTACGCCAGGATGCTGAACGCGGGCCGCGGGACCGAAAAGAACGTCACCGAGGCCATGGCCTGGCACCTGATGGCGCGGCTGCAGAGCGTTTCCGACCCCATGCTCGACGGTGTCTTCGGCAGCCTCAGCGAAGAAGAAAAGAAACGGGCCGAGACGATCCTGAAGGCTTGGCTGCAGAGCAAAGCGCCTCCGAATACTTAATTTGACCGCTTAACCGTTGTTTTTGTTCGTGCTGGCCGCTCGCGACAGTTGCCCGCGCGAACGGACTTGACGGGAGTGCCTCAGCACGGCACTGGAGCCCGCTGCTTTCCGAGGAATTCCATGAAAATCAACGGCAACGAAATCCGCCCCGGCATGGTGATCGAGTATCAGAACTCGCTCTGGGCCGCGGTGAAGACCATGGCGGTCAAGCCCGGCAAGGGCCCGGCCTACAATCAGGTCGAACTCAAGAACCTGATCGACGGCCGCAAGCTGAACAACCGCTTCGGCTCGGACGAAAAAGTCGAGCGCGCCCGCCTCGAGCAGAAGGACTTCCAGTACCTCTACAAGGAAGGCGACAGCCTCGTCTTCATGGACACCGACAGCTACGAACAGATTCAGCTCGCCGAAGAGTTCGTCGGCGAACGCGCGCTGTTCCTGCAGGACGGCATGCAGGTGACGCTCGAAATGCACGGCGAGCGCCCGATCAACATCCGCCTGCCCGACTACGTGACGCTCGAGATCGTCGAAGCCGATCCGGTCGTGAAGGGTCAGACCGCAGCCTCTTCCTACAAGCCGGCGAAGCTCGAAAACGGTCTTCGCGTCATGGTGCCGCCCTTCATCGGCACCGGCGAGAAGGTCGTGGTCGACACGAACGAAGTCGCCTACGTGCGCCGCGCCGAGTAAGCGGTGTCGCTCCGCTCCGCCAATATAACGGTGATGACCGCCGCGGCCCGTAAAGCGGGCCGCGCGCTCATTCGCGACTTCAACGAAGTGGAGCATCTGCAGGTCTCGCTGAAGGGACCTGCGAATTTCGTTTCCGCCGCCGACAAGCGCGCGGAAGACATCGTGTTCGGCGAACTCTCCAAGGCCCGCCCCGCTTTCGGCTTTCTGATGGAAGAGCGCGGCGAAGTGAAAGGCTCGGACGGCCAACACCAGTTCATCATCGACCCGCTGGATGGCACGACGAACTTCCTGCACTCCATTCCGCTGTTCGCGGTTTCGATCGGCCTCGTGAAGGACGGCACTCCGATCGCCGGCGTGATCTTCAATCCGGTGACCGACGAACTCTACGCCGCGGAGCGCGGGCAAGGCGCCTATTTGAACAATCGCCGCCTGCGCGTTGCCGCGCGCAAGACGCTCGGCGACGCCGTGATCTCCTGCGGCATTCCGCATCACGAGCGTGGCGATCACGAACGTTTCCGCCGCGAGCTCGCGGTGTTGCAGAAACAGGTCGCAGGCCTTCGCCGCACCGGCGCTGCCGCGCTCGACATGGCGTGGACTGCAGCCGGCCGCTTCGACGGCTTCTGGGAACGCGATCTTTCGCCGTGGGATCTCGCAGCCGGTATCGTGCTCCTGCAGGAAGCGGGCGGCTTCGTCACGGACCTCGACGGTCACATGAACATGCTGCGCACCGGCTCGGTCGTCTGCGGGAACTATGACATCCACGCCGCGCTGCTCGCCGCACTCAAGGCCGCCTGACGCTCCCGCCGTCATTCCGCCGTCACCGGACTCTACATACTCGTCATCTGTGCCATACTTGCGTTCACCTGCGAGCGTGAGACGAGGAGCGACGGATGGCCAAGAAAAAACGCGAAACGGAAGCACTCGACGGCTACAGCAAGATCTCCTCGCCGCGAATCTTCCTGTTCCGGATGCTGGTGTTCCTTGTGCTCGCAGCACTCGTCGCGGTGCTTCTGTACCGTCAGATCTATGCGGCCTTTCTCGCAAACCCGCTCCTCAATGGAATCATTCTTGGCGTTCTCCTGATCGGAATCGTGCTCGCGTTCCGCCAGGTGATGCGTCTGTTCCCTGAAGTGAACTGGGTGAACAGCTTCCGTGTCGCCGATCCCGGCATCGTCGTCGATCGCGCGCCGGTGCTCTTGGCGCCGATGGCCACGCTCCTGCGCGACCGCATGGGGCGCATGGTGATCGCGCAGATCACGATGCGTGGAATTCTGGAATCCATCGG
>VFQR01001035.1_pt1 | contig 24995 bp, 21 predicted proteins | sample 3512321 | NCBI WGS metagenome assembly VFQR01 (sample SAMN10412374, study PRJNA504923) | tailings metagenome | isolation source: Relicate 3 Philex TSF1 revegetated site | place: Philippines: Tuba, Benguet | collected 2017-08-29 | reverse complement strand
CAATCGTGCCGATGTTGCAATGCGGCTTCGTGCGTTCGAACTTTTCCTTGGCCATCGGTCGTGGTCCTTCGGCTGCCAAAATACGGGCGTGCCCGCGGTGGGCGGTCGGTTACGGGTTTTCGCGCCGCTGTTCAAGTGCGAAATTGAGCTACGGGCGCGACAAACTGCCGGAACGGCGGAGGGTTGGAGCGGGTAGCGGGAATCGAACCCGCGTATTCAGCTTGGAAGGCTGCTGCTCTACCATTGAGCTATACCCGCGCTGGATCGGCGAGTGACCACATTTGCGCGCCGCGATCAAGAGGCGCCGGTCTGCCGTGCGCGGGCGCCGCTTGCCGCCACGCTGCGTTGCCGGCTTCATGCTCTCCCATCCCGTCCCGACAACGACGCGCGCCGGCCCTTTCCCTCCCGATGTCCGATCCCGCCCTCCTGAAGCCCGACAGCGTGCGCCTGCTGGCCGTCGCCGCGCCGCTCGCCATCACACAGATGATCGGCTGGGGGACGACATTCTGGCTCCCCGCGGTCATGGTCGGACCGCTCGCCCGCGACCTCGCCATTTCGCCCGAGGCCGTCTTCGGCGGGATCACCGTCATGCTTCTGGTCAGCGCCGCCGTCGGACCGCGATTCGGGCGGATGATCGATGCCGGCGGCACGCGCCTCGCCATGGTGGCAGGATCGGCCTGCTTCGCAATCGCCATGGTCGCCCTGTCATTGTCGCAGGGCCTCGCCGGTTATGTGCTGGCCTGGGTGCTGGTCGGCGTCGGCACGCCCCTCGCCCTCACCCAGGCGGCGGCAGCGGCCATGTCGCAACTCGCCGGCCCCCAGGCACGGCAGGCGATCGGCCTGCTGATGCTGCTCGGCGGCTTCTCCTCCACCATCTTCTGGCCGCTGGCGGCCTTCCTTGACGCCACCATTGGCTGGCGGGCCATGTGCCTCGTCTTCGCCGCCCTCCATCTCCTGGTCTGTGTCCCCATCCATGCGGCCTTCGTGCGGGTGCGGCGCGCCGAGGAACCCCTGCGGACCGACGGCCTGTCCGCGCCGGTCGTGCCTCGCCTCACGCCGGAGCGGCGGCGAGCCGCCTTCATCCTCATGGCCACCGCCTTCTCGATGACGGGCTTCGTCTCGTGGGGCCTGCCGCTGCAGATCGTCGAGATTCTCAAGGCCTATGGTCACCCCGTGGCCTTCGCCATCTTCGCCGGCAGCCTCATGGGGCCTGCCCAGGTCATCTCCCGCCTCGCCGAGATCGTCTTCGGCCGCACGACCGGGATCCTGACCGTCGGGGTGGCCACGGCAGCGGTCATGCCCCTCGCGGTGGTGCTGCCGATCCTCGGCCCGGACTCGACCATCCTCTGTGGCGCCTTCGTCATCGGCTACGGCATGTCTGCGGGCGCGATGACGGTCGTGCGCAACGTCGCTCCCCTCGCCCTCTTCGGCAAGGAAATCTACGCGACGATGAACGGCTGGCTCAGCCTGCCGCAGAACCTCGTCTTCGCCATCGCCCCAATCGTCTATGCCTCCGTCATGCGCCAGTGGGGACCGACGTCGACCCTGGTGATGTCTTTTGGAGCGGCGCTCGTCGCGCTCGGCACCATGGTGATGCTGGAGCGTCGCTTCCGCCACGACGCTACCGCCTGAGACGGCGCCCGCGCGTGTCGGCGGGCGAGCACCCGTTTGACGATAGTTGCATCCGCAACTATATCGGTGACAGCAATGTCCCGCACCGAGGAGCGCCCCCATGACCCTGCAATATGTGACGGGCTTCGTGCCGACCGACGACCGCGGTGGCGGCACGCTGAAATACATGTCCGGCTTCGGCAACTCGTTCGAGACAGAGGCCCTGGCCGGTGCCCTTCCGATCGGCCGCAACTCGCCGCAGAAGTGCAACTACGGGCTCTATGCCGAGCAGCTGTCGGGGTCGCCCTTCACCGCGCCCCAGGCGACCAACCAGCGCTCCTGGCTCTACCGCATCCGCCCCTCGGTGAAACATTCGGGACGTTACCGCCGCATCGACAAGGGCCTGACCCGGACCGCCCCCGACGCGCGCAACGAAAGCCAGTTGCCGATCGACCAGCTGCGCTGGGATCCGACGCCGATCCCGGCCGGCCCCGTCACCTTCGCCAACGGCCTGTGGACCGTGACCACGGCCGGCGATTCCGACACGCAGGTCGGCATGGCCGCGCATGTCCTCGTCGTCACCCAGTCCATGACCGACGAGTACTTCTTCAACTGCGACGGCGAGTTCCTCATCGTCGCGCAGGAGAACAAGCTGCGCTTCTGCACCGAGTTCGGCATCATCGAGATCGAGCCGGGCGAGATCTGCGTCATCCCGCGCGGCATCGTCTTCAAGGTCGAGCTCGTGAACGGCCCGGCGCGGGCCTATGTCTGCGAGAACTACGGCGGCGCCTTCACCGTGCCGGACCGCGGTCCGATCGGCGCCAACTGCCTCGCCAACTCCCGCGACTTCCTGACCCCTGTGGCCGCCTACGAGGACCGCGAGGTGCCCTCGACGCTCTATGCCAAGTGGGGCGGCGAGTTCTATGCCGCGACCATCGACCAGTCACCGATCGACGTGGTCGCCTGGCACGGCAACTACTATCCCTACAAGTACGACCTGAGGCACTTCTCGCCGGTCGGCCCGATCCTCTTCGACCATGCCGACCCGTCGATCTTCACGGTGATGACGGCGCCGTCGGAGACGCCCGGCACGGCGAACGTCGATTTCGTCATCTTCCCCGAGCGCTGGATGGTCGGCGAGAACACGTTCCGCCCGCCGTGGTACCACCGCAACCTGATGAGCGAGTTCATGGGGCTCATCTACGGCGTCTATGACGCCAAGCCCGAGGGCTTCGTGCCCGGCGGCATGAGCCTGCACAACTGCATGCTGCCGCACGGCCCCGACATGACCGCCTTCGAGCATGCGAGCAATGTGGAGCTGAAGCCGACGAAGCTCACCGGCACCATGGCCTTCATGTTCGAGACGCGCTTTCCGCAGCGCGTGACGAAATGGGCGAGCGATCTGTCCACCCTGCAGCCGAACTACACCGACTGCTGGAAGGACCTGAAGAAGCACTTCGACCCGACCCGCAAGGACCCCAAGTGAGGCGGGAGGCCGCCGGGAGTGCCGGCGGCCATCCCCTGCCCTCGAGGAGCCTCAGCTGACCACCGGCAGGTCGACGATGTCGTAGGCGTGGGACATCGCTCGCTTCAGCACGGGATCGACCAATTCCATCTCGAAGCGCGCCGCCGGGCGGATGCCGCCGATGGCGCCGAGGGTGCCGCCGAACATCAGTGTTGCCGGCAGCAGCGTGTCGCGGCCCGTCCATTTGCCGATGAGATCGGCCGGCGGCCGAAGGGCTGCGAGCGGGCCTTCCTGATAGAGAACGCGCTCGCCGCCGATGACGGCATGGGCGCGCAGGATCAGGTCGTCCCAGTGCGGAGCGACCTCGTCGTATTTCCACAGCATGGTGCCCACCGGCTTGGCACACATCTGCTTGGACAGGGCGATGCCGTAGGTCTCGGCCTTGCGGTCGGTGTGGTCGGAGCCGACCGTCACCCACAATCCGTCGGCGAGCGACAGGATCACCGGCTCGATCTCGCCGGAAGAATCGGGTCCGAGCACCTCGACGCGGCGGCTCTGGGTCACCAGCGAGGCCGCGCCCCGATAGAACACCGGCACGGACGAGGGCGGGGGAACGCCGATGGCGGCGAGTTCGTGGATGTGGTGCTGGATCGCCGCCTCGTCGCGGCCCGCCCAGCCGGCGATCACCAGCGTCTCGAGTTCGAGGGAGATGCGGTCGGAACGACCGGCGGCGTGGCGGGTAAAGGTCAGCATGGAGATCGGAGTCCTCGCGGGGTCGATGCACCATCGATAGCGCGGGTGAGATCGCTGCGCCATCCGCCGGTGCCGTCCACCCCGCCCGGCCGCCGCAGGGCAGGCCCGCTAAGCTTAATGACGGGCGGATGTTGCCGGAACGTGAGGCATGCGGTTTGATCCGCGCCGACGTCTTTCAGAGGGGACACCACCATGCAGCCGATGAGCGCCGGCATCACCAAGGCCGGAACCGGGATCGACGGGATCGTCTGGAACATTCTCGGCCAGACCTATGTGCCGAAGCAGGTCAGCGAGACCTCCATGTCCTGGCACGCCACCTTCCCGCCCGGCACCTTCGTGCCGCCGCACATCCATCCGACCCAGGACGAGTTCATCTACATGCTCGAGGGCCGCTTCGACCTCGTGCTGGAGGGCAAGGAATTCGTGGCGACCGCCGGCGACCTGATCCGCCTGCCGATGGGCCTGTCGCACGGCATCTTCAACAAGACCGACCAGACGGTGAAGTGCTTCTTCTGGGTCTCGCCGACCCGCCGGCTCTACGACCTGTTCTGGGGCATCCACTCGCTCGCCGAGCAGACGCCGGACGCCGTGGTGGCGCTCTCCGCCAAGCACGAGGTTGTCTTCCTGCCGCCGCCCCCCGGCGCGTGAGGCTTCAGCGGCCGCGCGCCTGCGACCAGGTCACCAGCGCGACGCCGATGACGACGACGACAGCGCCGGCCCATGTGGCCGGCGGGTAGCGTTCTTCGAGGATGAAGGTGCCGGCGACGAGCCCGACCGCCGCCGCGGCATAACCGATCTGGCTGAGATAGACCGGCCCGCCCACCTGCTGCAGGCGGAAGAACATGGCGAGGTTGGCGCCGGTGGCGACGATCTGCGCCGTGATGAGGCCGGGAACGCCAAGGACGCGGGCGAGGCCGTCGATCCCCTCCCCTGACGCAAAGACCGCCGCGAACAACAGCCCCGCCGCGACGATGTTGATGGCCGAGGCAAGCGACAGCGAATCCGCGCCCGCCGGCCAGTTGTGCGAGCGATAGACATTGCCCGACGCGAGACAGACCGGGATGCACAGCGCCAGAAGCACCCAGCCGAGGGACGCGTCGCTGCCGGCCCCGTCACCGCGAAAGGTGATGATGACCAGCACGCCGGCGAGGCCGACGACGATTCCGACGACGCCGAGAAGCGGCGGCAGGCGTCGCGCGACAAGCGAGGCGATCGTCAGCGTCAGGATCGGCGAGAGTGCGAACATCATGCCGGCGAGGCCGGCGCCCACCTTCGGGATCACCACGAAGATGATGAGGTTCGGCACCACGAAGGAGATGAGCGCGGCAACGAGATAATAGATCCGATGTCGCGCCGACGGCGCCCGTCCCATCGCCACGGCGCCGATCGTCAGGAGAATGCTGGCGCCGAGCGTCGAGACGAAAACCCAGGATGCCGGCGGGACGCCGGCCGCGGCAGCCAGTTTCTGCAACGGCAGGGTGGCACCGAGGCAGATCCCGCAGCCGACGAGAAGCAGCGCCGCCTCGCGCATCCGGCCGCTCATGCCGTCATCCCGCGTAAACGCGGCGAACCGGCTCTGCTCTCAGGCGCCCGGCTCCACCGGCGCACCGAAGGTGATGCGGTTGCCATCGGGATCGCGGACGGAGGTCTCGCGCATGCCATAGGAAAAATCCTCGGGGGCGATCTCGATGGGGCATCCCATCGCGACGAGCCCGGCGTGGACCGCGTCGACATCTTCGACATAGACGTAGATGGACGACGTGCCGAGGCCCGCCGCGTCTTGGCTGGCCGGCATCAGATGCAGGGATAAGGTCTCGCGCTCGATGATGGCGTAGGTCGGTGGCTCGCCCACGCGGAACTGCACGGAAAAGCCGAGACGATCCACATAGAAGGCGAGGCTTGCGGCGACGTCCCGGACGGTGAAGACCGCACTGAAGCCCGTCAGGCGCCCCTGCCCCGCCATCGTCCGCTCCGTCACGCCGCCTTGCGGTTGACCTTCTCCTGCGAGAAGCCCGCCGTCGAGGCATAGCCGCGGACGATCGCCTTCCGCTCCTCGAAGGACAGCACCGTGTCGATGTCGGTGAAGCCGTCGGGCGCCCGCTCTTCCACGGCGTCGATGACGCCCTCGGGCCCGCCCTTGCGGTTCATGCGGACGATCTGGGCCGTCGGCGGCAGGCGCTCCTGCTCATAGGCCCAGAGCGCCTGAACGGGATGGTCGGCCGTCTTCAGGAGATCGGCGAGGCAGCGGGCATCGAGGATCGCCTGTGACGCCCCGTTGGAACCGACCGGATACATGGGATGGGCGGCGTCGCCGAGCAGCGTCACGCGGCCATGGCTCCAGCGCGGCAGCGGGTCGCGGTCGCACATCGGATATTCCCAGAATTCCGGCGTCGCCTCGATCATCCGCTGCGCGTCCACGTAGGGAATGGCGAAGCGCTTGAGGTAGGGCATGATGTCCTCGAAGCGGCCGGGGCGCGACCAGTCCTCGCGGCGAGGCGGCGTCGCGTTGTTCTCGCCGATCTTGGCGGCGATGGCCCAGTTGGTGAGCTTGCGGCCGGGCGCGAGCCCCTCGGCGATCGGATAGATCACCAGCTTGGCGCTCATGCCGCCGGCGATCACCATGGACCGGCCGGTGAGGAAGTCGGGCCAGTCGAGCGCGCCGCGCCAGAGCATGATGCCGTTCCAGGCCGGCGGACCCTCGTTCGGGAAGAGCGAGCGGCGCACCGTCGAATGGATGCCGTCGGCGCCGATCAGCACGTCGCCGCGCGCGGTCTGGACATGGCGGCCCTCGCGGTCGAAGAACCAGGCCGTGACGCCGCTCTCGTCCTCGCGCCAGGAGGCGAGCCGGTGGCCGGTGAAGATGCGGCTCTCGCCAAGCCGTGCCCTCACCGCCTGATGGATGACCGTCTGCAGCCGGCCACGGTGGATCGAGAACTGCGGCACATCGAAGCCGGCCTCGACGCCGCGCGGCTCGCGCCAGATCTCCTGGCCGAAGCGGTTGGTGTAGATCAGCTCGTGGGTGCGGATGGCGACATCGTCGAGGCGCGCCAGCAGCCCGAGGCCGGCCAGTTCCTTGATCGCATGCGGCAGGGTATTGATGCCGACCCCGAGTTCGCGGATCTCGGAAGCCTGCTCATAGACCTCGCAATCGATACCGCGTTCGGCGAGCATGAGGGCCGTGGTCAGGCCACCGACACCGCCGCCGACAATGATGGCCTTCATGGAACACTCCCCGACGCGAAGGCGAAAAACCGAGCGGGGATCATGTCTTGACCGCAACCGTGGCGCAATACCGCCGGTGCGCGAGACGGCATCCTGGCGGCCATGCGGCAGGCCGATCTGCGGGTAAGGTTACGCGGCGCCCGGACCGGCCTTTCGCCCGCCCGGTCCGCCGTGTAGAGACGCGCCATGACCGCGCCCGCGACGACCGCTGCCGATCCGGCCCTCTGGCTCGACCACGAGGGGCGTCCGACCTTCCGCCACCGCCCGAAGCTGGTGGGGCCGGAGATTCATTTCACCATCGAGGAGCGTGACCTCGCCTGGTCGGACGGACGTTCGTCGGGGCGCCTGCCGCTGCACCAGATCGACAGCGTCCGCCTCGCCTTCCGGCCGGCGAACCTCTACACGCGGCGGTATCGCCTCGAGGTCAGGCAGCGGCTGGGCCAGAAGATCTGGTTCTCCAACGTATCCTGGCGCGGCATGGTCGAGATCGAGGCGCACGACGCCGCCTTCACCGCCTTTGTCCGCGCCCTCTGCGCCGCCATCGCCAAGGGCTCGCCGAAGGCGCGGTTCATCGCCGGCGAACCCGCATGGCGCTACGCGATGGTCGCAGCGACGACGGCGGGCCTCGCCTTCTCGCTCACCTACCTCGCCTATCAGGCGCTTCGGGCGGTCAACTGGGGCCTTATGGGCCTCGTCGTCTTCATCGGCGGCTACACGGCCTGGCAGATGTCGCTCTGGCTGACCAAGAACCGACCGGATCTCTTCGACCCGCTCGATCCGCCCGCCATCCTGCTGCCGGACGTCACGTCGCCTCGGGCCTGAGCGCCATCACCGAGCACTTGGCGTGGCGCACGACGTGAGCCGCGTTCGATCCGAGCAGATAGGTGGCGAGCCGCGGCTTGTGCGAGGCCATGACGATGAGATCGACCTTGGAGGCCTCCGCCTCCTCAAGGATCTCGTGATAGGGCCGGCCGAGCCGGACCTTCACCCTGACGCGATCCTGCGGCAGGCCGAGGGCCGGCGTCAGGGCCGCGAGCGCCTCCTGGGTCTCCTTCATCTGCGTCTGATGAAAGTCCTGGGGCAGATATTCGGCCGCCATGACCGGCATGTCGGGGACGACGGCGAGGAGAACGATCGTCGAGCCGTTCTGGTCGGCAAGCTGGCGGGCAACGGTGAGGGCCTTCTGCTCGAGGCCGGGTTCGCTCGGGTCGACAGGGCAGAGAATGGTGCGGAACATGGGGCAACCTCCGATGGTCCCCACCTTGATGGCACCGCGGCGAGCCGCCGTCCTTGAGGCGCGTCAACCCCGCGGCTTCAACCCTTCGCCTCTCCAAGACTGATCGCGTCGCCGACGAGATCGCGCACATCGGGTCGCGGTGCGCCGATATAGGGAAGCGGACGCGTCACGGCGATGGCGGTGATCCCCAGCCTCGCCGTCAGAAGGCCATTGAGCACGCCCTCCCCGAGCTTGGCCGAGAGCTTTGCGGCGAGGCCGTGGCCGACGATCTGGTCGAGGATGGTGTCGCCGGCCGCCATGCCGCCGGTCAGCGCCATGTGGGCGAGCACGTGGCGCAGCAGCTTCACCATGCCGAAAGTGCCGGGACGGCCGCCGTAGAGCTCGGCGATGCGGCGGATGAGCCGCACTGCCGTGGCGAAGACCATGGCGAGGTCGACCGCGGCGCGCGGACTGATCGCCGTCACCACCGAGACGCGGCGGGCGGCCTCGGCGACGAGCCGCGTCGCCTCGCGGTCCAGCGGCTCGAGGACCTCGCGCTCGACGATGCGCAGGCGCTGCGCGCCGTCGACGATGCCATCGGCGAGGGCCGCGGCCACTGCGGCGCGACCACGCGCGGTACGGGCATTGCCGGCCATCGCGGCGAGAAGATCGGCGGCGACCGCCGCGGCCGCCCGGTCATCCTTGTCGAGCAGCGCCCTGGCGGCGCGTTCGCGCAGGGTGTCGAGACGGGCGAGGCTGCGCAGCGCGAAGACCTCGCGACCGAGCAGAACGAGGCCTCCGATCAGAAACAGCGCCAGCGCGGCGACACCGACCCAGCCGAGCCATTGGGCGCGGGTGAAGAGATCGTCGATCAGCGTCGACACGGCGATGCCGAAGGCCAGCGAGACAAGCCCGCCGAGCCCCGTCCAGAACAGGCGGGACCACAGGCTGGTCGCGGGCGGTGGCGGGGCCGCTGCCATCTCCTCCAGGACGGCCTCGCTGCTGCGCGCCGGAACCGGCGCGTCGCTCGGCGGAGCGATCTCGACACCCTCGGCGTCGAGCCTGAAGACCTCGGGCTTGTGGGGCGAAGCCTTGCTCATGCCAGGCGATCTCCGATCAGGAACTCGACCGCCCGGTCGAGGCGGATGTGCGGCAGCGGCTGGGTCGGATCGGCCTTCGGCGGAAGGAAGCGGACGAAGCGATAGTCCTCCCCACGAAAGGCGTCGGGTCCGGCGAAGAGGCCGGTCGGATCGACGGGGAGCTCGCCCGGGAAGACCGCGACGTCTTCCGACCCATCGAACGTCTCGGCACCCGCCCTTTCGCCGGCCATGGGCGTCCCGACGATGCAGGGAAGGCTCCGCCCCTTCCGCGTCACCGTCGTCTCGCGCGTCGCACGGAGCGAGGCCAGCGCGACGGCATCGACCCGCGCACCCGCGAACTCGGCGCGCCGGATGGCGCGGTCGGTGAGACGTTTCAGAAGGCCCTCCAGCCTGTCGTGGCTGGTCTGGTGGAGGTGGTCCGCCTTCGTGGCAGCGAAGAGGATGCGGTCGATCCGACGGGCCAGCATGGCCGAGACGATGGAATTGGCGCCGGGCCGGAAGGCCGTCAACACGTCGGCCAGAGCCAGTTCCAGGTCGGCAAGAGCCGCTGGACCGGCGTTGAGCGCCGCAAGCGTGTCCACCAGCACGATCTGACGGTCGAGCGTGGCGAAGTGGTTGGCGTAGAAGGGCATGACCACGAGGCGCTTGTAGCTCTCGAAGCGCTTCTCCATCAGGCTGGCGAGGCTGTCACCCGCCGGCTCCCGCCCCTGCAGGTCGAGCGGGGCAAAGGTCAGCGCGGGCGACCCCTCCATCTCGCCCGGCAGCAGGAAGCGCCCGGGCGGCAGGGTCGACAGCGACACGCGCTCGTCGCGGCAGGACTTCAGGTAGCGGGTGAACTTGTCCGCGAGGCGGCGTGCGTCGCTCTCGCCGCCCTGGCCGAAGGCATCGACCTCCGCGGTTGCGGCGAGCCACTCCGCCGAAAGGGCTGCGCGCGGTGGCCGGCGCGCCGCCTCGATGCTGCGGCGAGACCATTCCGTATAGGACTGGGCGAGAAGCGGCAGATCGAGCAGCCACTCGCCGGGGTAGTCGACGATGTCGAGCGTCAGGGTCTTCTCGCTGCCGCGCAGGAAGCCGGAGTTGGAAGCGAAGTCGATCGCAAGGCGGATTTCGCTGATCCGTTTCGTGCCCTCCGGCCACTCCCGCGGCCCGGTCAGGGTCTGAAGGTGATCCTCGTAGGGAAAGCGCGGAATGCCGTCGTCGGGCTGCGGCTCCAGGCGTACGCGCGCGATGCGGCCCTGCGCCTGCGCCTCGAAGACCGGCCAGCGCGCAGCCGTCAGCAGGCCATGCACCAGCGAGGTGATGAAGACCGTCTTGCCGGAGCGCGACAAACCAGTCACGCCAAGACGCAGCGTCGGGCTGGCCCAGTCGGTGGCATAGGCCGCCAGTGACCGCGCCGCGAGCCGCGTCTCGTTCAGCCAGCCTGTCCAGACCATCTATTCGGCCTCGCTGTCGAGGTCGCGCGGCACGGTGAAGGAGACGAGCTTGCCACATCCCGGTGAGAGGTCGCGCCAGTTGTCGATGGCGCAGTCGATCACGGCGAGCCCCCCGGTCGGATACTTGCGCGCCAGACGCTGGCGCTGGTCCTTCGGCCCATGGGCGATCAATTCCGACGCCAGGGTCTCGATGCCGGGATTGTGCCCGACCAGCAGCAGCGTGCCGACCTCCTCGTCCGTCTCCCGGATGACGTTGGCGAGGGCGTAGGCCGGCGCCTCATAGATGCGGGCATCCTGTTCGGCGGCCGGAAGTCGGAGGAGCCCCGCACTCGCGAGGGCCCAGGTCTCGACGGTGCGCACGGCCGGAGAGACGACGACCTTGTCGGGGACATGACCGCGCTCGACCAGAAGGCGTCCGATCAGCGGCGCCGCGCGCCGGCCCCGCGCGGCGAGCGGACGGTCGCGATCCACCAGCCCGGCCGGCCAGTCCGACTTGGTGTGCCTCAACAGGATCAGCCGGCGCATGGTCCTCCCCATGTCCCACATGTGCCCCCTCGCCCATTGCCGGACAAGGGCCGGCCGCCGTCAACGGCGCAAGGCGGCGCGGCGTTCCGAATAGATGAGATAGAGTCCGCTCGCCACGATGATCGCCGCACCGAGAAGGACCTGTGGCCCGGGGATCACCGAAAAGATGAACCAGCCGCCGGCGACCGACCAGAGCAGCTGGGTGTACTGGACCGGCGCCGAGACAGAGGCGGAAGCGAAACGGAAGGCCATCAGCATGAAGGACTGGGCGACGAGCTGGATGACCGCGTTGAGGCCGATGACGCCGAGGAGCCAGAGCGGCACCGGCTGCCAGCCCGGCACGGCGAAGGCCAGAGAGATGAGGCAGATGAAGAGGTTGAAATAGAAGAGCATCGACAGCGTGCCCTCGGTCTTGCCGAGGTTGCGGATCGCCACCATCGCCGCCCCCCAGGTCGCCGCGGACAGCACCGCAAGCAGGGCCGCCACCGAGACGCCCTCAGGTCCCGGCCGGATGATGACAAGCGCGCCGAGGAAGCCGATGGCCACCGCGATCCAGCGGTTGAGGCCGACGGGCTCGCGCAGCACGAGGCCGGAGAGCGCCACCACGAAGAAGGGCGTGACGAACAGGATGGCGGTCGCGACGGGCAGGTCGAGTTCGCGCAGCGCCTCGAAATAGGCGAAGACCGAGACGGCCGAGAGGGAGGCGCGGAACAGATGGCCGCCGGGCCGGCGCGTGACGATGGTGCCGCGTCCCCGCAGCATCTGCACCAGGATGATCGGCGTCAGGATGGCGATGCCGGACGCGCTGCGCAGAGTCATGATCTGCCAGCTCGGCAGTTCCGAGACAACGATCTTGAGGATCGTGTCGGCAACCGAGATCAGCGCGAAGCAGACGAATTGTGCGGCGATGGCGGCGAGCGGACGCTCGGCCGTCTGGGGGGGCATGGCGCTACTTCTCCGCGCGGGTCCCCCCGACATCTACCGGGATTGCGCCGACTGCCAAGGCCGTCCGGGGCATGATGCCCCTGCGCCTGCCGGCGGTTGACCGTCCGGCGCCCGGCTCAGCCCTGCCGGGCCGGGGTATGGATGGTCAGCCCGTCCATGGCGTCGGTCAGCTTGATCTGGCACGACAGCCGCGATGTCGGTTTCACGTCGAAGGCGAAATCGAGCATGTCCTCTTCCATGTGCGAGGGCTCGCCAGTCTTCGCCGCCCAGGCGTCGTCGACATAGACGTGACAGGTGGCACAGGCGCAGGCGCCGCCACACTCGGCCACGATGCCGGGAATTCCGTTCTTGATGGCGGCTTCCATCACCGTCGATCCGACGGCTGCGTCGACCGTGCGCTTCTCGCCGGCATGGTCGATGAAGATGATCTGAGGCATCGGCTCCTCGCGCTGTCAGGACGTGGCGGCGCCGCCCACGGGCGCCGACAAACAGAAACCGCCGCTTGGTGTCGCGGCGGTCCCGGATGGCGTTGACATAGCGAAAGGCGCGGCGGCGCGCCAGAGGCCGGCGGCGCATGGCGGCCCATGCGCCTCAGACCACCGGAATTAGGCGGCCTCGAGCAGATGGGCGATGAAGCCGTTCGTCTCGTCCACCGCCTGCTCCAGGCGGGCGAGGTCGTCCCAGGCCCGGGAGGAGAGATGGTCGACCTGGTCGCATTCGACGGCCTCCGCCGCCTGGGCGACGCGGAAGGCGCCGATGCCCAGGGCCGAGCCCTTCAGCGTATGGGCGGCTTCCGCCCAGTTCTTGGCGGTCGTGGCGTTGCGCAGCCGCTCCAGCATCGTCCGCGACTGCCGCTCGAAGAGAGCCAGCACCTCGCGCTCGAGGCTGTTGTCTCCGAAGGTCTGCCGCGAAAGATGGATGAGGTCGACGGGCAGGCTGCCGCCCGGAATATCGTCCGACATGATACGCGCCATGGTCATGGTGTCCCCTGTTTGAACCCGATCGCCCGTCCCGGGGCGTCTTTGTCATTGAGGGAGGTTGATCCTCCCCGCTCCCTTGCCCGATCACCATGGCGGGGCAGCGGCGAAAGCGGGGTTAAAGCGGGTCGTCGATCCAGCGAATTCCCGCGACGCGGTTGACCGTCAGTAAACGCAACAAGCACCTCCGGTCGTGCGCGGGTTCATGCCTTCGGATGCACGCCGATGACACGCCGGCCCGCCTCGGTGAGTTTGCAGACGAGCCAGTCCGGTCGCACCGGATTGGCGAACCAGGGTTCTGCCCATCCCGCATCGATGCATGCCCGGATCGTGGCGTGGGGCACCTCGCGCCCCTCGCCGTCGAAGAGCGGGAGTTTTCCACCGGGCTGATCAGCCCCACGCGCGAGCCAGCGGCGCTGGGCAGCGGTGGGACGGCCCGAGGAAGACGCTACGGCACCCGGCGTCTTCCCGACTTTTCGAGCGGTGTCCGGATCGGTCATGGTTACTCATCCGTTAACGATGAATCCGAAACTGCAGCCCCGGCAGGTTTCATTCCTTAGGAGCCGCCGGTAGATTACACGCTGCGGCGGACTGTTGTCTGCCATCCGTGGCCGTTGCGTCCAAGAGGCACCTGGGACCTGGCCGAGGATGGACGATGGCCAGTCGGCAGTCTCAAGGATGCGGGCGACACCATGGCGAACACTCCGAAGAAGGCTCAGGATCCGGCTGAAGCGGCCCTCGCGGCCATTCAGGATGCGCTGAACCTCGCCAACGAGGACCAGGGCAAGGGCGGATCCCGGACAAACGGGCGCGAGGCGTCTCGCCAGTCGGGCGAAGCGGTTCGTGTCGACGAGGACCTCTTCGCCGATGCGCGCCGGGCCGACCAGGTCGTGTCTCCGACGCAGCCGCCGGCCAATGACGATCGTCGCGATCTCGCCCAGATGCTCGAGCGCCTGTCGCGCCGCCCCTCCTCGGCTCCGCTCTGGATCGCCGCCTTCCTGTCGCTGGCCTGGCTCGGCGCCGGTGCCTATGTCGGCTCGCGCCTCTTCGGCACGACCATGCCCGACATCACCGAGCCCGCAACGCTGACCTTCGCCGCGGTCACCGTCCTGCCTGTGCTCTTCTTCTTCGTCATGGGCGCACTGATCCGCCGTTCCCAGGAAATGCGCATCGTCGCCCAGGGCATGAGCGAGGTCGCCCTGCGCCTCGCCGAACCGGAGACGGTCGCCCGCGAGGCCGTGGTGTCCGTCGGACAGGCCGTGCGCCGCGAGGTCGCCGCCATGGGTGACGGCGTCGAGCGCGCCCTGGCGCGTGCTGGAGAGCTCGAGGCCCTCGTCCACAACGAGGTGGCCTCGCTCGAGCGCGCCTACAGCGACAACGAATTGCGCGTGCGTTCCCTCATCGAGGAACTCGTCACGCAGCGTGAGGCCATCGTCTCCAACGCCGACCGGGTGCGCACCGCCCTGACCGGCGTCCACGAGCAGGTCGCCAGCCAGATCGCCGAGGCCGGTGAGCAGCTGACCCGCCGCATCGACGAATCCGGCATGCGCGTCACCTCCTCGCTCGGCGAGAAGGCGGAAGCCATCACCATGGCACTCGGCCGCGCCGGCGACACCATGATCGACCAGATCCAGGTGCGCGGTGCCGACATCGTCGACCGTCTCGCATCGACGAGCGACGAGGTCACCCGGGCGCTGTCAACCACCGGCGACCGCGTGACATCCGTGCTCACCGACACCGGCAATATCGTCACCGTGACGATGGCCGAGACCGGCACCAGCATGGCCGCCAAGCTGTCCGAGACCGGGACGGCCATGACGAACCATCTCGCGACGACAAGCGCCGAGATCACCCAGGCCATCGCCAGCCGCTCCGACGACGTGTCGGCCCGCCTCAAGGAGACGGGCGAGAGCCTTGTCGCCGAGCTCTCGGCCCGCACCGGCGAGGTCTCGCAGACCCTCCGGGCCACCGGCGAGACCCTGATCACCGAGCTCGCCGCGCGCAGCGGCGAGGTTTCAGCCACCCTGCGCGACACCGGCGAGACGCTGATTGCCGAGCTTTCCGAGCGCGGCGGTTATGTCTCCGCCACCCTGCGGGACACCGGCGAGAGCCTGATCGCCGAGCTGTCGAGCCGCGGCAACGAGGTGACCGGTCGCCTGAAGGATACCGGCGAGAGCCTGGTCTACGAACTCTCCACCCGCGGCAACGAGGTCAACACCGTCCTCAAGTCGACGGCGGAGACGCTGGTCTACGAACTCGCCACCCGCGGCGGCGAGGTCACCTCCACCCTGCGCGAAACCGGCGAGGCCTTCGTCTCCGAGCTGTCGCTGCGCGGCAACGAGGTGTCGACGCGCCTGCGCGACACCGGCGAGCGTCTGGTCGGCGAACTCACCGAGCGCGGCTCCGAGGTCGTCAACAAGCTCGATTCCACCGGCAGCTATGTGGCAGAGACCATCACGGTCCGCGGCGGCGCCCTCGCCGACCGGATCGCCGAGACGGGCGACAAGCTGCACGAGACCGTCACGACCCACGGCGACGAACTCGACAAGCGCCTGGCCGTTACCGGCCAGTTGATCGCCGAGGCGATCACCCAGCGCACTGCCGAGGCCAAGAATGCCATCGGCGATGTCGGCATCCAGGTCGTCGAAAGCCTCACCGAAAAGGCGCAGGACGTTCAGCTGGCCCTTCACCGTGCCAGCGAGACGGTCACCACCGCCATCTCGGAGCGCACCGCGAACCTGCGCGAGGAGATCGAACTCGCCGGCACCGACGTGCTCTCGACCTTCGCCACCCAGGGCACCGACCTCACCCAGCGCATCGGCGCGATCGGCACGCAGGTCACCGAGGCGCTCGCGGCACGCGGCGACTACGTGACCGCCGAAATGCAGCGTGTCGCCGCGGAGCTGAGCGAATCCGCGACCGCCCATGGCGATGCCGTTGTCACCCGCATCGCCCAGAACGTCGTCGCGCTCGATGACGCCATCAACCGCCACACCTCCGGCTTCGAGACGCGGATCGCGGCTCATGCCACCAGCATGGAGGATGCGTTCAACCGCTATACCGCCGGCTTCGAGACCCGCATGGGCGCCCAGGCCGCCGGGCTCGAGGACGCCTTCATCCGCTATTCGTCGGGCTTCGACATCCGGATGAGCGAGCAGGCGGCAAGCCTCGAGGACGCCTTCCAGCGCTACACCACGGGCTTCGACACACGTGTCGGCTCCCGCGCGGCCGCGCTCGAGGAAGCCTTCGAACGCTACAGCACCGGCTTCGACAGCCGCGTCGGCACGCAGGTCTCCACACTCGCCGAGGTCTTCGAACGCTACACCTCGGGCTTCGACACCCGCGTCGGCACCCAGGTCTCGACGCTCGAGGAAGCGTTCAACCGCTACACTTCCGGTTTCGAGGCCCGCATGGGCGAGCAGGCCGCCGGCCTCGAGGACGCGTTCATCCGCTACACCTCGGGCTTCGACACCCGCATCGGCCAGCACGCGACCCAGCTCGAGGACGCGATCGTCCGCCACACCTCGCAGTTCGAGAGCCGCGTCGGCCACTATACCTCGTCGTTCGACGAGGCCATGGCCCGGCATGCAGGCCAGTTCGAGGGCAAGGTCTCGCAGTATGCGACCGGCCTCGACGAGGCGATCGCCCGCCACAGCACCTCCTTCGAGGGCCGCGTCGCCCACTACGTCACTGGCCTCGAGGATCAGGTCAGCCGCCACGCGCTCAACCTGGAGGATGCTGTCGGCCGCCTGACCAACGACTTCGAGGGGCGTGTCGCTACGCACGCCTCCATGCTGACCGAGCAGGTGGCGAACCACACCGCCCTGCTCGACCACAAGCTCTCGGGCCACATCGGCGCGCTGAACGAGACGATCGAGGGCAAGGGCACGGCCCTCGCCGACCGTATCGCCGGCGATGCCAAGGAGTTTGCCGAGCGCGTCGCCCAGCAGGCGGGTGAGATCACCGAGGCTCTCGACGGGCGCCTCGCCCGCATCGACCAGGCCCTGGACACCCGCGCCCAGGCCTTCAACGAGACGCTTGCCAGCCGCACGCTCGAACTCGCCAAGGTTCTCGGCGAGGGCGGCAAGGCGGTGACCGAGGCGCTTGAGAACAAGTCGGCCGAGATCACCTACAACCTGACCTCGAAGTCCGACGAGATCACGTTGACCCTGACGTCCAAGTCGGACGAGATCGCCGGCAACCTCGCGTCGAAGTCCGACGAGATCGCGACCAGCCTCGCGTCGAAGTCGGACGAGATCGCCTTCAGCCTGACGTCGAAGTCCGACGAGTTGGCCCGCCTGCTGAACGACAAGTCCGACCAGATCGTCTTCAACCTGACCTCGCGGTCGGACGAGATGGCGCGCGACCTCGCGACCAAGTCGGACCTCATCGCCCAGAATCTGGCGACCACCTCCGAGAGCATCGCCCAGAACCTCGCCGTGAAGTCCGAGGACATCGCCCGCACGCTCTCCGACAAGTCGGCCGACGTGACGTACACCCTCGCTTCCAAGTCGGGCGAGATCGCGCGGCTGCTGACCGAGAAGTCCGAGGAAGTCGCCTATTCGCTGGCGACCAAGTCGGACGAAATCACCCGGCTGCTGTCCGACAAGTCGGACGAGGTCACCTATACGCTCACGTCGAAGTCCGACCTGATCACCGCGACGCTCGCCGACAAGGCGGACGAGATCAACCGCACCCTCGGCGGCCGCGCCCTCGAGGTGGCGGAGACGCTCGATACCCGTGTCGCCCGCTTCGAGGAGGTCGTCGTCGGCCGCCTCGAGACAGTGTCGCAGACCCTCGACGCCCGCGGCTCGCACATCGCCGAGACCCTCACCGACCGGGTCGAGGCGGTGACGCAGACGCTGCGCGCCAACGCCGACGAGGTGGAGCGGACGCTGTCCACCATCTCAAGCGACATCACCCAGGGCCTGTCGACCCGCGTCAACGAGATCAACGCCGTTCTCGGCGCCCGCTCGGCGGAACTCGCCACCCTGCTTGACGAGCGCGGCAACGACCTCGTCACCCGCCTCGGCGACAACGGCATGCAGGTCACGGCCGAGGTCAGCCGCGTCGGCGACATCGTCGTCAGGGCGCTGGAAAACCGCGGCACGGCCATCGCCGAGGTCATCGGCCAGAAGGGCGCGGAGATCACCCGCACCCTGTCGCAGACCGGCATCGACGTCACCCGCGGCATCTCGGACTCCAGCGAGCAGGCCGCGCGTCTGCTGGCCGAGAGTTCGGATGCCTTCCGTGGCCAGGTCGAGAGCGGCACCAGCGCTTCCGTCGAGGCGCTCACCGCCATGAACGACCAGCTTCGCGGCGAGATCGCCGGCCTGCTCGGCCGTCTCGGCGAGACCAACGGCTCGCTGCGTGAGGTGGTCGTGCAGACCGAGACCTCGCTCGCCAGCCTCAACAACCAGCTCGGTGAGCGGATCGGCCAGTTCGCGAGCTCCGCCGAGACGGCGTCTTCGGCCGCCGAGACCTCGACGCGGATGCTCAACGGACAGATCGGCCAGCTTGCCAGTGTCGCCAGCACCGTGCTGCGCGACGTCTCGCAGCTCTCCGAGCGTTTCGACGCCCAGGCGCGCCTGCTGGGCGCCGCAGCCGAACAGGTCGAGGACATGCAGCAGCGCCTGGACGCCTCGTTCGACGCACGGCGCGAGGTCATCGAGGCTCTCGTGAACCACCTGGCCTCGAAGACCGAGGACATGGACAATCTGGTGAAGAGCTTCACGGGGCTCCTCGACGACAATCTCGGTGTCGCAGAGGGCCGGGCCCGCGAGATCGGTCGCGTGCTTGTCGAATCGACCAACCAGACGACCCAGGCCATCGGAGAGCAAGCGGAGACGCTCAGGCTCGCCACCGGCAAGGAGCGCGAGCGCACCACGCATGCCATGCGGTCCGCCTACGAGCAGGCCACGCACGAAATGCAGGCGCTGTTCCGCGAGGCCGCCGAGCGCTTCGAGACACTGACGACGGGCATGAAGGCGATGAGCGCCGAGATCCAGCGCGAACTCGCCGAGACCCGCGACCAGCTGTCGCGCGGCATGGTCGAGATCCCGAAGGAGACGCAGGAGAACGCCGCGGCCATGCGCCGCGTCGTCGCCGACCAGATCAAGGCGCTCGCCGAACTGAACGACATCGTCGCCAAGTCCGGCCGGGCCTTCGACGTGGCCGAGCCCTCCCCTGCGGCCACCCGGCGGGTGGTGCGCGAGGAGCCGCCGGTGCCGCTGCGCACCGCCGTCGCCGAGCTGCCGCGGCCCGAGGCGAAGCCGGAGCCGGTGCGCGAAGCGCCGCCCCGCCAGCGCGCTCCCGAGCCCCGTGCCGCCGAGCCGCGCCGCGAGACCCCGGCACGCGCTGAGGCGCCAAAGGCCGCCGACCGCTCCGGCGGCTGGCTGTCGGATCTCCTCGCCCGCGCCTCGACGGACGAGCAGACCGGCCAGCCGATGCGCCCGGCCCAGCGCCGCACTCCCGCTCCAGCCGCCCTCGACAATCTCGACGCGTTGTCCTCGGACATCGCCCGGATGGTCGATCACGAGGCGGTTGCGGACCTGTGGGACCGCTGGCGTCGCGGCGAGCGCAACGTCTTCTCGCGTCGCCTCTACACGGCCCAGGGCCAGCAGACCTTCGACGAGTTGCGCCGTCGCTATCGCCGCGACACGGAGTTCCGCGACACGGTCGACCGCTATGTCGACGAGTTCCAGCGGCTGCTGGCCGATGTCGACCGGAACGATCGCGACGGTTCCCTCTCGCGGTCCTACCTGACCTCGGAGACCGGCAAGGTCTTTACCCTCCTCGCCCATGCGAGCGGTCGGTTCGACTGACCGGCCACAAGGGATGCCGACATGACAAAGGGCGTCGCGAGGCGCCCTTTTCAGTTGTGTCGGCGGGGACTGCCGCGCGCCGGCCGCGTCACACCTGGGCAGTCGCCCAGAGGACAATCTCGCGCAGGACGGACTGGACGGCGGTGTTGAAGGCGACGGCGACGTTCGCCGCGTCAATGCCGGCCACCGGGGCACGGGCGGAGAAGACCCGACCGGCGAGGATGCGGCCGGACCGGTCGTTGACCAGCTTGACCGACATCTCGACGAGCACCTCGTTGGAGCCGGCGGCCACGACCTCGAAGGAGCGCACGTCGGCGAGAAGCTGCCAGTCGGAGGCAAGCCGATCACCCGGCCGCCCGACGGATCGCAGCCGGCTCGCATTCTCGAAGGCCTGGATGATGCGGGCCTGCAGCAGCTTTGGCAGGCGGTCGGCCCAGGCACCATCGGAGAGATAGGAGTAGGCACCGCCCTGCCCGCGCACGGCGATGCGCTCGGTGTCGAGGCTGGCGATGGCCTTCGGCTCGACCACGAGCAACTGGCCGCGAACCGCGCCGGCACGCGCCGGGAAGGTCGAGGGTGCGCTGATGTCGTAGGCGCGCGGGACGTTGCTGGTCGATGAGCAACCGGCCAGGCCGAGCGACGCGCCAAGGATGACGAACGCCGCCTGACGCCTCGTCTGTCCCGATCGCGACCCCGAATGATTGTCCTGCACGCCCGAACCTTCAGTTCCGCCCTAGCGGCGATTGTATTCGGGCACGCCCGACCCGCCGAAGATAAACCTCTGCGGATTGCGTTCCAGTGAACGCAGCGTCCGCTCCAGCTCCGTCAGCGTGCGCCGGCCATCGGCCGACAGCGACTGAATATCCCGGATCGTCCGATCCGTGAAGCCGGAGATGGATGTGGTCAGCTGCGCCGTGCGGGTGTCGAGCCGTTCGGCAAGCGTCCGCACGGACCGCGCCGTCGCAGTGAACTCGGCGAACATGTTGTTGGTTCCGTCGCCCGCGAAACCCTTGAGCAGGTTGTCGAGGCGGTCGGCCATTGTGTTGAGCTTGCCCGAGACCTCGCTGGCATTCTTCAGCAACTGGTCCACATTGGCGGAATTCTCGCCGAGAGCCTGGGTGAAGCGGTCGATATTCGCCATCGCCCGGCCAATCCGTTCGCTGTCGAGCGCCTGGATCACCCGGTCGGCGCCGGCCAGCGTCCGATTGAGGGCGCGGACATCGAAGGTCGTCGCCACTTCGTTGACCGAACCGAGTGTCTGGGTCAGCGAACTCGCGGCCTGGCGGGCATCGCGGATCAGGTCGGCGAAATTCTGGTTCTGGGCGTTCAGTCCGCCGGTCAGTTCGTCGATGTTCTTCAGGATGGAACTGATGCGGCCCGGCTGGGCCCCCTCCATCATCGATTCGACCTGGGTCGTGACGCGGTCGAGGCGCTGGGCGAGCGCCGCGATCTGGCGGGCCGCCTCGCCGGTCTGGCTGAGGAAGTTGCGGACATTGTCGGTGTTCTCGCCGAGCGCGGCGGTGAACTTCTCGACGTTCTCGAGACTGCGCTGGAACGAGCCCTGGCCGTTGGCGAGGACGTCGTCGAGACGCCGCACCAGGCCGTTGAGGGTGTTCATCGTCTGCTGCGCGCCGGACATGATGTCGGAGCCGCCGGGAACGTCCGGGCCGATCTGCGGCAGCGGCGCGCCCGCGGTCCGGGTCAGGGGCCGGGCGGGGTCCGGACCATCGACAAGGCCGACCGAGGCAATGCCCGACAGCAGCTGGACGTTCAGGCTGGCGCGCGTCGCGGTGGAGACGGGTGTTCCCTGTTGCAGCGCCACCACGGCGACCACCTTCCGCGGATCCGACGGATCGATGTCGATTCGGCGGACCTCGCCCTTGCGAATACCGTTGAAGAACACCGCCGAGCCGGTGCGCAGCCCACCGACAGGACCTGTGAAGACGATGCGGAAATCCTCACGGTTGGTGCTGTCGCCCACTCGCAGGAACCACCAGAGAAACAGGCCGAACGCCCCCAGAACACCGAGGGTAAACAGGCCGATCAGTGTGGTATTCGCCTTGGTCTCCATGCGCTTGGGCTCACATCCTTCACGCCTTGACCCCGGCGGCGCGGGCGCGCTCGCCGCCGAAATATTTCCGCAGCCAGGGATGGGGATGACGCAGCATGTCCGCCATGGTTCCCGACGCGATGACCTTTCCGTCGGCGAGGGCCGCGATGCGATCGCAGATTCGCGCCAGACTATCGAGATCGTGGGTGACCATATACACGGTCAGCCCCAAAGTGTCGCGCAATGTCCTGATCAGCGTGTCGAACTCCTCTGCGCCGATGGGGTCGAGACCTGAGGTTGGCTCGTCGAGGAAGACGATCTCCGGATCGAGCGCCAGTGCCCGGGCAAGTGCCGCGCGCTTGATCATCCCGCCCGACAATTCCGAGGGATATTTGTCGGCCGCGTCCGGTTTCAAGCCCACCATGGCGATTTTCAGCCGGGCGATCTCGTCCATCAGCGGCTCTGACAGCTTCAGGTATTCGCGCAGAGGCACCTGGATGTTCTGCTTCACCGTGAGCGAGGAGAACAGCGCCCCGTGCTGAAAGAGCACGCCCCAGCGGCGCTCGATCGCCTTGTGCTCGGGGCCGGAGATCGCGTCGAGATCCTGGCCGAAGACCGAGATCTTGCCACGCCGCTTGGGGATCAGCCCGATGATGCAGCGGGTCAGCACAGACTTGCCGGTTCCCGATCCGCCGACGACACCGAGGATCTCTCCGGAATGGACGTCGAGATCGAGCCCGTCGATGATCAGGCGCTCGCCGAAGCCGATGGCGACGTCGCGCACGCTGATGATGACCTCGCCCGCCGAATGATCCGCCACGCCGCCCTCCGCCGTCAGTAGCCGAGGCTCGCGAAGAAGATGGCGAAAAGGCCATCGACCACGATCACCAGGAAGATGGCCTTCACCACCGAGGCGGTCGTCTGCTGACCGAGGCTCTCGGCCGAGCCCTTGACCCGCATGCCCTCGATGCAGGCGACCAGGCCGATGATCAGCGCCATGAAGGGAGCCTTGGCGAGACCGACCCAGATGTGGCGCTGCGACACCTCCTCCTGCATGCGGCTGAAGAAGATGTCGATCGGGATATTGCCGTAGAACTGGGCGACCAGGGCGCCGCCGGTGATCGCCGAGATATCGCCGATGAAGGTGAGGAGCGGCAGGCCGATGATGAGGGCAATGAGGCGCGGCAGAACCAGAACCTCGACCGGATTGAGGCCCATGACCTTCAGGGCGTCGATCTCCTCGCGCATCTTCATCGAGCCGATCTCGGCGGTGAAGGCAGAGCCGGTGCGGCCCGCCACCATGATGGAGACGATCAGCACGCCGATCTCGCGCAGGGTCAGGATCGACACGAGGTCGACGACGTAGGTGTCGGCGCCGAAATCGCGGAAGAAGAAGATTCCCTGCTGGGCGATGATGCCGCCGATCAGCAGGGTGATGAGCGCCATGATCGGGACGGCGCGGAAGGCGACGTGGTCGAGCTGGTTGATGATGGCCGGCAGCCGGAGTCGGCCATGGCCGGTGAAGATCGAGCCCGCGGCGGCGACGACCTCGCCGAAGAAGGATACCAGCGCCACGAGATCGCGGCCGGCCTCGACGGCCTGATTGCCGACCTTGTCGAGCGCCTGGATGACGGCAGGACTGGTCTTGGGCGCCGGGGGGGCAGGTGCCGCCAGACCTTCGACGATCTCGGCATAGATCGCGGCCGAGGCAGGCGACAAGCCTGCCCGCTCGACGGGCACGCCGCGCGACCCGAAGGCCATCTCGATCCCCCTGACCAGCGTGCCGCCGAGGGTGTCGAGGCGCTGGACACGGGAGAAATCGAGCAGCACGCCGACCGGAGAGCCGCCCTCGGCGATCAGGCGCCTGACCTCCGGCTCGAGATCGCCGGCGGTCTCCGCGGTCCAGCTGCCGGCGAGCGCGACCGTCAGCCGACTCCCCTCCACTCTGCTGGCCAAATGGGCTTCCGGCACGAGGCTCTTCCCGCTCACGGCGCGATTTTCGATAAGTCGCATGCGCGGGGCCGGCTTGGCACGCGCGTCCGCTCTCTCCATAAAGGAGCCACCCGGCGCCGTCGAGGTCGCCGCACCTCTTCCCCAATCCGATACAGGCCGCCTCATGGAACTCGCCAAGCCCTATCTCCTCTTCCTCGGGGACGTGCACGACCAGCTCGCCGCCAAGACGGCGCAGGGAATCGTCGACTGGCGCCGCGACTGGTGCGTCGGCCAGGTCCGGCTCGAGGGCTGCAAGGCCGATACCGGCCTGAAGGACATGACTATCGCGCAGGGCGCGAAGGCCGGCGCCAGGACCCTCGTCGTCGGCGTGGTGAACGCCGGCGGTGTGCTGCCCGATCACTGGATCGCCAGCATCGTCGAGGCCATCGAGGCCGGCATGGACATCGCGACCGGCCTGCACGCCAAGCTCTCGGATATTCCAAAGATCGCCGCCGCCGCCAAGAAGCATGGCCGCCAGCTTCATGACGTGCGCCATCCGACCCAGACCTTTGCCACCGGCAAGGGCGGGCTCAGGTCCGGCAAGCGCCTTCTCATGGTCGGCACCGACTGCTCGGTCGGCAAGAAGTACACGGCGCTGGCCATGGAAAAGGGCATGCGCGACCGCGGCTTCGATGCCGATTTCCGTGCCACCGGCCAAACCGGCATCTTCATTTCCGGGCGCGGTGTCGCCGTCGATGCCGTGGTGGCCGACTTCATCGCCGGCGCGGCCGAATGGCTCACCCCGGCGGCCGACCCGCTGCACTGGGACGTGGTCGAAGGCCAGGGCTCGCTGTTCCACCCCTCCTTCGCCGGCGTGACGCTCGGCCTGCTGCACGGCGCCCAGCCGGACGCCTTCATCGTCTGCCACGAGCCGACCCGCCG